>Ga0315552_1001121_pt1 | contig 16367 bp, 15 predicted proteins | sample SalMarSW160170MG_2_FD_203102 | JGI IMG/M metagenome (GOLD analysis project Ga0315552, IMG submission 203102) | Salt marsh sediment microbial communities from the Plum Island Ecosystem LTER, Massachusetts, United States - Salt Marsh Sediment SW1601-70 ...
TTTCGTGAAGGCCGTTTTGGAAAAGGGTTAGCTCCATAAGTATCTCTAGGTAGCCATTAACACATACAGCAGGGCAGCAGCATAGGCTTCACTGGCCTGTGAAGCGCTAAAAGTTTGCGTTCCATCCTGGAATTGGATTTGACAGTCATAGCCCTCAGGATGGCTGACCAAACTCAAGGCTGGTTGTTTTTCACTCAGAAGATAATGCATTAATTTAATACGCAATTGTTCCTCTGTGGGAAGCCAGATCGCTTCGCTAGTTAATATGTAGTCGAGGGCCCACTCGGCGGTGCCGTGAAAGGTGACAACCGGAAAGTTTTGCCGGATTTCGACAAAAGCCATGATGTCGTTAATCACAAAAACCCGGTCGTCAAGCCCCCGATCCGGAATCGCGAAGAAATCATGCATGGCTGGTATCCAGTTTAAACCAGCCTCATTTAATTGTTGGGCTGTGGAGAGGGAGATCATAACATTTTTTCAATAGACAGCCCTATATGGCGTTAGGTCATTGATATGGGAAAATAACAAAGTCCAGCTGTTCCTGGACCGGTGTGGACACCTAATGCTGGAGAGAGCTCGGCGATGAGCGACTCGACGCAGTCTAAACGCCTTTCGACGAGCGTTCTTATTTTTTCTGCTTCTTCGCGGGCAGCTGCATGCACATAAGCAACCTTAATTTTGCCCATATACCCAACAGTGGCCTCAACTTTATCCACAATCATCTGGTAAGCACGTCGGCGACTACGTGCTTGCCCGATGGCAATTATGATACCGTCTTCCATGCTGATAATCGGCTTGATGTTTAGAAGTGTGCCGACAAGGTGCTTTGCTTTGCCTATGCGACCGCCCAAATACAGGTATCTCAAGGTATCTGCTGTTTGGAGCATTTTTGATACGGGGATCATTGCTCTGACATGCTCCGCGATCTCGGCAAGGGATTTGCCAGCCTGAGCGTCGCGGGCTGCTTCAATCACCATCCAACCATGGCACATCGAAACGTTGAGGGTATCGATAACTGCAATTCTAAGACCGGAAATGAGATCTTGAGCCATGGCTTGTGCAGTAAGGGCGGCTTGATAAGCCCCACTTCCTTTTGAAGTCATGTGGATGCTGATGATCCTGCTGACCCCTTCTTTGGCTAATTCTTCATATTTCTGTAAATATTCTCCAGGTCCAGGACTGGCTGTTTTCGGCAGTTCTTTGACGGTGGGGAGCCACTCATAGAACGCCTCTCGCTGGATAGTTACCAAATCCCTTAACACTTCCATCCCTCGATGGATGTAATATGGGACCCAATGAATTTCGAGCGCCTCTATAATCGTTTCCGGGATGCTGGCGCAGCTGTCGGTCACTATGGCTACATTCTTTTGCACGCGATATTGTCCTTTCCAGCTATTGCATATTCTTATGGCCAGATGGCGTTAAACCTGTTCTTACTCTGAACTCAATTATATTCTCGCTTGAATAGCCTGGCGAGAATTCTAAAAAGCATTTGCTTTTTCGACATCTCGATCTTGATAATGGGTGCAAACTAAGAATTTCATCAAAAGAGGGGAATCCGGAAAAATGAATGTATTCAAGAAAAAAAACTAACAATAGCGGGAGTCACCCCGGTGAGATCTGATAGAGATGAACAGAAATCCCGTCGTAAGGAAGGATCTCCAATCACCAATCCAGGGACTGGGTTGGTAGTGTGCCTGCGGGTGCTGAGATCCTCTAAATTTCCATGGTCAGATGTCAATAGGATTAGACCGTCTTGGTCATTCCATGCTTCCAGAAGACCGAGGAACATTGTGTCGATCATTTCCAATAAGGAGCAGGCGTTTTGCATATTCTGGTAATGACCAAGGTAATCCGTTAACCAGAATTCGAAGAAAGCGAACTCATAATCTCTCGCCAAAGCAGCGAGACGAGCCCCAGCCTGGTGGGGCGTTAGCAGGGGGGCGTTGGGAAATCCCAGGCGCTCTCTCCAACCTCGTCCGGTTATGTCGGCTGAAATGGCATTATCTGAGAAGAGATCTTCAGCGGTTTTTAGAGGGACTCCAGCGCTGGTCACCGCCAATGGGATGGCGGAGTATAGACGACGTCCCGATTCAATAGCCTGGAAATAGGCCGGAGGATAAGCATTCAGCAATGCTACTCGACAGCCACGCTCCTCGAGAATGCTAAATAGGTTCCCGTTTCGCAGGAAGGCAGCCACTTCGGGATTAGGTTTTGGTCCATAGTGGTAGCCGATTTCAGCAGGTATATTGATGCCAGTCAGCAAAGTGGTCTGACCCGTAGCAGACTGGGGTAAACCTTCCACACTTAGACAGGCATCAAGGGACAGCAAGGTTGCCCGGGATGATTCTATTTTTGGGCCAGCCAAATGTTGAGAAACGAGTGAATCCTTGACCAATCGATGGCTGTTTAAAAGATCCTGTAAAACAGGCATAATTCCCAGCGCAAAGGGATTGTAACTGGGATCATCTGAACCAAGCCCTACCCCATCGAGAAAAATAAAGAGGAGTTTCATGAGATACCTTTAATAAATATAGTAGTAACGCAGTTCAGGGGAAAATCGGGGGTGTTTGAGCAACGCCCGCTCAAACACCCCCATCCTCCCACCAACTGCGTAAGTCCTAAAATAATCAGGAAGAGACCTTATTCCTGTAAATTGGGTGAAAACGATCTCGCTCATAGGAATAATCAATTGCCAGCTTTTCAGGAACGTTCATACACAAACCAGGCGGAAGGACGCAGGCCACGTTCGGAACCGTCCTGACGTTTAATAAACTTTAAAGAAGCCGATAATAAATCCAGATCTGTTTCGACCAATCCGGGACCCGATTCGGCTGGTGGTTTGAAAAAACCATACATCAGGTAAGTGCCATCCGGAGCCAACAGGTGGGTCAAGTCTCGAGCGTAATTATCTTTGTCCCTGGGAGAAAGGCTATGAAAGCAGCCCATGTCTAGCACCAGCTCGAATGGACCCGCCAGATCACTAAGAGTGGTGATATCTTCTACCCGTAAATCCACATTAACGCCAGCATTCCTGGCTTTATTACGGGCGATGCGAATAGCATGTGAAGCAAAGTCGATTCCAGTAGTCTGCCAGCCATGTTTACTTAAGGTAATGGCGTTGGTTCCAGTCCCACAGCCGATATCCAATGCACGACCGGGCGAATGGGATTTTATAAAATCCATAAGCTCAGGAGGTGAAATGCCAGTATCCCAAGGGGGTTTGCGATAGTACCATAGATTGAAGAATAAACGCTTTAATAAACTCATGGGTGCAAGGATGCACGCAATTTATTAAGATCCAGACCGCCTATCTGGCGCCACTCTTCAACGCCTTGGGCGTTAAAATAAATGAATGTGGGAGTATATTGGAATTTATAAGGCTCACGTAAGGCGCGCCCCAGTTCACTTTGGATATTTATACGGATAACGTGCAATTTCCCTTCAAATTCATTTTCGATGCCATCAACGATGGGTTTCATGGCCGTACAAGCCATTCAATAGGGAGACTGGAATTCTAAAAGCACGGGTGTGCCAGAGCCGATCTGCGATTGAACCGCCGTGAGGCTGGCGAGATCGCTTGACCTGGGTCGAACGAAAAACCAGGTAACTATTAAAACGACTGACAGGAGAGCTACACCGAGGTAAGCATACCATTTTGCCCCAATTCGGGCTAATGAGATGATAGCCAGGATTAACATTCCCAGGCTAGCAATAGTGAGGGAATATTGGTTGAAGTATTGCATATGTCTGATTCTACTCCATGACTGGATTAACCTTCCCGGCTATGATCTTAACCTATTAGGACATACGCAGTTAGTGGGAGGATGGGGTGTTTGGGCAACGCCCGCCCAAACACCCCGATTTTCCCCTGAACTGCGTAATTACTACGTATTTTAACGCGAAAGCGGGTTTAGAGCCGACTAGCCAGGAATTCCATTCTCTTGAGAGTCATAGTTGTACTCCAGACTGATATTATTTTGATAAATCAATGGGATATTATCGAACTTATCTTCCAAACTTTGAAACCAAAGAAACCAAAGCATAAAAAATGAAACTCGCTTTGACAAGGATGACGACTTCCCTTACAATTTATGCGTTTGATTTTTCATCTGAGGAGATATTCAATCCAATGAAGGAATATACGACCGAATTTATTAGAAATATCGCCCTGGTTTCTCACAGCGGCGCGGGCAAAACCATGTTGACGGAGGCCTTTTTACATTTCACGGGAACGACGACTCGATTGGGTAAAATCGAAGATGGCACTACCGTTGCAGACTTTGAGGATGAGGAAGTTCGCAGGGGTCTATCCCTTTCTACCGCAATTATTCCGATCGAATATATGGATCATAAATTAAATCTTCTGGATACCCCTGGTTATACCGATTTTATCGGCGAGGTTATATCAGCTTTGAGCGTATCCGATGGGGCTGTGGTTGTGGTTGACGCAGTGGCAGGAGCTGAAGTTGGCACTGAAATCACCTGGTCATACTGCGACCGGTTCAATCTTCCCCGCTTTGTGGTGATTAATAAAATGGACCGAGATAATGCCAACTACCGTAAGGCTTTGGATTCCGTTCAGCAGTTGTCTGAGGCGCGTTTAATTCCAGTACAACTTCCCTGGGGCGGGAAACAGAATTTCAAAGGGGTGCTCGATTTGTTAACCATGAAGGCTTACGAAGGCCAGGGAAATGCTGTTATAGATATCCCCGCTGAATATAGCGATGAGGTCGAAGCGGCGCGCCTGGAACTGATCGAAGTAGCTGCCGAGGGGGAGGATGAGCTCCTGATGAAATATCTGGATGGCGAGGAGCTCAACTCGCAAGAGGTTCTGCAAGGTTTAGTGAGCGTGATCCACAGTGGCGCTTACATCCCGGTGTTCGTTGCAGCAGGAAGTTCAGAAATCGGTATAGCGCCACTATTGGAGGCTCTGATAAACCTGATGCCCTCGCCAGCTGAGGTGCCACCCAGCGTGGCGAAAGGAAAAGATGGCGAAGAGAATCTGACCACCTCCGATGTTGGACCGCTGGCAGCATATATTTGGAAAACAACAGCTGATCCTTTTGTTGGCAAGATTACGTACTTCCGGGTTTATTCGGGAATGCTCAGCGCAGATTCGCGGATTTGGAATCAGAGGAAAGGAATTGAGGAGCGTCTTGGTAATCTCAACATTCTTCGTGGCAAGGAGCAGATCGCCGTTAAAATCGTGCACTCCGGAGACATCGCTACTGTTCCCAAATTAGGAGCAACCTCCACGGGTGATACCCTGTGCGACAAAGGGTATCCGCTCGAACTGTCCCTTCCAGAGTATCCCCATGCCCTCTTCAGGGTTGCGGTAACTCCGAAGAGCCAATCAGATTCGGCTAAGATCAGTCCGACCCTTACTCGTCTGTGCGAGGAGGACATGACTCTCTCATGGACTCAAGAACCCAGCACGAACCAGACTATCTTACAAGGCATGGGGGATCAGCATATCGACGTTGCTATTCGCAAGGCAGAAACCAAGTTCCAAACCGGCCTTAATATGGAAGAGCCTCGCGTACCTTATCGTGAGACCATTACCAAGACTGGTTATTCACAATATCGCCATAAGAAGCAAACCGGAGGTGCTGGCCAATTCGCTGAAGTCTATATGCGGGTGGACCCTTTGAAAGAGTCAGACTTTGAATTTAAGAACGAGGTTTTTGGTGGAGCAATATCTAACAACTTCATGCCTGCCATCGAGAAAGGCGTCCGGAATGTGATGAAAAGCGGTGTAGTGGCTGGCTATCCAGTGGAAAACGTTAAGGTCGCCGTTACGGATGGTAAAGAACACCCGGTAGACTCGAAACCGGTGGCCTTTGAAATCGCCGGCCGCGAAGCCTTTAAACTGGCAGTGAAAGATGCGGCACCGGTCTTGCTCGAACCCATCATGAATATAGCGATCACCGTTCCGGAGAGCAATATGGGAGATGTCTTAGGAGATTTGAACACCCGGAGGGCTCGGGTGCAGGGGATGGACACCCCAAAAGGTCGTTCGGTAATCACAGCTCAAGTGCCTTTAGCAGAAATGCAGCGCTATACAACAGATTTACGTTCGATCACCGGTGGGCGAGGTGTATTTACGATGGAGTTTTCCCATTATGAAATCGTACCTGCCCATCTTGCCCAGGATGTAATTGAGATACATCAAAAGGAACTTGCTGCGGCAAGAGAAGACTAGATTCTACTCTCAAGGCCTCTGAGCCTAATTATAAAGAAAGCCAGGTAAGAAAGCAGCTGAACACACCCAGGTGGAACTCTACCACCCCACCTGGGTGTTCTCATTTTTGAAGGTTTATTCTAGACAGAAAACTGGAAATCAATATTTGCCTTTCCATGGATGCTATGGATGGAGAGGCAGAGGCGCGTATCAAGGATTAGGTTCAATTGGGGAATCTTCAATCGGATGGTTTGGCCAATTTCAACCTTATGAAGAGCATGGGAGCCCCCGCTGATGCCCATACTCCAACGAGAAAATAGCGCAGGTATCGTAAAGTGTAAGCCAGTGGGAAATCTCCCTGCGGGAACACGACCCCCAGACCATACCAGAGGATAAACACCCCCACTATCCCGATCGGATATCTGATGAGGCGAGTTTTCAAAGTGCCCCCGGCGTTGTATCCGATCCGGTCAAAAAGCCAAATGGCACCCGCTGAAAGACCGAAAAAAGCTCCGGAGGCTGTCATCAAATAAGAAAGACTGAGTGGGTGAATCTGGGTAGCTACGGGAGTCGCGGAAGCGGCGTTATCTACCCATGCAACCGGGATTTGGAAATCGCCAAGGCTGATCTTTACGATTACCCCCAGCATGATAAAGGATAAAGAAGCGGCAAAGCTGACCAGCAGACGGGTGGTGAGCTTTCGATCTGCCAACCAGGCGATCACGAGTGATTCAAAGCGTAGGAATAGCCAAAGTAAGAGAAATCCAGAAACCCAGCCAACTACCACATCTACAAGAAAATGCATACCTAACACCATTCGCGAAGAACCAACCAGGATGATCAAAAGAGTGAGGGCAACCCAAACCCATACACGCCTGGATGAATACACTAACAATCCCAATACAGAAGCCGCGTTCATAGCATGACCTGAGGGTATTCCAAACGTATCCTCGGAAACATAAGCGTGAACTTTCGGGCTGTACCAAAAGGGCCGGGGGGTATGAAATACCATCTTTAGCGTAGGGATCAACCCATTGCTGAGCATTAATATCACTCCCAACCTGATTCCCAGATTTGAATCAACGCACCAATAAAAGGCGGGCATTAACAGGATAAATAATTCCTCACTACCTAACAGCGTGACAATCTTCATTGAAGAAATCAACCAATCACCCAGGCTTTGTAGATAAAGCACTAAATTGAGTCCGCTGTCGAAAGTAAAGGGTATCATGGTTCCCCTCCCTTATCACCAGATATGGATGTGAGGCCTATTTCCCCAGACAGGTTTTCAGGCACAGCCTGCTGATCGAAATTCCCCCACGCAGATTGAGGCAAAGAATCCTTGGGTAGAATTGACCGCTGCTCGTGATCTAACCCCATGCTCTCTCTAGTTTTTAATGAAAAAACGGCGCTGGTAAGTAGAGATGCGAGGATCAGTACAGCCGCGCTGGTATACATCCAGGCAGGATCACGCGTATAAAGGTAACCGGCCAGGATCGGTGCAAGGACCATGGTTGTGGAACTAACCGTTTCTGTCAGGCCATAAGCCAACCCCATTTTCGATTGATGGACCAGCTGGCGCACCTGTGCAGTAGCAAATGAGCGGGCAGTTTTAAACCCCCCCAATAAGAAATATCCCAGCATAAACCAGGGCAGGCCGGTCCCACGCCACAAAAACAATGAAAACAATCCAACTGCGACCTGACCGAGAAGAAAGCCCAACCGAGCGGATAATTGACCAAGCAAGAGGTTTAGTACTACCACCCCAATACTGCTGATGGAATAAAGCGAGCCGATTTGACTCAAGGAGAGATCCCGCTGATTTTCCAGGAAATTGGGTGATAAGGGTTGGGGAAGGTACATGGCGAATGTGGCCAAAAAGACGACCCCCAAGTAGACTAAATAGCGAGGGTTGAATAACCATGCATTGCCAACGGCTTCGCTCGCTTTGGATTCGACCGGTTGTGAGCGGATGAAGAGGATGATGATAGTCGAGGCCATAAAAATCCAGGCAGCAATGAAGTATGTTTGCCGTAAACCGACCTGTTCGCCAATTTGACCACCAATCCAGGGGCCAATTACTACCCCAAAGTTAAAGCTAGCAGAGATAAGGGTGAGAGCGCGTCCCACGGACCACTTTCCACGGGCAACGGTGATATAGGAATTTAGGGGTGACAAAACAAAAAGGGTAATCCCATAGATCAATAAACCCACTACAAACAGTGACAATCCATTCGCCAACGCCATGATCCAGGTTGCTATCACCGCCATTACCCAAGCTGCGATCATGATTGGCTTGCGCCCATAACGATCTGCCAGATATCCCGCTGGGATATGCGAGACCATCATCATCAAGCCAAACCCACCCAAGATCGTACCGATGCTGATTGGGTCAGCTCCTAACTGTTGAAGATAAATTGGTTGGAAATAGAAGAACAACCCCTCACCGATACCCCAAGTAAACAGAGAGATCGCCACGAGAATAAGATCTATGTTCATCGTTTAATCTTGCTCAGGCGGTAGTAAAAATGGGCTGCCTCTTGAAAAAAGGGCTGACGCCGGGACTTATTTGAATTATTTAGCCGGATTTTCCACCTCTCTTTTTCGGGGCAGGGTGATCTACTCGGTTGAAGAGTCCTTTGATTAGAAAGGTATGTCGATAAATCGATGAGATTGCTGAACAAGAGGATTTTGGTTAAAGTAGAAAAGGGATGCTTAGAAAACCTGCAGCTGGCGGGGTAAATTGCTCAGGCTCTCCCCACCAGTAGAGGTGATCACAAAATCGTCTTCAACGCGCACACCCCAACGACCAGGCAGGTAAATACCGGGTTCAATGGTAAAGGTCATCCCGTTGACCAAGGGTAATTGGTTGTCTGAGCGGATATAAGGCTCTTCGTGACTCTCAAGCCCCAGACCATGACCAGTGCGGTGGATGAAATATTGGCCATAACCAGCGACCTCAATGACAGAACGGGCCGCGGAGTCCACTTCGCCAGCCGGGATGCCGGGACGTGCCCGATCGCGAGCGGCGAAATTTGCCTTCTCGACCAGTTTTGCCACCTGAACCATCTGCGGGTCTGGTTCTCCAATAGCGAAGGTGCGGGTAAGATCGGATAGATACCCCTTAAATGAGGCACCCCAATCCAGGATAAGCATATCACCTTTCACTAAAGATCGATCGGTCGGGGTGGCATGGGGATTGGCGCTATTCGGTCCAGAAGCCACAATTGGTGAGAAGGGCAATTGTGGATCTGATCCGTGACGCAGGAGTTGTAAGGTGAGTTCGGCGGCGAGTTCCCGTTCGGTCATCCCGATCTTTATCAAAGGTATAGTTGCTTTGAGGGCGTCTTGGGCGATGTCCACGGCGCTTTGCATGGCTGAGATCTCGGATACGTCCTTGTGCATGCGGACCGAAGCAATGGCGTCTTCAGCGGATAGCATTTTCGCCCCTGGCGCGGCAACCTCCAGAAGGCGCAGTTCGAGAACTCTAAATCTGCGAGGTTCTAAACCAATTCTGCAGCCATCAATGCCGGTGAAAGCAACCGCTTGCTTGAAGGCAGTGACCCAAGTATTTGGATCCTCTTTATAAGGGAAACTTTGGAGGGGAAAATCCAGGCTGTTGACCTTGCCAGCTTCCAACTCTGGTAAGACGATAGCGAGAGGTTTACCCGGAACGAATATCAGCAGCTCTGGACGTTCGCTCAGATGGAAGTGCAGACCTGACAGATAGGAGAGGCTTGGACCGGAGTTGAGGGCGAGGGCATCTATCCCCGAAGTTGGCAAGACCTCAGCAAGTTTAGCCAGGCGAATTTTGTAAATTGAACTGGTTGCAGCGTTCGACATGTGCGCTCCAATATGAATTGAGATAGTCTGATTATAGCCTGAACAAAGAATAGCGGGTAGCAAGCAAGATTTTCCCATATCATTAATTAGGGTAAATTTGCCAGAAAGGCCTTTAAATTGTTGAGCCTGCGCTCTATCATTAGGAATCAGCTTGACGAGTAGAAGCGAATAAAACCGTTGGCCACTACCTGCCTTCAGTAGAAATTTTATTGCATTTCACGTGATTGGGAGTGCTGTTTCCCACTTACTGGGTATTAGCAAGCCTGTCAAGTTTTAGGATTGGCGATGTGTCAGTGTATAATACATAGGTCATGTTTGATCTACCTCTATTTCCGCTTAATACCGTGCTGTTCCCAGGGATGCCCTTGAACTTGCATATTTTTGAAGAGCGCTACAAGCGGATGATTCGAATATGCCTGCAGACACGTCAGCCATTTGGAGTGGTACTGATCAAACACGGCTTAGAAGCTTATGGCCCAATCGCTGAACCTCACTATATCGGTTGCACTGCGCGAATTTTAGAATCCGAGCCATTGAGCGATGGGCGCATGAATATTGTTGCGTTAGGACAAAAAAGGTTTCGAATTCTAACTTTCGATTACGAAAAGGCATATCTGGTTGGGCGGGTTGAGCTATACCCCTTGGAGCAAGCGCACCCAGAATTTCTAGAGCAGAAAGGAAACCACTTACGCCCCATGGTAAGGGGCTATATGCAAATATTGACAGAGGCAAGTGATGCCAACCTCGACCCACGACATCTTCCCCACGATCCATTGGTTTTGGCTTATTTAGCTGCAGTTCTGCTTCAAATCCCTCCCGAACAGAAACAGAAATTATTGACCTTGAGAAAAGCGACCGATCTGTTGAGCGATTTGCTGTTGATTTACCGCCGCGAATTAGCTTTACTACGAGCATTGCTTTCAGGCGAAGCCCGGCAAAGTTTAGGTCATTTTTCGGTAAACTAATCGGGTGTGCGGCTCCCAATCAGGGGTCCTGAAGATCAGGAATAGAAGTTGAGATGACAGCTAAGAAATCCCACCTGGCCTAGAAAGCTTGATAGAATCTGGATCAACATTAAAGTTAAGGTCCTTTCTATAGGCGAACAAGAATTCAGGGGGTGGAAGTAAGATTTTTTATGATAAACGCATCATGATCTTTCAATCGGGTTTACGGGAAAGATTCAAGGACGGATAGCGATATAAAGCTCTTTAAGGATTGCTTCATTTTAGACGACCCTTTAAAGAGATGTATTGGCTGGCTTTGATATAATAATTAGATTGCCAATGAAGAACCCGCCTAAACAAGGGTCTGTCGAGGTTCGTTATTTGGTCTAGAAAGCAATATTGGGGAATAAAAAATTACATATCAGAGAAGAATAAGAAAAGAGGAGATCTAATGGAGGGTAAGTATAAACACCCTGGAACAGGGCGAATGCCTGCTGTCATGATCTTTTTTGTGATCATGGCTCTTTTCCTGCAAGCCTGCGCAGGAGCTTCGGCGACTTCTACACCTGGACCAGTGTCGCAAGAGCAAGCCAGCCAGACTGCCACTACAGAAGGGGCTATCCAAAAAGGCACCCTAAGGGTTGCCTTGCAGCCTATTGTGCAGACCGATCCAGCATTAATTTCGTCTGACCCAGAAATAATGGTGGCTAACGCGGTATATGACTACCTGGTAGATATCACTCCGCAAAACACTATCACCCCTCGTTTGGCGGTTGATTGGAAAGTCAGCAATGACGGTCTGACTTATGTTTTTACCTTGGTAAAAGGTGTTACCTTTCACGACGGCAGCTCGTTCAGCGCCAATGACGTGGTCTGGACATTCAACCGCCTGAAAAATCCCGACGTGGGTTCCTCAACTGCTGATCTTTATGCAAATATCGATAAGATCGAAGCGACCAGTGATCTTGAAGTGACCTTCACGCTAAAAAATCCCAATCCCTTCTTTTTGTTTGACTTGAGCGACAACCATGCTCTTGTCATGAAGGTCAACACTCAAGATCCTACTGACTTCAACGGTACCGGCCCATTCGTGGTCACCAAGTACAGCCCGGAGGACAGAGTCATCGTGCAGGCTAACCCAAATTACTTCGTAAAAGGTGAACCAAAATTGGCTGGTATAGAATTTATATTCTTCAACGATCAAACCGCTCAGGTTGACGCTTTACGTGGTGGTCAAGTGGACTTGGTGTTCGCCATATCCACGGATTTATACACTAACCTGCAAAACGAACAAGACCTTACCTTATTGGATGTGGCAACTAACGCCTTTGACTTGATCCGGTTGCGAGCGGATCAAAAGCCCGGAGATGATCCCCGCGTGATTCATGCACTCAAGCTAGCTACGGACCGGGAAGCGATCTTCAACCTGGTCCTTCAGAGTTTTGGTGAGCCTGGACGTGATAGTCCAATTGGTCCGCTCTACACCCAATATTACACGGATCAATACCCTCTGCCTGCGAGAGATGTGAATAAAGCCAAGCAATTATTAGCGGATGCAGGATACCAGAATGGTTTGAAGCTGGATTTACATACACCCGATACCGGCAACCGCCCTAATCTGGCAGCGGTTTTAAAGGACCAGTGGTCAGAAGCTGGCGTCGATATAAACGTTATCGTCGAGCCTGAGAGCGTATATTATGGCGAAAACCACTGGTTGGAAGTAAATCTGGGCATAACTGGTTGGGGATCCCGACCATACCCACAGTTCTACCTGGATGTGATGCTGAAATGTGGTGCAAAGTGGAATGAAGCCCACTATTGCAATTCAAAATTGGACGAGCTGATGACCACAGCCGGCACCACTATGGATGAACAAAAACGAGTTGAGGCTTATCACGAAATTCAACAAATCCTAATCGAGGAAGGACCAATTATCATCCCTTATTTCTTCGCACAACTGGGAGCTATCAACAACCAATACCAGGGATTTGTAATGAAAGCCTTCCCCGGACGTTCCGATTTCCGTCCGGTCATGTTCACTGGAAGTTAATGTCCACCAAGGTACCTGGCGATCTCACCAACCTGCAAAGCGCTGCTTCCAGTAGGGGGCGGCGCTTTGCAACTGCGTTAAAAGGTCTTTACGCGAAACCCGCTTCGGCTTTCGGCACGACAATTTTTATGGTCTTCGTGCTCCTTGCTGTAATCGGACCATTAATCGCCCCTTATGGTGAGAATCAAATCATCGCGACAGAGGCCAAACAACCGCCTTCAACATCTCATTGGTTTGGCACAGATAACTTGGGTCGAGACATATTTAGCAGAGTCGTGCTGGGGGCCAGAGATATTTTGGCCTTATCTGGGCTGGGAACATTGCTAGCAGTGATCATCGGTATTTTTCTTGGATTGATCAGCGGTTATCGAGGAGGCTGGTTTGATGAAACCATCATGCGATTCTTTGATAGTCTCCTGGCATTACCCGCTTTGCTATTGGCATTAGTGCTCTTAGGTATTTTAGGTCCGTCAAATAACAGCGTGTTGATCGTGATCGTTGTGGTCTACACACCAATTGTCGCCAGAGTTGTCCGCAGTGTGGCACTGGGGGTTAAAACCAAAGGATTTGTGGAGGTGGCGCGGTTGCAAGGCGAATCGCTCACTTGGATTTTAACCCGTGAAATCCTACCCTCAGTATTACCAGCTTTGACCGTTGAAGCCGCGCTACGTTTTTCATATGCGATTTTCCTGGTTGCATCGCTTGGGTTCTTGGGCGTCGGCGTTCAACCCCCCAACCCCAATTGGGGGTTGATGGTCAGTGAGGCGCGCAGTAATGTGAATCAAACCCCCTGGGCGATGGTATTTCCTGCAGCGGCAATTTCTATAGTAGTCATCGGTGTAAATCTGATGGCAGACGGTCTTAAGCGCGTCTTCCAGGCTCCAGTTAATGTTTGATAGAGATCAATGAGCCCAGGAAAAAGAAAGGCCCCCATCCTTAATATTAAAAATCTTACCGTAGCTTACCGGCAGGGGGATGAGTGGCTGGATGCTGCGAGAGAGGTCTCTTTTTGCATCCAGGCCGGTGAGACTTATGGGCTGGTGGGAGAAAGCGGTTCAGGTAAAACCACCCTGGTTTTAGCGATAATGCGCTACCTGGGGGCAAATGGGTCCGTTCGCCAGGGTGTGATCGAATTAGATGGTCAGGATTTGTGTACATTGAGTGAATCAGAGATGCGCCAGATCTGGGGGAGGAAAATCAACCTGGTGCCGCAGAACCCTCAATCTGCGCTCAACCCATCGATCCGTGTCGGTGAGCAGCTGGCGGAGACCCTTCGCTACCATCAGAAAGTTGACCCAGCGGTTGCACGGCGTCAAGTCGTGGGGTTGCTTGAAATGGTGCATATCGCTGATCCCGAACAAATCGCGCAAAGCTACCCGCACCAGATCAGCGGTGGGATGCAACAGCGGGTGATGATTGCTATGGCGTTGAGCACTGAGCCTCGTTTATTGATACTGGACGAACCCACCACCAGTTTGGATGTGACCACACAATCTGTTATTCTGGATCTGGTGAGGGAGCTGATCCACGGTAGGCAAACGGCCGCTTTATATGTAACCCATAATTTGGGAGTGGTAGCCCAAGTTTGTGACCGGGTTGCAGTGTTATACGCCGGGGATCTGGTGGAAGACGCTTCCACCAAAGACTTGTACCGCAAACCTTTGCACCCCTATACCAGAGGATTGTTAGATAGCGTTCCCCGCCTGGGCGAAACCAAGAACCAGGTTCAATTACGGGGGATTACAGGGCAGATTCCACCCTTGGGAGAACGACCAACGGGTTGTGTTTTCAGACCGCGATGTCCGCTGGTTATTGAGGTATGCTACCAACGACCTGCTCTGTATGAACTGACTGATAAACGAAGAGCACGCTGCCATCGATGGGAAGAGATCCAGCGGGGTGAAGCGAACGCCCAACAATCCTCCCCCGAGGTGATTAAAACAGAACCGATCAACACAAAAGAAAATCAGGAAGTCCTGAAATTAGTGGATATGAAGGTGTATTTTCCGTTGCGCCATTCATTAGGGGAGCTAGTGCGCCGTAGAAAGCCGCGCTTTGTTCGCGCTGTTGATGGCGTTGAATTAAAAATCAGGCATGGCCAAACATTGGGTCTGGTGGGAGAAAGCGGTAGTGGAAAAACGACCATCGCTCGCTCTGTAATGGGCTTGGTGGAGAAAACCGCTGGAGATATCGAACTTTTGTCTATTCCCTTGCCCCAAAAACTCTCTGATAGAGATTTAGAGACTTTGCGCCATCTACAAATGATTTTCCAAAACCCTGAAGACGCTTTGAATCCATACCTGACCGTGGGTGGGAGTTTGAGCAGGCCTCTGATTACCATGATGGGAAAATCTGGGATTGAGGTTGATGAAGATGTAGCCAAATTGTTGGTGAGGGTGCAATTGCCTGCGGGTTACGCCAGGCGATTACCTGAGCAGTTAAGTGGAGGTGAGAAACAAAGGATCGCGATCGCACGCGCCTTCGCCTCAAACCCGGACGTATTGATCGCCGATGAACCGGTTTCGTCCCTAGACGTCTCCGTACAAGCATCTATTTTGAACCTGCTCAACCAATTGCAGATCGACCACGGTAGTAGCTTGTTGTTCATCTCGCATAACTTGGCTGTGGTTGGTTATTTGGCTGATAGGATCGCAGTGATCTACCTGGGTCAATTGATGGAAGTAGCTGATGCGGATGTTTTGTTCGAGGTACCTTATCACCCTTATACTGAGGCCTTGTTGTCGGCGATACCATTGGCAGATCCGTACGCGGAACAAACCCAGATTCGCTTAGAAGGGGAAATTCCGAGTGCAATCCAAAAACCCAGCGGTTGTCCATTTCATACGCGCTGCCCCCGATTTCTAGGTGAAATCTGTGTAAACAAGACCCCACCATGGAGGCTTGATGAGGAAACTGGCAAACAATATTTTTGTCACATTCCTGTAAGTGAATTACGCCAATCTCAAGAGCGTGTCTTCACCTTCAAGTATTCTCATCCGAAATAAGGCATGTCCAGGTACATTTTTCGCCGGTTAGGATTTTTGTTACTCACCCTCTTCATCACCTCGTTGATCATATTCGTAATCACTCAATTGATCCCTGGCGATGTGTGCAGGGTTATCCTTGGTCGCGAAGCGGGCGAACAAGCGATCATCGCCTGTCGTGAGAAACTTGGATTGAACAGACCTCTGCCATTTCAGTATCTCTCCTGGCTTGGAAATTTCATTACGGGGAGCTGGGGTGACTCTTTCAGCACGGGAACGCCGATATTACCCGTGGTAATGCTTCGCTTGCGAAATTCAGGTTACTTAGCGATCATGACCCTGGTCATTTCTGTGCCAATTGC
>Ga0315552_1001127_pt1 | contig 16319 bp, 13 predicted proteins | sample SalMarSW160170MG_2_FD_203102 | JGI IMG/M metagenome (GOLD analysis project Ga0315552, IMG submission 203102) | Salt marsh sediment microbial communities from the Plum Island Ecosystem LTER, Massachusetts, United States - Salt Marsh Sediment SW1601-70 ...
ACGCCAGTCTCACCGAGCGGGTGCCCCAGAGCAGTTGCGCCTCCGTGAGGATTGATTCTGGGGTCATTCCATGGTATGCCCATCTCCTTGGACCAGGCAACGACCACCGAGCAAAAAGCTTCATTGACCTCAAACCAGCCCATGTCACTCAATTTCATGCCAGACCGCTTCAGGACTTTCTGAGTAGCTGGTATAGGTCCAGTCAATTGGTAGGCTCCAGGATCACAGCCCAGAACACACGCCCGGTTAGGCTTCATATAGGCACGTGCCTTAAGACCCAGCTCCTTAGCCTTCTCTTTGCTCATCAGCAGAGCAGCGGAAGCACCATCACAGACTGGGCTCGAATTGGCTGCAGTGACTCTGCCTTCGGTAATGTCCATAAAGGGGGGTGGGATAAATGCTGGTGGTAAGTTTCTCATCTTGTCACGATCTATATCAAACCTTATAGTCTCATCGAGATCCACCACCTTCGTTGTCCCATCTGGCATTTTCACCGTTATGGGCACAATCTCGTTTTTGAATTTCCCGTCCTGGGCAGCTTTTATGGCTTTTTGTTGACTCCAGAAGCCGAAGTCGTCCATTTCCTCTCGTGAGATATCCCACTTACGAGCTATGGCCTCGGCAGATTGCCCCATGTTGGCAAAGCCGCCGTATTTAGCGAAGGCAGACATCATCAGCTCACTCGTATAATCTGGAGGTACTGGGGCACCGGTCGTCGCTTGGGCTGGTGGTGGAACAGCTTGGCGCATGACCTGCCAATCGCGGGACATAGATTCAACTCCACAGGCCACAGTCACCTCGGCATAACCGGTCATTATCTCCATAGCTGCAAAGTGAAGGGCAGTGTTCGCGCCAGCACATTGTCTGTTGATCTGGCATCCAGCAACTTCTGCCGGAAACCCAGCGCCTAGACTGCCGAACCTTCCGGAATTGTGTGGGCGGTCAGATGTCCCGGCAATGACATCCTCAATTATCATGGGGTCAATGCCATTGCGCTCTACCAGGGCCTTCAAGCAGTAAGCCAGAAGTTCATCGGGCATCACCCGGCAGATATCCGTGAATCTCCGCGTGGTCCGAATGCCAACGGGTGACCTCACAACATCCACAATAACTACATCAGTCATTTTTGCTCCTTTCTAATTTTGTTATTCTAGACTTCGGCTGTCATACGACAGCACCAAGTCATATGCTGCCAACGAGATGGACGCAAGACACAAGTTTATAAAATCATTCGGCCAATTGTCAACTCCAATCGGTTCTCAAGTCTACACTTTCTAGCGTGAAGAATTTGTAGAAGGATATCGGAAAGGAGGGATATGTATTCAATAAATGTCTCAAAGTAGTAAAAGAAATCTATTTCAAAGCCAAGGCCGAGAAGGAGAAGACACAGCTTCTGGACGAATACTATGTAATACCGGTCAATCAAGAAAGTACATCGTTTGACAGATACACAAAGAAGTTCTTAAACCGAAGAAAAAGAGCGAGATATATGACGGTCGGGTCGAAGCTGCCTTAGCTACAATATTGAGTTCATCAACCAGATCTTGTACTAGTGTCGCCGCAGAGGGAAGGTTTTTGGATTCGCTGGGTCAAGGAGGCCCTCTTATCTGGTAAAACTAAAGCCTCAGTCCAATGGCTATCACTTCTCTGTGCAAGCCAGTGTCGCCAGCAGCAAACTCTGCCGCCTTGACACGACGATAATAGAGCCCAATATCATGGTCCATGGTATATCCGATAGCGCCATGAACAGCAATGGCATCAATGCAAATTCGTTGGTAAGCTTCATTGGCTTTAGCCTTGGCTGCGGAAATCTGCCAAGGCGATGGTGAACCAACACTTATTCCCCACGCTGCCTGATAAAGTAAATACTGAACCGCCTCCACATCGAGCACCATGTCAGTCAGTTTGTGCTGTATCGCTTGAAAAGAGCCGATTGCCCGGTCAAACTGAATCCGTTCCTTGGCATAGCTGCTGCTCATGTCCAAAACAGCTTGACACGCTCCGGACATCTCGGCACACTTCAGCACAGCAGCCCGTTGTAATATGAAATCCGCTATATCCCAGCCACTACCTATCTTGCCCAGGATATTATCTTTTGGCACCGCTACTCTATCAAAGCTGATTTTGAACTGCCTGTCACCGCCTATAGTCGGGATCGCCTCCATCTTCACATTTGGTTCCTTGGCATCTACTATAAACAGCGTGATTCCATCCTCGGGTCTTTTCCCCTCTTTGGTCCTGCCCACTACCAGGATATAATCAGCTACATGGGCATCGGTAACAAAGAGCTTGTACCCTTGGAGAACATAATTTGTCCCCTCTAATACGGCATGAAGTTTCACCTCGGAAGCTTTATATCTGCCTGACGACTCAGCTAACGCGGAAGTCCAGATAGCCTCGCCCTTAGCTATTCGCGGCAAAAACTTGGTTTTTTGCTCACTGCTTCCATATTCAAGTAGAGGCAGGGCACAAAGGGCGATAGTGGAGAAGAAGGGACCGGGCAGGATATTCCTCCCCATCTCCTCCATCAGGATAACCAGGTCCATAAAGCTGGCACCCATGCCGCCATATTCTTCTGGAAAGATGAGCCCCATCCAGCCTAGTTCTGCCATGCTGTGCCACATCTGCGGGTCATAGCCTCTTTCATCTTTATCCACATCCCTGATTTTAGCTTTGGGACATTCCTTTGCCAGAAAATCTCCAGCTAAAATCCGCAGCATTTCCTGCTCTTCTGTAAAAATAAAGTCCATGATAACTCCTTAAAAAGTCTACCTTTTTATCACCCTGAACGTAGCGGAGATTTTAGATTCTTCGCTCTATTCACAACGACAGGGACATGTTATTAAGCAAACTCTAAAAAACTTCAATATGATTTGGGTAATCCCAATCTAAATTGCGCAATGATGTTTTTTTCGATTTCAGCAGTGCCCGCTGCGATTGCCTGACCAGGAAATCCCAGATACGCACCCTGTATGGTGCCGTTGAGTTTAGCCCATTCGGAATCCGGGTCAACCTGAGAATATATTCCTAAAATATCTGCTCCAGCGATAGCCACCCGCCTCATCAGATCATCACTCATTATCTTGTTCCTTGAGGATTCATAGGTAGGAATTTGACCTTGACTTATCCGCCAGGTGAGCTGGAAGGCAAACATCTTCAGCGCTTCTAGGTCGATAGCCAGATCAGCTAGCTTGGCACGGATCACAGGATTTTGAGACAAGGGCCGGCCTTCATGCTCGGTTTGACCGGCATACTTGGCGAGCTCTTCTAAAACCCACTTTAGGCTACCGTAGGTAGTAGGCGCTAGGCTGCGCCGCTCAAAAGCTAGTGACTGCATAAGATAATACCAGCCTTTATTTTCCTCTCCAACCAAGTTGGAAGCTGGCACTCGCACATTATCGAAAAAAACTTCATTGAAGTGATGCCTCCCGTAATAGTTCAGAATAGGATTAACTGTAACACCTGGGCTCTTCATGTCCACAATAAAGATAGTGATTCCCTGGTGTTTCTTAGCGACATTGGGGTCTGTTCTGGCAGCCAGCCAACACCATCTTGCCCGGTGAGCAGCACTCGTCCATACCTTTTGCCCATTTATCATATAGTCATCTCCATCCCTCACCGCACGTGTCTGAATATTGGCAAAGTCTGAGCCAGCATTTGGTTCACTATAACCCGTGCACCAGATACCATCTTTTTCACCTGAGGCAATTAACGGTAAATATTTTTCTCTTTGCTCTTCGGTACCGAACATCATCAGGCAGGGTCCTACCCATTGTGTTCCGCTTATGCCCATCCAGGCCCCCGGTATATCCCAGTAGGCTATCTCCATTTCGTATACTGTTTGCTCAAAGAGAGAGGCACCACGTCCACCATATTCCTCTGGCCAGCTCATAACGAGCCAACCCCTTTGTGACAGTTTTCTGGACACGGATATTTCGAATTCAAAGTCTCTGCACTCTCCGTCAATTAGAGTGCTACGCCTCCAGTCCAGAGGCAACTCAGCTTCGGCAAAATTGCGAATTTCTTCCTTCAAGGCTAGTTCTTTTTCGCCCAGTCCAAAGTCCATTCTTACTTTCTTAAAAGTTGCCTAAAAATTAATTGTCCAAGGTGTAGCGCCTTTGCCCTTGTTATATTGCAAGCGATGATTCAAACAACAAAGCACACTGCCCAACCACACAGAGCAAATTGTAGCGATAACCGTCGATGTCCAGACTTTCACACAACTAGCCAAAGAGCTGATTTCCAAATATTCGACTACAAATTGAGCCCCGATGATGGCATGCAAAAAGCCATTACTTTGGTTGGAATGGGTCTGGATTTGCCAATTCTCCAGTCAGCGTTACTGGCATAAACATGAATAGCTCGTCAATTGTCCATCCGCCAACTTTAACCATTTGCTTCTCCAACACCGGCTCTGAATAGAGCCCGACTCTGCCTGTTTCTACATAAAATACTCGCCCATTGACATTAGCAGCATCATCGGAAGCGAGCCATACCACCAAAGGAGCGATATCCTCGGGCTTCATTTGCTCAAGCATCTCGATAGCTCTCTTTGGCCAAGTTTTTCTCATTTCATCGCTGAGCGTAAGACGCGTCCCGGCGTTGGGCCGAATACAATTACATGTCACGCCATACCGGCCCATATCCCGCGCCACTTTTCTTGTTAAGCCAACGATTCCCTCTTTAGCTGCACCGTAATTGGCCTGCCCGTAAGTGGTGGCATAGAGCCCTGCTATGGATGAGGTATTTATTATTCGTCCATACCTCTGCTGGCGGAACAGGTGGCTCACCGCTCTGATGGTATGGAAATGACCGTAGAGATGCACTTTGAGCACTAAATCCCAGTCTTCTTCGCTAATGTTAAACACCATTCTATCACGCAGAATACCAGCATTGTTAACCAGTATATCAACCTTACCAAAGCTATCTACGGCAGCCTTTACAATGTTCTCACCGCCCTGCATAGTGGCCACTGAGTCATAGTTGGCAACTGCCTCTCCACCCAGTTTTTTAATCTCTGCCACTATCTCATCCGCTAGTGAACTTGCTGCCCCAGTGCCATCTCTAGCGCCTCCAAGGTCATTTGCGACGACTTTAGCACCCTCTGATGCCAAAGCTAGAGCTTCTCCTCGTCCAATACCTCGTCCCGCACCGGTAACTATAGCTATCTTGCCTTTCAGTCTATCGCCCATTTTTTGCCTCCTTGAACTTTGTTCTCCTGAAAACACGGGCTCGATTCAGTGTTTCTAGGAAGCTGCCTCCAAATAGCTATCAAAACCAATACTCTCGCTTATTTCCCGCTTCGTGTGGGTAAGGCAACCAGGGCAGAGCCAGGCGTCGTCCCTTCTCCCTTTCCATTCTCCACCCAAATTTCGCACTCAACAAGGTGCTCACTGCCCTCTTCATATTTCTTGGTCACTTTTCCTTTACACCACCAGGTTTCGCCATCATGAGGCTCTTCTCTCGTCTTCATCCTCCGGGGATAATCCATACCGCGGTATTGGCAGGACAGTCTCTTGAGTTCTCCTTGCTCTCCAATCCAATCAGTCATCAACTGCACCAACCAGGCACGTTTAAGCGCGCCGTGCACAATGGGAGCACCTACGGCCATAGCTTTAGCGAAATCATCGTCATAATGCAAAGGATTAAAATCCCCCGATGCCCCCGCCCATTGGACTAACATGCGAGTTGTAGCAATCTTAGCCAATGGTGTTATTTCAGTGCCTACTTCAATGTCCTCATAACAAATTTGCTTAGCCATCTCTCCTCCAAAAAGTAAAGTAATTAAAACAGGCTAAAATTGGATTAATGTCGACCGGCTTTTAAGCGCCACATTGCCCTTTTGGTTCACAAAAGTAGCCTCTACTGTGGTGAACATGGTCTTGCCCAGTCTGGTTTCGCGCTCGATTATGTTGGCAATTTTAGTTGTGGCGGTTAATACGTCGCCAGCGCCAACAGGTTCAATAAATTCGAATTCAATACCACCGTCTAGACCCCTTGGAGGCGCTCCAGCTTTTGCTAGAGACTCGAACAGTCTTTCCGTAGGGCGCCCAGCCTTGATTGGCCAACCAGTGAAACCTGGAGGAGCCAGTAATCGACCATACTTGCTTTTACTGGCAAAATCTGGATCATTGTACAGGGGGTTTGGGTCACCTACAGCCTCTGCATACCTCTGGATTGCTCCTTCCTCGACCTTGGAAACGATAGGCCCTGAGGACACGCCTATCAACTTCCGCAGCTCATCAGTAATCAGACTACCTTCAGCCATAGCTAGCCTCCTAGATTTAGTTTCTTTTACAATCCTATAATAGCAATACTAACGATGTTCATGGGCGGAAAACCGCCTAGATTATGGGTTAGCCCCAGCTTGGGATTCTTGATCTGCCGTTCTGGTAGCTGGGCTTTGCCCTGCAATTGTTTGTACATTTCGTACAGCATCCTGAGACCAGAGGCCCCAATAGGATGCCCGAAGCACTTCAATCCACCATCGGGCTGAATAGGCTGCGGGCCATCATGATTAAAACGGCCAGCCTCAATGTCTTCCTTGACTTTTCCTCGGGGGCTGAATTGCAAATCTTCCATGGTCACTGCCTCAGTTATGGAGAAGCAATCGTGCACCTCAGCCATACTTATCTCTTCACGCGGATTCTTTACCCCCGCTTCCTTATAAGCTAGCATGCCACCACGATAAGTAGTCTCAACATGAGCTCCATCCCATTTAGTATACATCAATTCCTCGCCCGAACTTAAAGCGATTTGTAGTGCCTTAACGGATATGGGGTCTGGCCGGAACTTCTTGGCCATGTCAGCTCTGGTTACGATTGCAGCCGCTGAACCATCGCTGACTCCGCAGCAATCAAAAAGCCCCAATGGCCAGGCGATGATAGGCGCTTTTATTATCTGTTCCTCAGTCACTTCGCGGCGCAAATGTGCCTTCGGGTTCCGGGCCCCGTTATAATGGCTTTTGACTGACACTTTAGCCAGCATTCTCTTGCCTTCCTCTGGATTGAGACCATATACAGCAAAGTATCTAGTCGCCATCATGGCAAAAGCCCCAGGAGCGGTCAATCTGGGATTAATCAGGGCGCTTTTTGTCCCCAAAAGATTAGGGCCACCGGGAAGCCCACCATACCCCGTATCCTTGAGCTTTTCTACACCCAAAGCCAGAGCAATGTCATAGGCCCCTGAAGCCACGCCATAGCATGCACCCCTGAAGGCTTCTGTGCCAGTAGCACAAAAATTTTCCGTCCTGGTGACCGGAATAAAAGGCAGCTTCAAGGTCAAAGACAAAGGTGTAGCCCCTTTTCCCACGCTTTGTTCCTCAAAATGCACGCCAAACCAGGCTGCATTGATGTCCTTTTTCTCTATACCCGCGTCCTCGATACATTCCTTAAAAGCATCTACCATAAGGTCCTCTGCACTCTTATCCCATAGCTCCCCAAACTTAGTGCAACCCATGCCTATAATAGCAACCTTGTCTTTAATACCTTCTGCCATTTTTTGCTCCCTCCGTAAATTTCATTATCTATTGCCGCAGTCAGGCACATATAGGCGTTGCCTTCCATGAATAACCGTGGACACCACTTGACTCATCAACATATCGTCTGCGAAAGGTCATCTCTACCGGCATGCCTACTTTAACAGAATCCAGGTCACAATCCGTGAAATCAAACCAGTATCTACCACCACCATCAAAATCTACCAGGCCATATACTGAAGGTGGGTCAATACTGGCAGCTAGATTATCACCGGTATAAGTAAATATGACACCTTTCTTGTCCGAAAAGCGGTAATCTTCCATCTGGTCAATGGCTCCGCAATCAGGATTTACACATACCCTCTGATATGGATATTGTGGCGTACCGCATTTTTTACACTTCGAGCCACAAAGGGCCAAAACTACTTTCCGTTCCCTGAACAGCGCTGACATCGGTGTGCGAAGGCTCATCTCTCCACGCATACCTAAGTCCATCGGTGCTAAATTTCTGAAGGCAAGATATTTTTCATAGCTGGCAAGATCTTTTTTCGAGGCCAGGTGTTTCTTCACCGCCCTCTTATTAGCCACATTCTTTATTTTCTCAGTGACCTGGAAAAACATTGCGTCGCCACCGTTTCCAAAGCTGACGACCAGTATTTTATCGCCCGGCTTGGCATCTTCCAATGCCGCCACCAACATCATTAAAGGTGAAGCTGAGCCAGTATCACCCACTGTGCTAAGCAATGTATCCTGAAGCTGACCAGGGTCGGCACCTAACCGCTTAGCTATAGCTCCGTGTTCCCGTGCATACAGACCTGGATAAACTATCTTGGTAAAGTCCTTGATGTTCAGTTTGTATTTCTTCAATAGCCCAGAAATTACCTCCGTGATAAATTGACTATAGCCAGAATCGCGAATGAATCTGTCTTCCCAGGCATGTTCAAACTTTTCACCGCTTGCCCTCCAGCGGTCGGGAAAATCATAGGAAACAGAATACGAACCTTCAAAAGTAGCAATCAAGTCATCACTGCCAACAAGAAGTGACGCAGCGCCATCACCATAGAGAGACTCTTGAGGACTGCCCGGCTTGCTCAACCGGCAATCAGCAGCACAGACGAGAATATTGCTTGACATCTCCCCTTTTACAGTATCGAGGGCAGAAAGCAGTGCAGTAGTCCCTGATTTCGTAGAGCCTACGAAATCAGCAGTCCTTATGTTTGACTGCAAATCAAGAGCAGTAGCTACCAGGGCTGAATTCTGCCTTACCATATAAGGCTGACTGGTGGTAGCAAGATACAGACCGTCAACTGCCTCCCGTTTCATACCACTTACACAATCAATCCCTGCGGCTACTGCCATAGTGAGAGCATCTTCATCATGATTAGCAACTGCATTTTCACCAGCCGGTGGGAACGTCCCCAGGAACCCAACAGCCGTGAAGATAGTGTTGTGATTCATTCGATACCGTGGGATATAAGCTCCGTAAGACTTTATGCCGACCATGAATTAACCTCCTGATATAAGCTTTTTGGACCCAAGAGACTATGGCATAGAAGCTGTATGATGTCAAACTCGACAGGCTCTATTCTCCCAAAGTCAATAAAAGTCAATAATTGAAATGCTACACGAAAGCGTTTAGTAATGTTATTCTGAGGAGTTGTGATGAAATCGGGACAACGAAGCATATCTGAGATTCTTCGCTTCGCTCAGAATGACAAAGTAATGCTATTAAGCAATCTCCCACACATTGTTGACACATTTTCCAAGAAATGTTATCATCAAGCCCGATGTGATCCCCTCTCAAGGAAAGTACGGAAGGGATGTCAGTTCCGTGTCACGTTATTAAAAATTGCATTTGATTAACACATAGGATATGGTAAATTGTATGCAGATTTCAGAACAAACTAAACTATTACAATAAAAGATAAAAGGAGGTAACAAATGAAAATTGAGGACATCAAGAGTATCGGGGTTGCGGGTGGTGGTGTCATGGGTGGCGGCATTAGCCAGACAATAATCTTGGCTGGCTACAATGTTATCTGTCGCGACCTTAATGACGAAATCTTGGCCAAAACAAAAGACATAATGATTAATGGGCGGTTTGGCTTTAAGGGCGGTATCGAACGCGGCAAATTCACTCAACAGCAGGTTGACGAAGCCATGGCACGCCTTACCCTGACTACGAAGGTTGAGGACCTGAAAAACTGCGACTTTGTTATTGAAGCAGTAGGGGGTGGTGCTGGCGGTGCACTAGAAGATAAGCCGCTGAAACTAAAAGTATTTGGTGAACTAGATAAGATAGTCAAGAAAGAGGCTATTTTCGCCAGCAATACCTCATTCTTCACCATAGCTGACCTGGCGGTAGCAACAGAACGCAAAGACAGATTTATTGGAATGCACTTCTTCAGCCCAGCGAATATCATGAAATTGGTGGAGGTGACGTATACCCCCGACGTCAAAGAAGATGTAATACAGGTAGCAGAGGAGCTATGCAAGAAATGGGGCAAGACATCTGTCCGTGTAAAGGACATGCCCGGTGACCCTGGTTTTATAGCTAATCGCATTTTCTACCGCGGTGTTGGAGCAGAGGCGCGAAAAGTCGTTGAGGAAGGTGTGGCCACCCCCCAAGATGTTGACACTGCCATGAAACTGGGATTCAATTGGCCAGCCGGGCCATTCGAGCTGGGAGCGGGTGCCCGTTCCGGTTGGGGATGAGCTTCCAACTTGCCTAGAATTATGACCAGGATATTCTGGCCGCCAGATTATCAAGCGGGCCAGCTTAACAGGCAAAGGCATTAAAAAGGAAAGCTTTAAAACAGAAGCTAAGACGTCAAGGGTATCAGGCGTGGGTGCGATGGCGCCATGGGCTAGGGGTTAGCAGAGAGTAATGTTGGTCGGCTAACAGTGCCAGCTGTCGCGACTTTGGCGAGGAAATTCTGGCCGAGGCAAAAGAGACAACGATTAATGGTCGGTGGGGAAGAGCTATTGATGCCAATTTTGACGCTGATATAGCTACAACTCTTGGTATCAGTTGATGTGGTTCACCACCAAAGTTGAGAGTAGTGACTCCAACAGATGGCAGAGTTGGCAGATACTCATTCCCTTTCCGGCATCCTTTTCAAATTCTTCACGCTAAAATAGTGTAGACCCAACAATTTCTATCCTTATATCGTCCACGCTCTTTACCACTTTTTTCAAGTCAACCAAGGCTATGGTGCGCTCAGAAATATAACGTCTATAAGCTGAAGAGGTGAATATAGTAAGGCATCTTCTGCCATACATTGTGGGTGGGGCATCTGGTTGGTGAGACCTTATCAAGACATTTTTGCCCAAGCGGGACATGATTTCCTCGAACCAGCCTCGACCGAATTGGGGTCTCCCGGTATAGGGATCGATTCCCAGGAACCCCCCTTCCCTTTCCTGCCAGTCCCCCCAGGTTACTTGATGCCATTCAGTGCTACCTAGCTTTATCCTATTTATATCCTCTAAGCCTGACACATCGGGGAGTGCTCCATGCAGAGCAATGATTCCATTTGGCGTGGACACGGCGAGCGGCAACGTGGAAAGAACCTCACTATATCGTTGGCGAAGTTGGGCATCCAGTCCTTCCCAGAAGTCGGCAGGGTGGAAGCTGACTACAGCATGGCCTTCGTGATTTCCCATAAGCAAATGAAGAGAATCGGGGTGCTCAATTTTTTGCTGAAGCAAAAAGTTAATGTTCTCCAGGGAAGCTGGTCCCCGGTCAACATAGTCCCCCAGGAAAACTAGCTTATTCTCCGACTTGAGATAGCTGTGGATAATTTTCTCCGTGGCTTCGAGGTCCCCATGAGTATCGCCGACGAAAATGACTGTGTCTGACTCCAACTGTATCAACTTTGCTTCCGAGGCAAACCTCTTTTCCGCCTCGTTGAGCAACTCTTTTATCTCTTCTCTGGTCATAGGACAAAGCTTTCCTTCACGGAATTGTGCATCCCCACAGCATAGATGTTTTCCGTGATAAAAATCAACACTTGCTCTGGAAAGCCTCGCCCATAATTGTTTTTGCCTGAGTGCTTTTGATATGATGCAAATATGAAAGCAGGCCTGGTTTATGACCCAATCTATTTGGAACACGATACCGGTGACCACGTGGAGAATTCTCAGAGGCTGGTAGCTGTGATGTCCTATTTGAAAGAAACTGGAATTAAAGATAAACTGACCTGTCTGCCTTCGCGCTCTGCCTCGCTAGAAGAACTACAGATGATACATATGCCGGAGTACATCTCTTACGTTAAGAGCAAAGCGGAAGAGGGTGGTGGTTGGCTTGACCCTGATACCGTAATGTCTCGGAGGTCTTACGAAGCAGCCTTATATGCTGCCGGTGGGCTCATGGTGGCTGTAGAAGTGGTGATGAAGGGGGAGGTGGATAACGCTTTTGCTTTGGTTAGACCACCAGGGCACCATGCCGTTCGTGATCGAGCAATGGGCTTTTGTATTTTCAATAATGTGGCAATCGCCGCTAAATTTGCCCTGGGCGAGTTCAATCTCAACCGTGTTCTTATCGCTGATTTTGATGTCCATCATGGCAACGGGACTCAGGATGCTTTTTATGCCGATCCCAAAGTCCTTTACTTCTCCACCCACCAGTATCCTTTTTATCCCGGGACAGGATGGATGGATGAAACTGGAACAGGTGAAGGAGAAGGAACTACGGTTAACTTTCCCATGGCCGCTGGCTGGGGCGATGGGGAGTACTTGAGAGCCTTCAACGAGGTCTTGGTTCCGGTAGCCCTGAGACTTCAGCCACAGCTCATCCTGGTTTCAGCTGGCTTCGATGCTCACTGGGCTGACCAGCTGGCTATGATGCGGGTGAGTGTTAAAGGTTTTGCTCAAATGGCGATGGTATTGAGAGAACTGGCCGTTGAACTATGCCAGGGGCGTCTCGTTTTTACGCTGGAAGGTGGTTATAACCTCCACGTAGTCGCTTCTTCCATAAAAGCTGTTTTTGATGTACTTTTGGGTAATTCAGAGGTAGATGACCCATTGGGGAAAGCATCAATGGCAAGAAACCCCGGGGGATTTGACGAGCATATCAGGGAAATAAAGAGAATACACAATATTTGGTGATAGCTCTCAACATACAACTATTATGTAGTTCTCTTAGTGAAAGGCAAGAGTGCTCTCCACTCCTTCTTTTCCCACATCACCAGAAGCTGGCTGGAGATGCAGACAGAGCTGTAGGTGCCGATGATAACGCCGAGGAGCAACACCAGGACGAAATAGTGTATGGTGGCTCCGCCAAAAAGGAAAAGGGCTAAGAGCACAAAAAGGGTGGTCAGGGCAGTATTTAAACACCTCCCCAGCGTTTCTATGAGGCTATCGTTTACAATCTCGGCAAAGTCGGGTCTGATGTGCCTCGATACATTTTCTCGAATGCGGTCAAAGACAACCACAGTATTATTGATGCTGTAGCCAACAACGGCAAGCAGCCCGGTGATAAACAGGGCATCAATCGCCACCCCGCCAAGCCAACCCAGGAGAGAGAAAATTCCCACTATTATGAACACATCGTGGATTAGAGCAATGATGGCGCAGGTACCCCAGCGAAAAGGCTTGGGCATGCGGCGAAACGCCCAGACAATGTAAAACAGCATAGCCACAGCAGCTATTATTACGGCGATGACGGCATTGCGGGCTGTATCTGTAGCTATATGGCCCGAGACCATAGCGTAGTCACGGATCGTAATCTCGCTGCCCAAGCGCGTCTCCAACTCTTTAGTCAGGTCTTGGCGTTCTTGGGATGATATTTCTCTGAGACGGATCAAAAAATCGTCTCCGCTCCCTTGAATCATAGCTTCGGGATACCCTAAATTGGTTAATTCCTGGCGTAACTGCTCTTGCTCTACTTGTGGAGTAAATTGAAGAATCATAGAAGTGCCACCGGTAAAATCTGTTCCAAGCCGCAGCGGGGTTCCGAGCTGTATCTGAGAGATAACCAGGGCAACTATTCCTATAACTACAAGTATTTCCGAAATAAGGAAAAACCACCGCTTCTTACCGACAAAGTCTATCATTTCTTAACTCCGTAAGCTGCCAGATTGGTGACCACCTGGCTGCCTATAATCAGGCGGAGGAATGTTCTGGTAATAACAATGGCTGTGAACATGGATAAGGCTACACCGATAAATAAAGTCAAGGCAAATCCCCTAACCTTATAAGCGCCGAATGTACCCCCGAGCCAGAAAAGGACGAGGCAGGCGATAAAGGTGGTGATGTTGCTATCTCTGATAGCGGTCCAGGCATGGTTGAATCCGGCCTCGACGGCAGCCCCTAGACTGCGTCCTGCTCGCAATTCCTCCTTGATGCGCTCAAAGATAAGGACGTTGGCATCTACAGCCATGCCGAAGGACAAAATGGCAGCAGCAATGCCAGGAAGGGTCAAGGTTATGTGCGAGGAAAAAAGATTGAAGATAGCGAGAAGAAAAACACCATAAATTCCCAGACTACAACAAGCTATTAAACCGAGTAAGCGGTAGTAAAGAATCATAAATAGCGAGAGTAATATCAATCCAATTGCGGCGGCTAGCATACTTTTTCTTATAGAATCGGCACCTAAACTGGCATCTACATCTCTCTGGTCGATGATTGTTAAGGGCAGGTCTAAAGCACCGGAGTTAAGCTGAATGGCCAACGTCTTGGGCTCATTTAGGTTATTTACAGTCCAGGCGTCGTTCGTAATCACCCCCTTTGCCTCAATCACTGCTTGCACTATGGGTGCTGAGATAAGTTTATTATCGAGGAATATGCCAAGAGGCTTATTCAAGTTGCGGCTTGTGATTTGCCTAAAAAGAACCGCACCCTCCGCGTCCCATTCAAAAGCTATTTGTGGCTTATTTTTTACCTGGTCCAATATCACGGTGGCATTAGGTTTCAAATATTTTCCGGTAAGTTCTCTCTCCTGCCCATCGCTGCCAACTGCCTTGGCTATAACCCACGTTGTATTTCCACTGGCATCAAGCTTCTGCTCGCGGAAATTCAACTCGGCAACTTCACCAATAAGCTTAACGGCTTCATCAATATCCTTCACCCCCGGAAGCTGGACTAATATGTGGTCAGTCCCTAGTTTCTGAATTACAGGCTCAGCAACTCCGTACAAATCAACCCTTCGCTGGATTTTATCAATCACCGATGCCATAGCTTCGGCATCAGTGATGGAAGGGTCTTTCTTAGATAAATCAGCCTCGTAGAGCAACTGGCTGCCACCCCTAAGATCAAGTCCCAGCCTTAGCCCATTTGGGCCAAGTAGCTTTGTGTTTACGGGCAATATAGACCATAAGGCGAAACCGAACAGAGCAAGGATGAAAATCAATAAATAAACGTTTCTACTTCTCAATTTAGTCTACTTTGTGTTGGGGATTGTTTTTACTCCAGAATTCTGGGATTTTTGGGAAACTCTTGTTTGCCGTTTGCTCACAGCTGACAACTCTCTTCGAACCAAGGCTAATGCTTCTTCTCTGGTGCTTAACTCACCGCTGGCATGAGCCTCGTTGACTATGGCAAGGAGTTTGCCAATCAGTGGTCCTGGTGCTAAGTCAAAGTTGTTCATTATATCATGGCCATCAATGAGTTTCACCGGGAAGATTTTGGCTTGCTGCTTGTCATGTTCTGCCAGTATGTAGTTTATTAATTGGCAATGTTTCTTCCAGTCCTCCATGGATGCCAGGGGCCCGCGGCTGGCCAGATAATCGGCTAAAGCTAGGACTAGAATATCAATGCCGGCCTCGCCAGTATCCCGAAAGTAGCGATAAATTGCCCGTTGGGTAGGAAATTCTTCATTTGCCATCTGAACTGGACGGAGGTGGTGATAGACAAGGCTTTCCACCAGTCTTATTTCCCGATTGCTAAATCGCAACCGTTCCAAAATGTTCGCAGTCATCGCTGCTCCTTGTTTGGTATGCCCTAAAAATCTGGCTCTACCTGTATCATCAATAGACTTTGTCATTGGTTTAGCAATATCATGGAATAGACCAGCTAACTTGAGTAGAACCTTATGGTCACTTCCGCTGGAAACTTCCTGGGATAAGTGCTTCTCTATTACGTCAGACCAAGGAACAGTAGTTAGCATAGCGTCGTTGCTGTACTCCCAATCGCTTTCTCTAATGAGGAATTCTATGGCAGCTACGGTCTGTAAAGAGTGTTCGAAGACATCCCAGAAGTGCACTGTTGGTTGCTCTACTCCCTTGCTCTCTGCTAGCTCGGGGATTAGAGCTAGCAGCAAGCCAAGTTTATCTAAGTATCTCAGATGGTAGGCAGCTCGGGGCAGAGTGAGCAAACGAAGCAATTCTTCTCTAACTCTTTCCCCCGAGACTTCAGTGATAGCCTGGGAATAGCGGTGAATTAGAGATTCCGTCTTTGGCTCTATAGTGAAGTCGAGCTCGGCAGCCAACCTCACTGCCCGCAAGAGTCTAGCGGCATCGGCCTCAAATATTTGCTCGCTTACCCCCCGCACTAGTTTATCCCTCAAATCCTCCTTACCGGAAAAGGGGTCGATAAGCTTTGAGGGTGATTGCTTTTCAGTCAAGAAACTTGCCGATTTTCGGGAACTCATCTTGGGGGCTGTGCTGGCAGTGACAAATTGGCTGAGTTCTACAGCCATGGCATTGATGGTAAAATCGCGGCGGGCAAGATCAGATTCAATGTCTCCAGTAAAAGGGGAGAAATCAAAATGCCACTCTACACCACGCGATTCTTGGTTATGTGAAGTCTCTCTTGGCTGTTTATCTTCAATCACCACTACTCTAGCTATGTTGTTGACATCATCAAGGAGCACAAATTTGCCTCCTATTTCTTGGGCTATTTTGCA
>Ga0315552_1001137_pt1 | contig 16238 bp, 15 predicted proteins | sample SalMarSW160170MG_2_FD_203102 | JGI IMG/M metagenome (GOLD analysis project Ga0315552, IMG submission 203102) | Salt marsh sediment microbial communities from the Plum Island Ecosystem LTER, Massachusetts, United States - Salt Marsh Sediment SW1601-70 ...
CAAAGGCCCACTTGCTTCGCTGGTCTGCAACGACACGGTGGGCTTTCCTATCTGCCGCCTCGCATTAAGGCGAAGCTCTAGTGCTCCTTCAACTGGGCGTACGTTATCGCCCGAATAGGCGAAATTGTCCCCATACCGTATCCGACAATCCGCCATTAGATCGTCCTAAATGCCGCAAACTCAGTCCGTTTTCTTTTTCTGCGTCGTGTGCGAGGACTGTTCTGGGCTGACGTACAGCGTCTGTGTGGGATAAGCAAAACCAATACCTTCCTTCTCGAACTGCTCGTAAACGGCCAGGTTGATCGCCTGCTGAATATCCATGTACATGTTGTAGTCAGGGACGAGGACGTAGTAGACAATCTCAAACTTCAATGCAAAATCACTGTATTCTTTGAAGTGGGCACGATCGAATCGCGTCATTTTCTGAGCTTCAATGATCTCGCGAATCATTTCAGGGATAGCGGCAAGCTTTTCGTACGGCGTTTGGTACGTGACGCCAAGCGAAAACACGATGCGGCGCTCGAACATACGTTTGTAGTTACGGATGCGGCTGTTGAGCAGATCGCTGTTCGAAAAGACAAGCTGTTCGCCGAAGAGACTTCGAACGCGTGTTGTCTTCAGCCCGATCCGCTCCACCGTGCCGAGCAAATCGTCAACGATGATGAAATCACCGATTACAAATGGCTTATCCAAAACGATCGAAAGGGAAGCAAATAGGTCCCCAAGGACATTCTGAAGAGCAAGCGCGACGGCAATCCCGCCGATGCCCAGGCCAGCAATCAAAGCAGTGATGTCCACGCCCATGTTGTCCAAGGCAAGGAGAAAAATCACGGCCCAGAGGGCCAGCTTGATGATAAACCCGAGTGCGACCATCGACGTGGCCGTGGCAGCGTCCTCTTCCAACTTCTGCTTGACGGACCGGGTGATTAGAAAAGAGACGAGAGCCGTTCCCCAAATCCCGACTTGAATCAGCAATGTAAGAACTGCGATCGTACCGATGACACGGGTTGCCACGGCGGGAAGCGTGAGCGCGAGTGACCCAGCGTAAAGCGAGATGGCTACCAAGAACCATAGCCGTGTTCTTCCCAGAAGATCTGCTACCAGATCGTCTACTTCGGTGGCCGTCCGTTTGGCAAACTCAGCGAGGCGGCGATGAATAAAACTTCTGAGAACATATAGGATTACCGCAACGAGGATGATAACTGCAGCGGCCAGAAGCCATCCCCATACCGGATTTCCGTAGAATACCCTGCTCAAGAACACTAGACCTCCCTTAAACTACTACGCTCAATTGATTGAGTTCAAAAAGTGTAACACCAATTTTCAATGCTCAGGACCTTTGTCCTTTCTGTGCTTCTACCTGTTTCCGCCAGGCTACGTAGCCTTCTTTCAGCTTCTCTGGGGTCGTGTTTGGGAACATCACCGCAAGTTTCTCTGCTACTAGATGACTCATAAGCAAGTATCCACCTCGTTCAATCATCCGAAGAGTCCCCAAAGTCACTCCTGCTTGTTCCGCAAATTCTTTCACACTCAGATCCAGGGATTCTCGCAGTTCCCGGACCGGATTCTTCAAGGTTGCCACAGACAACACCCCCCTTGCAAGATTGTTGTACCTACCTGCCCTCCTTTTCCAACATTGCTTTCAGTACGCCTACCCATAGATATTCATGGCCCCTTTTCCTGCTTCATACGTATAGGGATACAAGAGAATCGCCTGGATTGCAAGGATCGTATTTCAAGGAAGTCACCCTTTTGAACACGGCCTCAGCTACAGATTGCATAGGAGAGCTCGAGCTTACCAAAACAGGTAGCATGCTTTCTTGTCAGGAGTTGACAATGTCCTGCCAGAAGCCGATGTTGTAATTCTATTTGGCCGTAAACTTGGCGACTTGTTGAAAAGGAAAAGACAGCACCCTTTCGCATACCTCCTGAAGCAATTGGACAAGCTGTGTACCTGCTCCCGAGAACTTGAGGGCAGGCCAACTGACGAAAAACAAAGTGAAGAAGGAGTTTCACTTTTCACCTACTTCACCGCACCGCTCGTAATTCCCTTGATGATGTACCGCTGAACAAAGATAAACACAATCAGCAAAGGAAAGGTGGCAATGACGGTCAACGCCATGACACCGTTCCACTGGATGCTGTACTGTCCAAATAGTTCCGCGAGGCCAACTGTTACTGGAGCTCTTTCCGGGCCTTTCGTCAGAATCAAGGCGAACATGAACTCATTCCAAGCCCTGATGAAGGCGAAGACACCCGTCCCGATGAAACCCGCCCGTGCAAGTGGGGCAACAATCGAAAGCAGCGCCCGGGATCGACTGCATCCATCTACCAAAGCTGCTTCCTCCAGAGAAACTGGAATGGAGTCGAAATAGCTCTTGAGTAGCCAGATAACAAGAGAAAGCGCAAAGGTCGTATCGATCAAGATCAACGCGAGATATGTGTCGTAAATCCCGAGTGCTCGGGACAGATTGAAATATGAAATCATCAAAATAGCGCCAGGGAACATCTGGAGGGCGAGAATTGCTAGCATCAAGGAGCGCTTGGCGGGTAGTCTGAAGCGGGAGAGGCCGTAGCCCGCAAGCGCACCAAGGAAGACGCACAGCAGAGTGGAGGAGATTGAGATCAGATAGCCATTCAGGAAATAGCGCAAGTATCGCTGTTGGGAGAGAACAGAGGTATAGGACTCAATAGTCCAGGACTGCGGCAGCAGTTTCGGTGGATAGGTGAAGATCTCCGGGTTCGGTTTAAAAGAAGTGAAAAAGCCAAAGATGACCGGAAAAAGCACCGCGAGGGTGATCAAGGTCGTAATCGCATAGAGGAGGAGGTGCTTGATGCGTTGCCTGTGGGATCTCACGCGGCCACCTCCTCTCGCCGGATGGCAACAAACACGTAGGCCGAAATGCAGATCGCCATGATCAGTGCGATGACAACACCCACTGCGGATCCGTAGCCGAGTCGGAAGTCGCGCAGACCCTTTTCATACAGAAAGAAGCTGATGAGGTATGTGCTGCGTAGCGGCCCGCCCTTGGTCATCGTCCAGACGAGATCGAAATGGATAAACGAGGTGGCAAAGTCGATCAAGATCACCGTCATGACGAGCGTACGCATCTGGGGGAGCGTGACGTAGATGAAACGTTGGATCCAGTTCGCGCCATCGACCCGTGCCGCGTCGTAGAGAATCTTCGGGATGGACTGCAGTCCCCCCAAGATGAGGATCATGTAAAGCGGGAAGTACACCCAGCTGTTGACGAGCATCACCGAGAAAAGTGCCCAACTGGGATCTCCCAGAAACGCAATCTGTCCGACACCGAGTTTACTGAGCCCGTAGTTCAAGGGCCCCAACGGTCGAAACAGGAGCCCCCAAAGAAGCGCCGCGGCAGGCGGCGAGAACAGGAACGGGAGGATGAAAGCACCGCGAAAGAAATTTCGGATCTTGACGTTCGGCCAGCGGGCGTTAAGCAGCAGCGCGATCGGATAAGCGAAGCCAAGGTGAAGGGCAATCGAGCCAATGGTGAAAATGAATGTGTTGCGCACACTGATCCAAAAAAGAGGATCGGAAAAGAGGTGTTGATATTGCTTGAGACCCACGTATTGAAACGCGCCTGCCTGAGCCGAATACTCCTGGAAGCTTCTCTGAATAACCCTGAATAGCGGGAAAGCAATGCTCAAGACGAGGAGCGTGAGCGCGGGGGCGAGAAAGACAAATCCTTCCATATCATAACGGTCGCGAAACGGCCTTCGCATGTTGCCTCTCTTCTTTTTGGTAGGAATCATGGGGCAGGGAATTTGCTATGATTCCCTGCCCCGCTACATGTGATTTGCCTTACCTACTTGCCAGCGGTGACTACCGCATTCCACTCCTCAGCCGCCTCGTCAAGCGCCTGCTGTGCAGGCTTGAGGCCCAGGAAGTACTCCTGAGCGTGCTCCATGATGACGGCGCACAGGTCGCCAAGTGAAGGCAGCGCTATCCATGACCTTGACGCAGAGTTGGACACCATCTCCGAGTATGGTCCAAGCATGGGATCGTCGGCCAGCTCCGGAGCGCCGAGTGCCGCCGTGTTGGCCCACGTCAGGGATCTCTCCTCGATCATCTTAGTGGCCACCTCGTAGCTCACTAGGTGCTCGAAGAACGCCCAGGCAAGCTCGGGATGCTCGGTCTGCGAAGAGATCGCTACCCCACTTCCCGTAAGCAGGTACCCACTGGTGCAATCCTTAAAGGGCGGCGTAAACGCTACCTGTATATCGGGATTGCGTTCAAGTGCCACGCCCTTCTCGAACGGGCCGCTCAGGATCATCGCCACCTGCTCGGCGGCGAAGAGCTCCCGGAACTCCTTCTCGCCGGTGGCAAGAGCACCTTTAACGGTGCCCGGATACACCAGGTTCTCATCGAGCAGGCTCTTCCAGTACTCAAGAGTGCGCACCCCGGCTGGCGAGTCAAATCGGGCAAGCCCGTTTTCGTCAACCATGTGGCCTCCGGCCTGAATCAGTCGCGTCCAGAAGTCGTAGAGCATGAAGTGACAAGAGCTTTTCATCGCGAATGGAAGGGCGATGCCCCACTTCTTCGCAACTGGATCGTAAAGCGCCGTCAATACCTCTCTGAGCTCCTCCCAGTCGGTGGGAGGTTCAAGCCCCGCCTCCTCTAGTAGCTTGACGTTGTAGATGACCCCATAGGAGTTTGTATAGAGGTAGGCCATGATGGCCCTTCCTTTGTAGTTGATAATCCAAGCGGGGCTGAATTGCGAATTGAACTCGTCGGAGGCGCTGGCCGCCAACGGGGCCAAGTCGGCAAGGAGACCGAGCCGATTGAACGCATCTGACCATGTCACCTCCATGCCCATGATGTCCGGGCAATCGCCAGCCTGACAGAGCGTTAGAAGCTTGTCAGAGTACGAATCGTGGGGGACAAAAAACGCCTCCACTTCCACACCCGGATGAGCCTCCTCAAACGTGTCGATGATCCACTCAACTGTGTCCTCTCCCCATTCTGGATCCCACCATTCGCCCCAGACCAGCTTCGTCTTCGTGTAACCCACCCCCAGGGTTGCGCCAACAAACAGGGCCAACACCAATCCAACTCCTAAAATCTTCGCTAACTTCCGATTCATTGATATCTGCCTCCTTTAACTGCAATTTGTGGTTCTTTGGCTCTCTCGTGAGCCTCCTTTTCAATAAGACATCACCTCCTACGTACGGACCCGCCCATCATCCCTTATAAGAGACTTTCCAGCTTTGCTCAGCCATATGGAAGAGGCTTACGAGGTCTGTTCGCCACCCTGTTCCTCCAGGTACTGGCCGATTACCTCGGATGGGCATCGCCCCAAATTGCGGTACACCAGATGGGGCCGTTTTGTGTTGTAGTACACCAGCCATCTGTTCAAGGCCGCTTGTAGTGTCTCCGTGGCAGCGTAGGGCTCCCCCTGGAACGCCCTGGGCACAAACTCGCTGAGCACAATCCGCCGGAACCGATCGACAAAGCCATTTGTTGAGGAACCCTCGCCTGAGGGCGTTGAGTGTTTGATACCTACAAGGTTTAAGTAGAACTCATAGGGGTGGGTCTCCTTACCACAGTATTCTTTATTCCTGCCTGTGAGGATCGCGGCAATCTTAAGCCCTCTCTCCTTGTAGAAAGGAAGAACCCGATTGTTCAGGAGGAGGACTGCATGATCACTAGGCTTCCGCGTGTATAGACGTGCGAAGGCGTAGCTTCCATAAGTATCGACCACCACCTGCAAACGCACCGGGCCAAGCAAGCCACCCAAAGAGAAAGAATCTTGGCACAGAAGCTCCCCGGGACGTGAACTTTCGTTATGTCGCTCCCGGAAGCAAGGATTCTGTTGCTCTAACCACGCTATCTGCTCGGGGGTAAGAGGAACGTCTGCTCCCAGCGCTTTATCTTCGAGCGTTAGCCACCGATCCTTGCGTGTTCCCATCCCATTGCGTCTCAGGATCTTCTGGATTGTCGGACCACTGACTGAGAGTCCCAACAGCGATAAGTAGTTCGAGATCCGATAGCAGCCCCACGATGGATGCGTCTGAGAAAGCTCTATGATTCTTTCGACAAGCGATTGGGGAGTTGTAAGTGGATGAGACTTATGGACAGAAGGGAGGTTCCTCAGTCCCTCCAAACCATAGGCTTGAAATCGATGTTTATACTCGTAGAATCGCGAACGGCTGATCCCTTTCTGTTTGCAAGCTTTCGTGACATTCCCGAGAGCCTCAGCTAACTCCAGTACGGACAGACGATATCGTGTCAACTTATCCTCGACTCGCATAATAGCTCCTTCAGCAAGTCAGTGTAAACAAAGATGCTTAACAAATCAAACAACTGGGACATGCCTTGCGGAGTGCATGTTGCGACTCATTACATGATATGTATCAGTTAAAGTATAGAAGAAATGGGCAGAAAAAATAAAGAAGCCTGTCTTTCCAAATTGTATCGGGAGCTTAATAAGCCTTTACACTATTACGTGCATGTGGTACGATGAGGTGTGAGAAGGTTAGCGGGACAACCCAGAACTTCCTGTGAGATACAGCCTGTGAGCATCCTTCGTATGCTGTATCTATATTACGAGATTGAAAAGAAGTATCACGCAGTACACGAGCCAGCCGGTCCAAGATGAAGTGGTAGCCGAGCTCTTAACAGCTGGCATAAGCGCTAGCTCTACCAGCGACGCACGGCCTTGGCATTTTATCGTTATCCAAGAACCCTGAGTCCTGGACAAGATTCCCAAGCTTCATCCCTATAGCCAAATGGTAGGAGAAGCGCCAGTAGTTATCGTGGTTTGTGCCGATGAACGGACGCAGAAGTACATGGACCCTTTGGTATAAGACTGTGCTGGAGCCACGCAGAATCTTATCGTCGCGGCCTACGCAAAGGGGTTAGGAGCAGCCCGAGAGAGATCTATGTCCCTCGAATTGCAACCACGGATGGACACGGATGGGGAGAGTTTATTGAGTTCGTTGGGTTGAAAAGATAGTCGGGAGCGAAAGCGCCGGTGAAAACTGGCATGGAGGTGGTGGTGAAAGTCCACTACGTAGTAAGGCATAGCAAGCCACTACGGCCCCGAGTTATGCGTCGGCTACCCGTAAGGGAGCGGCGAAGCGTTAGCGCGGGGTTGCGTAGGCGAGGTATTGAGCTCCGAAATCATGGCTCTGGTGCGTCGACCTTGTACTCTTATGGGGAAGACAACACGGTACGTAGCCGTTATGCAAGGTGCGTATCGGCCCACGGAGTCGAAGACCCTCTGCATGCGCAAAAGCTCCATGTACGGGAACCGGGAGAGCCTGGAAGTGACTGAGCGGGTTCCTAGCTCAGTCCGACTGGGGAAGGTCTGTGACCATAAACCCAGTATGTACGCGACCGGGCAGTCGGACAGGCCCATAGTACCATAGAAGCCGTCAAACAAAGGTTTTCAACCGGGAAGACCGGCCACCAACCAGCGGAGACGGTGGAGGGAAGGGGTCTGACCAAGGGGAACTTGTATTAAGTCTAGCACACCCCGTACACAGAGACGGAGGGAGCGATATGGTGAACTCTAAACGGGCACGCAGCGGGAAACCGCGGATACAGCCAAGAGGATGTACCTACATTGAGCCTCAAGGTGTGTCCCCGGGACTGAAGCGAGTACGGAAGGCAGCGAGATCCCACTCAACGTCTTCGCGTTACCAACCCGAGGTAGGAGCCGGATGAGCGTAATTCCTCACGTCCGGATCTGTGCGGGGGGCACCCAGCAATGGGTGTCCCTACCGCGACCGAGAGTCGTGAGTCACGAGTCAAAGACAAGGAACTGAAACTAACTACTGATAACTGACAACCGCTGAATGAGTAACGTAGAACCACCATTACGCTGGATTCCGGCCTGCGCCGGAATGACGGAGTCGACCTATGACTATGAACTAAGGGTTCCTGACAGTTAAGGTAAACCAGAGAAACTGACAAGAAAAGTGGTCCAGGATTTCCAACCCATGTCCAACGGACCCGCGGTGGCAAAGTTGCACCACCTACAGTACTAAGTCAGTAGTGGCTAGTGTGGTAAGATTACCTCTAGCCAAAGTTACGTATGGGCATGCTGCCTGGACTACTGAGCTGACCAATAGCTGCCTTTGCTACAAGATCTGTCCATCTAGCAATAAAAGATGCTTCATCTTCTCCATCTATCGGGATTGGTCCATACGCGACATTTACTGAGTGCATGATATGCCCCGCCAATGCAAGATCGATATCGGCTTCATATCCTTCAAGACCAAATGGCTCATCTTTGTTCTTGTCTCCCATTGTCCAGAATGAGACTTCATACCATCGAAAGCCATTTCCATCTTTACGATCAGCGAATAGGAGAGATGCCGACCAAGTATAAGGCCTATGCCCTGGTCCCTTTTCACAGCCGACACCAATCAGTGCCCACCCCAGGACATCCCACCCTGTATAATGGTATAATTTGCCACCACTTCTCGCATGTATTGCTGCAACGTGTTCTTCGAGCTGTTCGGGCTCTCTTTGTAACTGTAGCCTAGCGCTCCCGAACACGAGGTTGCCACGATGGTCTATTCTTACACTTTCAGAAGAACCACCTATATTTTCGAAAAGATGGTCTTTAATCGCCAACATCTCATTTTTAGCATCAGCAAATAGATCGTTACGCTTACGACGCAAGGTTTGCGCTGCGTGTCGCACTGCTTCTTCTTCGGCCTCGCGTACTGCTACTTGCTTTGCAGCTTCTTCTATCGCTGGGTGCGGCGTAACTTCTTGGGCCTGAGCTTCTCGAATACCTGCCAATACTTTTTCGCACCGAGCTAATGTTGGTCTGGCAGTAGGAGGCTTTCTTAACATATGTGAAATGAATGCGGAAATGCGAGGTGGCAGAACATCTATTGCCGGTGGCGCGGTGTGCAAATGATTTTCGCGAATGTCGTCAATTGATCCGGAAAATGGGGGTTGACCTAAAAATAGAGTGTGAATAATACAGCCAAGCGCATATACATCTGTTGCCGTTGATGGTCTTTCACCTCGCCACTGCTCCGGGGCCGCATATGTCGGCGTCAAGCATTCTCGAAGGGTTTCCATTGATGTGGAATCTTCAACAAATTTAGCGATACCAAAATCTGCAATTTTCCACCTGCCTTCATGATATAAAATGTTTGCAGGCTTTAGATCACGATGAGTAATATCATTAACTTCAGAGAGGCCTGCAATGATAGACATAATAGCCTCGCTAGCTATTTCTGAGCCAACCGTACCTGTTGCTTCATCAATTTTATCTTGTAGACAGTAATCGCATAATGGCATAACAAGAAAATATCTATCTGACTCAGCATCTTGCCCTGCATCAATGATTGGAATGATATAGGATAGCGACCGCTGCATGAGCTGTTGGCCGATAGTGAGTTCTCTATGAGCCGCTTGCGTCGCGTTGAGCTTCAATCGTTTTATTGCTACTTCACCGTCAGGGCCTCGTCCATGAAAAACCTCGCCAAAGCCGCCGGCTTTTCCGATAGGGGACTCGTCATCGTACTCCCACTCTCCTCCCTGTAATCTAATTACTTGCAAAGCCATTAATCCGTTCCTTAATTATGAAGCACGGTTATCTTCACTGATTTTAAAAACATAACTTCCTATTCTACACAAGATCTCCGTTTGCCAGCAAGAAAGCTCCCACGCCATTTTTTTCATGGTAGTTATGGAGATTGTACATAATCTGGAGTCTAAATATGAGCGATGTTGGAAAGAAACTGAAAACGATGCTGGAAGGCTATGCGAAGTTCCTGCGAGATCGGGACTTAGCGCCTCCCAAGTACCAATCACACCTGGTTCGATGGGTCCGGGAGTTCCTGCTATTCTCGGAGGAGCATGGCGGCTACACGTTCGAGCAGACGCTAGACGTGTTCCTGGCCGCAATCGGCAGACGTGTCGGCATCAAGCCATGGCAGATCCAGCAAGCAGCGGATGCAGTACGCATCTACCGCTATCAATACCGGGGTTCCGGCGAGGATGGTGGATCCAGGGCGGTCTCTGATAGTGCGTCAATGAGCGATGATGAAAGTCTCGTGTCCCGCTTACACGGGGTCATCCGCTTGTGGCACTACGCCCGCAGTACAGAGAAGACTTGGAAGTAGTGGACAACTTTCAAACTATTGAGTGGCCAAAACCAGAAATGCTACAGGCACTCTGTGCACGATGAGGTGCTGGGGTCAGACCTTCATTCTTCGGATTTCTTCCTCTGGTGAACGCGTTTCGCGATCACCCCGATCGTGCGGTAAAGCAGTCCTACGCAATCTCTCACTTCTCTATAGCGTGTAGTGATAAACTCGTACTGCCTGATAGATCCACTCGTTGGGAATTCCGGGGATGCATACCCTTAGATGGTGATGAGTAACAGAAATCCAGTCCATAGTCGGGAGTCGGGAGCCACGAGTCGGGAGTCGGGAGTCGACAAACAGTAACAAGTAATGGGTGATGGGTGATAAGTGAAAAGCGACAAAATCAGAACCGAAAACTGACGGCTGAGCGCTGATTGCTGGCGGTTGCTTATCCTGAACACTAATACCTAATACCTGGTACCTAGTACCTGCTTCTAACTTGATTTCTCAAGCAGCAGCCTGAAATAAGGTGCATGTCCCTCGAGTTGAGCAGAATATGAGTGCGCTTCTGCGTGGTTGCGAAGTCACCACAATTGAGATCTGGTCCAGTGCAGTTACAAGGAGAGTCTTCATTTCTGTTGCCCCTCCAGCGCCCCTCACTTGAGAAGCTCTTGGCCGAGGAGCCTGCCAGTCACACGATCGCCATTGCCTATCGCGAATACGGTTACGAGCTGAAAGAGATCGTTGACTGCCTTGGTGTGCACCACTCCACGGTCAGCCGCAGGTTTCGGCGCCAGGAGGAGGTACCATGAGGTAGTGCGTGATTGCGGGACCTGAGCCTATCAACTCTAAGGTGTTCATTCTTGGCATCCGCAAAAGGACGATTCGGCACGGGCAAGGTTGACAAGACGTACAAAGGATGTTATTGTATACGTCATGAACACAAAACTGACGCTGCGGATGGATGAAGATCTGGTGCAACGGGCCAAGGCGGAGGCCTCCCGCCGCGGCAAGTCGGTCTCTCAAATGGTGAGCGAGTTCGTCGATTCACTGAGCTCGCCGCAACGAGATAAGAAGAAGCTTACGCCCATCACAGCCTCACTCGTCGGCGTGCTGAAAGGTCACCGTGTCTCTGAATCGACCTACAAGAAGCACCTTCGGGAGAAGCATCTTTGAGGGTGCTGATCGACACTAACATCGTCATGGACGTCCTGTTGGCCCGTAGACCCTTCGTTGAATCGGCGTCCAGGGTATTCTCATTGGTTGAGCAGTCCAAGATCGAAGGCTCCCTTTGTGCGACAACTGTGACCACTGTTGACTATCTTCTTACGCAATCGCTTTCCCGCGACGAAGCACGCCTAGCTCTTCGCGGACTGCTTAACCTGTTCAAGATTGCTCCGGTCAACCGATCTGTGATTGAGAAAGCTCTTCGGAGCAAGATTGAGGATTCTGAGAATGCTGTTCTTGAGCAAGCCGCACGCTTGGTTGGGGCTGAGGCGATTATCACACGCAACACGAAGGACTTCCGCCGCTCGTCCATCAAGGCCCTTGATCCCGCCGAACTGCTCTCGGCCCTTGAGACATAGTGACAGGTCTAGAATCGGGGCCCAGCAGAAGCTCCTTACTCCTGAGTTCCCTGAGATCGCAGATCTTCTCTCAGATATCAAGCCTATGAGCAAGCTAAGTTTCAGTTCAGGACAACGGCAGTGCCGAAACCCATTCTGCAGTAGTCGGGATCGGTGGCTACTGGTTCGATATAGCAGGCTGTGCTTTCGGGAACAGGCCAGATACCGACAAACGAGGTGTAGTTTCCGTCGGGTGCCACTGCGACCATCGTAAGATCGCGTCTTAGCCCTGCGACGGACAGTTTCCGTCGACGATCCTCCAATTCATCGTTGATTGTTGTATCTTCTCTTGTACAATGCCACTAGACTTTGTTCGCCAGGTGACAGTTCTCATGAGACTTCGAATCAACCAGATCATTGTGAAATTGGAATACACGCCCGAGGACGTCTTGCAAGCCATCGCCCGACAGCTGGGAGCGCAAGAGCAGGATCTCAGTGATGTTGAAGTGCTGCGGAGATCCATCGATGCTCGCAAGAAAAACCGGCCTCCGCTCTACGTGTTGTCAGCGGACGTCACCTACGCCGGCGAAACGCATCCGGCCCTCGCGCCAGGACAAATCAACATCGCTGAGGAAAGAAAACCTCGCCCTGTAATCACGGCCACTCGCCAAATGGCTGAACGTCCTGTCATCGTCGGCGCAGGGCCAGCAGGTCTGATGGCAGCACTCACGCTGGCTGAAGCCGGTTGTCGTCCGCTGTTAGTTGAACGCGGGGCGCAGACGGAAACGCGACAGCCTCAGGTTGAGGCATTCTGGCGGCAAGCCCTTCTCGATCCGGAGAGCAACGTTCTCTACGGTGAAGGTGGAGCCGGACTGTTTTCCGACGGAAAACTGACTGCACGATCCAAGGATCGAGCCTCAATACGCCATTTCTTCGAAACACTCGTTGCCTGTGGCGCATCGCCGGACATTCTCATCGACGCCGAACCGCATATTGGAAGCGACATCCTTACAGAGATCATCCCTGCACTCCGTCAACGCATTATTGAGGCAGGCGGAGAGGTGCAATTCGACACAAGACTCGACGATATCCTGATCGAGGATGGCACACTGCGCGGCGTTGTCGTCTCAGGAACCGAACACAGAACGGATGCCTGCTTCCTCGCCACCGGGCACAGCGCACGCGATGTCTACCGCATGCTCGGTCAGAAGGCCGTGCCTCTCGAAGCGAAGCCGTTTGCCATTGGCATACGCTTGGAACTCCCTCAACGCCGGATCGACTGGGCCCAATATGGACGTTGGGCGCTGGAATCTGAGACAGGAAGTGCCAGCTTCCGCTTGACATGGAAAGGTGGACAGGACAACAGAGGCTGCTACAGCTTCTGTATGTGTCCGGGCGGACTTGTGATCGCCTGTGCCTCGTCAGAAGGCATGCTGACGACCAACGGAATGAGTTTCTCCGGTCGAGTCAAGCCGTTTGGAAACGCTGGATTCCTCGTCCCCGTCAGCGCGAAGGACTTCCCAGTAGCAGAAGATGAACATCCGGCGCTTGCGGGTATCGCATTTCAAGAATCGTTTGAGAAGGCAACATTCGAAGCCGGTGGCTCAGACTACAGTCTGCCCGCACAGATGCTGACCGAGTTCCTCGCAGGGACTGACTCACTGAACATTCCCGCTGAACGTTCGTGCACGCGAGCCGTGCCCGCTAATCTTGAAGCGTTGCTTCCTCCCGTCGTCGTCGATGTTCTCCGCCGCGCCATTCCCCGCATGCTTCGCGAATTGAACGACGTACGCACAGAGGAAATTCTCGTGTATGCCGCTGAAACCCGAAGCTCAAGCCCTGTTCGCATCGTTCGCAATCCCGCGACCTGGGAATCTCTTGGAGTACGTGGTCTGTATCCACTTGGAGAGGGATCTGGGTCTACGGGCGGCATCGTCAGCTCTGCCCTCGACGGCATGAATGCGACGACACGCTGGGTGTCGGGCAATGGGTAAGGCGGACCCGCGCGCAGCCAGCGCGTCAGCTGCTGGGAAAGACCGCCTGCGACAATTCTCGATACGACTCATAGACTGGGTATCCCGTTTCTCGAAGTCGCTCTGTCGATTGATGTCCTCTAGAAACCAGCGCAACGGACAACCCCAGTGTCTCAGCAACTTCTGCGTCGTGAGCCGTGTCTCCAATGAGGAGAGCCGTACGCGGATCAATGCCGAAATCCTGCTGTAATTCACGGCCCCGCGAGACCTTGGAGTCACCTTCTTGATGGGCAAGCCCATAGACACCCGTGAAGAATCTTGGGATCCCAAAATGATCGATCATAGAACGCAGCATTCCTTCTTCCATGGCTGACAGTACGAATTGCCGCAGTCCTCGCGTCTTAAGTTGGCGCAAGGTGTCCAGAGCCCCGTCATGAAGCGGACAATCCTTCAGCGCCGGAGCATACTCCGCAAAGAAATCGGCAGATAGGTCAGCCATGGTTTCACTCTCGAACGTAACCCCTATGCGACGGTAGTAATCCTGCACGGGAAAACCGAATACGTCTCGATAGGCGTCTGCTGTCAACGAGGGCAGATTGCGCTTTGCCAGTTGCCTATTCACCGAACGGACAACAAGATCGAGGTCATCGATCAATGTCCCATTGAAGTCCCACACTACGGTATCGAATCCCTCTTGCATCGACATGTCCTCCTTGCGTGTTCATATGATCGAGCATCAGACTTGTCGATGCACGTCGCACCCGGACAATGTGATTAGTTGAGCTCGCCACGAGAAGCGGGAACAATCTCCGTACCATGCTCAAACTCGCATCTGTCGACAAATCGCAGGTCTATCGGGCCTTCATGGAGGCGTTCGCCGACTACGCGATGGACGTAAGCGGCACCAAAGAAGACCGTATGTTGCTGCGCATGTCTAAGAACAGCGTGGATTTTGATGCTTCTCCCGGGGCCTACGATGGAGATCGCCTCGTCGGATTCACGCTCATCGGCATCGACAAGACTGACGGCATCCTTACAGCCTACGATGCAGGGACGGGTATCATTCCCGATTTCCGAGGACAAGGTCTTGCTAAGGCCATGTTTGACCACGCTCTTCCCGAGTTCGAGGCGCGCGGAGTCAAGCGTTTCCTTCTCGAGGTCCTTCAGGATAACAAACCGGCGATCAAGGCCTATCAGAAGAGCGGATTCACCGTCTCACGCGAGTTGCGTTGCTTCGTTGCGGAAACGGAAAGCCTCAGGAACCGATCTGGCAGCGCAGGGATCGACGTTCGACCAACTGACGCGGCTACCTTCGAAAGCCTAATACCTGAAGCCGATTGGACACCATCTTTCGAGAACCGATTTACGGCCCATCTGGCCATTCCCGATCATGTCACGTTTCTAGGTGCGTACGACGGAGACGATTGTGTGGGCGCAATAGCCTATTGTCAGGCACTAAATTGGTTGCTGTTCTTGCTGGTCAAGCACTCTCATCGACGCCGTGGCGTTGGCAGGTCGTTGCTGCAACATCTAGCGACCACAATGCCTGAAGACGCTACCAAGCTGCCTGCCCTCAATGTCGACGGACACGATACAGGAATGCAAGCATTCTTCGAGGCAACCGGATTTAAACACCTCATCGATCAGTATGAGATGACTCGAGATCTGTAGCCAGTTTTCTGACAGACTGCTCCCCCATCCTTGGAATCGACACGTCCGCGTGTACACTCATTCACATGCGGACTCAACGTTACGGCTCGCTCTCATCCAAGATCTACCGGTGGCTCATCGATCCCCTGCTGGCGCGGCTACGCCCCAAGATCGCACGGCTAGGCATCAAGTATGGCGTGAACAACATGCTGGACATCGCAACAGCAACGGGCGCGCAGTGTCGAACTCTTGACGCTGTTGGCATTCGCTCGGTAGGGCTTGATCTGTCGGAGGCAATGATTGCTGCTGCCAAGGCATGGTCATCAGAGGATATTGAGTACGTAGTCGGTTCGGCGTACGAGCTTCCGTTTGTCGATGCATCGTTCCACGCTGTGTTACTCAGTCTGGCGTTGCATGAGCATTCTGAAGAGGAACGCACGAGGATGCTGACCGAAGCCATGCGCGTTCTTGAGCCAGACGGACATCTCATCATTGCCGAGTATTCAGAACCAGCGAGAACGTGTCTTCACATCCCGTGGTTCGTCATCCGACTGATCGAGAATCTTGCGGGGAGCGAGCACAAGGCAAGCTTTCATCAGTTCATGGCAACGGGTGGATTGAATGGACTTCTTCGGAGGCACGGTCTCCAGCCAATCGAGCTTGAGCATTCACACTTCCACACCCTCACGATTGCCGTCGTTCAAACGCACAGCCGTCTTGAACCTTCTACACAGAGTGAAGATGCGTAGAGGCAACCGCGCGATGCGTTAACCGAGATGCCCATGACGAGAACAACTCAAGCGGTTGTTGCGTGAACTCAAACCCTGACAAGACAGAAGCTGTCACCGCCGAGGTCGGAGAGTTCACGAGTTCGGAGTGCTAATGCTGCTGAAAGTCAGGGCGGCTAACGTTTGGATCAGCCGCGAGTTAACGAGTCGGCTGAATCCTTTGGTTCGGCTAGTCCGAAGTT
>Ga0315552_1001138_pt1 | contig 16228 bp, 14 predicted proteins | sample SalMarSW160170MG_2_FD_203102 | JGI IMG/M metagenome (GOLD analysis project Ga0315552, IMG submission 203102) | Salt marsh sediment microbial communities from the Plum Island Ecosystem LTER, Massachusetts, United States - Salt Marsh Sediment SW1601-70 ...
CGAGGGGTCGAGGTGACGATGATGAAAGATGCGGATACGCTTAAACTTGCCTTCTTCATCCACGTCGTAAAGCACACACTGGTTCATCACGCTGACATCGCCCTTTTTCCACCGCGCCTCTCCTCCCGGAGGAGTGCGAAAAACGTGGAACTCGGTAACAAATTCTACAAAGAACTGGCTACCTTCCTCCATAAAAGCGCCCAGGTTCAGGACTTCACGCACGTTGGCGGCAATTGCCGTGTAGTTGGCGATGAACTCCTCCGGGCCGTGGAGCGTTCTACCTGGTATCTTCTCACCCGAGAAGTTATCGGGATATTCCAGGGTGACATCGGGGCAGAAGTAGCTGACGACTTTGTCCCACCTGTGATTGTTAAAATGGTCCATGTATTCCAGAAACTGCTCGCGGTTCATAGAGAATTGTCTCCTTTACTTTATTTTGGACATAGTTTTACATCTCCAGAGGGATATGTCAAATTATGCATGATGGTGGACAGGCTTAAGGTAACAATTTCCGTACGTTAATGATATAATATGTAAAAATCCATTGCCTACTTTATACGGAGGAGTTTTCTCATGGCTAATTACGATAAGTATATCTGCACGACGCTCCAGAAAAGGCACATGCTGCCCGGCCCCTCGCCGGAAGAAAGAGATAAACTCGCGGCTGAAGGCCGGCGCATCAGCATGGAGCACGTCCTCTGGATAGACGACGAGGTTATCCCCGGCGCCTACTACGGCGAGTCCACCTGGATATGGCCGCCGTCATATCCCAACCAGATAAGCTGGGAGGAGCTGACGAAGCGGGGGCTGCAAACGCCCACGATGTTTCCCCACGTCCATGACTTCCCGGAACTGCTCTCCTGGTGGGGCACCGACCCGGACCACCCGGAAGACACCAGTGCTATGGGGATGCTGATGGATGACGAAGATATACCCCTTGATAGAAGCTGGGTAGCCTATATACCCGCCAACATGCCTCACATGCCCACCAGGAGCCCGGGCAGCAGAGTAACGAGCCTTCCCGTTTGCCACTGGACCTCCGGGCCGGGCGGCGTGTATACGAGAGAAAAAGACGAGGAAACTCCCGAACCGGACAACGCACCAAAAGAAATGCCGGAAATAAAGAAAACCGGCCCGTTTAAGTACGCAAAATACATGGTCTATGGGAATGAACCCCACGGCAAGATGCCCGACTATATGCACGAGACAGACCCTAAATATTCGCGCCCCATGGCCTACATTGACCGGACTGTCATTCCCGATGCCGAGTTCGGCTGTGATACCAGGTGGCTCCTGCCGGGCGATAAATCAAAAGCCGGCCAGCTGATAATGGATGCCAATACCCGCCCCCACGGCACGTCTATTGTTTTCAACGCCATGAACTACGATGATATCACCGACCTCTGTGCCGAAGTCGAGTTATGGATAGGCGGCGAGAAGCATACTATCAATAAAAGCTTCGGGGCGTACATCCCGCCAAACGTGGAGCAAGGCCCGATGATAATCCGGAATATTGCCAAACAGATATTCTTCATGATATCCTACCCCATCGGCGAAGGTATTAAAAAATACCCCGGCAGATAAATTCAAAGGTATCCGCGGTAATTAACCGGGCGGCGGCGTACTCCATGTGGACTATCCGGGGGACAATGCTTTTATTACCCCCTATATACTCCGGTTACAGGCACGCGATACCCCTCCGGGGAATGGTAAATTTAATAACAAAATACAATGTGTTTACGCCTTTAAAAAACAAGGTTGACATTTATATCAAGTTAGAATATATTATAGGAAATTTGGTATATTGTAACTTAACAAAATATGTTCCGGAACTTAATTTGTTCTTTCCTTACTCTTAGAGTATAATAATGAAAACCAAATCTTAACAAGCGAGGGAGGGGTTAATATAAGAAAAAACACATTAATAAAGCATAAATCCAATACTCACAAGGAGGCAAAGATGAAAAGATTCCTATTAATTCCATTAATCATAGTAATTGCAGCCAGTATGATTTTAGCTGGCTGCGCCGAGCCGGAACCTGAACCGGCCCCGGCCCCGGCACCGGCGCCAGCACCGGCACCCGCACCCGCACCGGCGCCCGAACCCGAACCAGGGCCCGCACCGGCGCCCGAACCAGCTCCAGCTCCAGAACCGGAACGCCCTGCCCCCTATGGAACGCTCCGTGTTGCCATGAGCGATTTCGGAGAGGAGACTTTCGACCCGAACAACAACATCGCAACCTGGGGCTACCTCTTTTATGATTCCGTAATAAACTGGGGCCCCGATGGGGATCTCGTGGGAGAGGCGGCTGAAAGCTGGACAATAAGTGATGACGGACTGACCTGGACATTCAAGGTCCGCAAGGGAATGACATTCCACAATGGCGACCCGGTTACATCCGCCGATTTCGCCTACAGCGTTAAACGGTTCATGGAACCGGACTCGACGAATCCGTGGGCTCCCCGCGTTCGCGAGAACTTTTCCGGCATGTCCACTCCCGATGAGTACACCTATGTCCATAAGACCAAGACTCCCGAGCTTACTCTGGTAGCTTCCTGGGCTGCCCCCCTGCCGATTTTACCCAGTAAGTATATCGGGGAAGTCGGATGGGAAGAATTTTTGAAAAACCCGGTAGGGTCCGGACCCTGGAGTTTCGTCGAATACACTCCGGAAACCAACATAGTATTCGCGGCGTTCGATGACTACTGGGACGGAGCGCCCTATTTCGAGACGCTTGAGTGTATTCAGGTGCCGGAAGAGGCAACTCGGGTTGCCATGCTCAAGCGGGACGAGATCGATCTCATTCAGGTGACCATGGATAGGACAGTCGAGCTGAGAGACGATGGCTACCGCCTGCAGGAAATCGGCCTGCCTACTATATCCATCTACGCTCACCAGGGCACCTGGATGACAGACGGACCGACAGGGGATATAAGGATACGTCAGGCGATGTCCTATGCCATTGACCGGCAGGAAGTAATCGATACTTACTTCCACGGACTGGGATACCCGGGATGCTTCTGGTTCATGACCGAACTCACCTGGGGATACGACCCGGCATTGGCGGCTGATCCGTACGACCCGGAACTGGCAAAGCAGTTAATTGCAGAATCCGGATATCCGGATGCATTCGCCACGCCGACAATTCATGTGTACACCCCGGAGCCATGGTCAGAGGAGATGCTGATATGCCAGGGCTACTGGCAGGAGATAGGCCTCGACGTGGAAGTACGGGTTGTCGAAATGGGCAAGTTCTATGACCTGATGTTCTCCAGGGCGGATAGCCCGGATGATGAGTGTGTCGGGCAAATCTGGCCGTGGATAAACCCGAGCGTAAACCAGAATGTCTACCACTCATCCAACATGTTCACCTCGCTGGGGGTACATACAACGTGCAACGACCCGGAAATGGACGTGCTATATGCTGCAGTGCTTGCCGAGACTAATCTAGAGAGGCAGGAGCAGCTCTGGGCGGAATTCATGGTAAGAGGACACGATATGTGGATCGTCACGGGTCTGTGGCAGGTGCCCGGCTACTGGGTGACGAGTAAACATCTCGGCGAATTTACCAAGAGAACCCATCTCTTCTATCAACAATGTCTTCATGGCATTAAAAACGCGGATTAATAGTATATAGCCTGTGTAAGACTAAAGAAAGAATTGGTTAATAACCCGGAACAGGGGGTTCCAGAGGCGGTGCAAACCCCTCTGGAACCCCCACTGCGGGTAATTCAGCTTCGGTTTGAGTTTGATTGTCGCTGAATATCATATTGATTATCGCTTCATTCGGCTTGGCATTTTTATGCTATTTCAGTTATATTAGAGTAGAGGTTTTTATTTCCGGCGGCCGTTGAAGGGTATGCAGTCTATAAGATACACCGTGCAAGTTTTAGTTCAGGTCATCACGGGTATTGAGGTAAATAACAAATGGTCCGTTTCATATTAATTCGGTTGTTGCAATCAGTGATAGCCCTGGTAGGTATCGCCATACTGATATTTGTCATGGTCCGGGTTTCCGGAGACCCTGCCCTGATGCTCGCAACGGCTACCTCCACGGAAGAAGACATCCAGCAGATCCGGGTAAACCTGGGGCTTGATAAGTCAATACCGGAACAGTTCGGTATTTTTGTAACCGATGTCATCAAGGGTGACATGGGTGAATCTCTGTTCAAGAAAAAACCGGTGACCGAGTTGATTGGAGCCGCGCTGCCCAATTCACTCAAATTAATCTTTCCTTCCTGGGTAGTAGCTATGCTGGGGGCGTTTCTCCTGGGGGTCCTGGGCGCCACCCGGCGCGATGGCTTTCTGGATAACGGGGTGAAGTTTATAGCTATCCTGGGGCAGGCTTTGCCGGGTTTCTGGGTGGCCATCGTGGCTGTCTATATCTTTTCAGTGTCGTGGCAGCTTTTGCCCACCTCCGGTCTGGGCGGTCCTTCTCACTATGTTTTGCCGGTACTTACCCTGGCGTTTTTCCTGATGCCGGGGATGATGCGTCTGGTCCGTTCCAGCATGCTGGATGTCCTTGACAGCGAATATATCAAGCTGGCCAGAATCAAGGGACTTCCCGAGAGGATTGTTATCTGGAAGCATGCCTTGAGAAATGCCCTGATAGCCCCCCTGACGGTAGCCGGTGTGTTATTCGCCATGCTGATTACCGGAGCTGTAATTGTCGAGACCGTTTTCAGCTGGCCGGGTATCGGCTTTATCATTGTAGAGGGAGTGCTGGCACGCGATTTCCCGCTGGTACAAGCCATTGTGATTATGGTAGCTGTTTTCGTACTGGGGATTAACCTGCTTGTAGACATCGCTTATGCCTATATCGACCCCCAGATAAGATATCAGAAGTCATAAAAAGAGGTGCAGATGCTAGAGAAGGATTCGGATTCCGAAACCGCAGCCAAACCGGTTATCAGCGGTCTATCCCTGCAAGCGCGGGTACTTAGGAAGTTAACCTTCATTATCCCGGTAATTATATTATCGCTTATAATCCTTATGGCGATTTTTGCCGACCTGGCCTGGCTTGGCTTGCCCGATGTCCGTCTGGCGCCTTTTGACCCTGAAAAAATATCGATGCGGGACAGACTCATGCCGCCGTTCTGGGCTGAAGAGGGCAGTACGGACCATTTACTGGGGACTGATAAAATGGGCCGGGATATCCTGAGCCGCCTGATATTCGGCGCCCGGATTTCTCTCAGCGTATCGCTGCTGGTCATATTAATTACCAGCTTTATCGGAACGGTGCTGGGGATATTGGGAGGCTACCTGGGAGGGCGTACCGAAGCCTTCTTGATGAGAATAACCGATATAAGCCTGGCCTTTCCCCCAATACTGGTAGCCATGCTCCTGGCCGTTAGCATGGGGCCCTCTTTTACCACGGTAGTGCTGGCCATATCACTGCTCGGTTGGGCTCCGTATGCCCGCCTGATACGCGGAGAGACCCTGCGACTGCGCGAGATAGACTTCGTAGCGCAGGCACGCATTATCGGCGCCTCCCCCTTTAGAATAATGCTCAAGCACATCTTCCCGAACATCATCAATCCACTGATAATAGTAATGACCCTGCAAATAGGTTTATTGATTATTACGGAAGCCTCTTTGAGCTTCCTTGGGGTCGGTATCCCACCGCCGGCACCATCCTGGGGCAATATGGTCAATGACGGAAGAAACCTCGTAGATACAGCCTGGTGGATATCCACGTTCCCAGGTATCGCCATCGCGCTGGTAGTCCTTTCGGGGAACTTCCTGGGCGACTGGCTGCGTGATAAACTGGACCCGAGATTGAGGCAATTATGAGCGAAGTTGTTCTACGAGTGGAAGACCTGCGCACTTCTTTCTTCACCAGGGTTGGTGAATTTAAAGCCGTCGATGGGGTAAGTTTCTATGTCAAGGAAGGAGAGACCTTCGGCCTGGTCGGCGAATCCGCCTGCGGTAAGTCGGTCACTGCCCTTTCGCTCCTTCGTCTGCTTCCGGAACCCGCCGGTAAAATAGTCGGCGGCAAAATTACCCTGGACGGAATTGACCTCATGACTCTCGATAAGAAGGAGATGAGGGAAATACGGGGCAAGAAGATATCCATGATTCTCCAGGACCCGATGACTTCCCTCAATCCGGTCTATACCGTCGGCGACCAGATAGGTGAAGCAGTGCGGCTCCACCAGCAACTTCACGATAACATGGTTGAGGATGAGGTCATTTCAGCGCTTCGGTTGTTGAGGATTCCGGCACCCGAGCAGCGTGTCCACGATTATCCCTTCCAGATGAGTGGAGGGATGCGGCAGCGCGTGGTGGGATCCATCGCCATGTCCTGCCGTCCGCGCCTGCTGATTGCCGATGAGCCCACCACCGCTCTCGATGCCACCATACAGGCCCAATACATAGCCCTGTTTAAGGATATCCAGAAGCAAACAGGAGTAGCTATCATTTTTATTACTCATGATTTCGGGGTAGTGGCCAATATCTGCCACCGGGTAGCCGTGATGTACGCCGGCAGCATCGTGGAGACGGCTCCAACAAGCATCATATTCAAGGCACCCATACACCCTTATACCAGCGCCCTGATACACTCGGTGCCGCACCTGGACAGGAGGGATGACCGCCTTTACTCCATTGAAGGGCAGCCCCCCTCGCTGTTGAACCTGCCTCCCGGCTGCCGTTTCGCCCCCCGCTGCCCCGAGGTAATGGATATTTGCCATAAAGAACAACCCCCTACAGTGGAAATAAGCGACGGGCATTCCGTATCCTGCTGGAGAGTGAAATAAACCATGACAGAGCTATTATTAGAAGGACGCGACCTGAAGAAGCACTATCCTGTTACCAAGGGCCTTCTTCAACGCACCATCGGTTGGGTTAGGGCTATAGATGGTATTTCTTTCACGATAGAGCAGGGCAAGACGTTAAGCCTCGTTGGGGAATCGGGGGCGGGGAAGACAACCGTGGCCAAGGCGGTGCTGCTGCTGGAGAGATTGACTTCCGGCCATATTTTATTCGAGGGGAACGATGTCTACAATTTTTCCAAGTCCGACCTTAAAACACGGTACCGTCCGAGCGTACAATCGGTACAGCAAAACCCGTGGAGCTCTATGAACCCGAGGATGCGGGTAAGAGATATTATTGCCGAGCCGCTGGTTGTCAATACAACAAAAACGAAGCAGGAAACACGTCAAAGAGTGCTGGAGTTGCTCGACCAGGTGGGGCTTGCGCCTAACCAGGCCGATTACTACCCCCATGAGTTCAGCGGCGGGCAGCGCCAGAGGATTGCGGTAGCCCGCGCCCTGGCGTTAAACCCCAGGCTCGTAGTGCTCGACGAACCCGTCTCGGCACTGGACGTGTCGATTCGGGCACAGATTATGAACCTGCTGAAAGACCTCCAGGAGCAGTACAATTTAAGCTATCTGGTTATCGCGCATAACCTGGCGACAGTCCGGTTCATGAGCCACAGTGTCGCTATTATGTACCTGGGGCAGATAGTAGAATACGGAGATGCAGAGGATGTTTTTACACAGCCTTTGCATCCGTACACGAGGGCGTTAATGTCTGCCTCGCTTCTGACTTTGCCCGAGGATGAAGACCAGAGTATATCACCCATAATATTGAGCGGCGAGATGCCTTCGCCGTTGAATCCACCCCCGGGGTGCCGGTTCCACACGCGATGCGCCGAGGCTATGGAGATATGTTCGAAAGAGGAGCCGGAACTTAGGACAGTGGGGAATCACCAGGTCAGATGCCATGTTCATGAAGATCCCGGCGTGCATCCGGAATCTTCATAAGGGCAGGCCGGCCGAATCTGCCCCTATCACAGGTTTCAGGTACATACTATAACCCTTTTCCCTTGCCTGGGCATCCAGGTCCAGGGTGTAAAAGCGCTCCAGCGGCAGTAGAATTTCAGCTTCAACTTTACGCAGGTCGATGGCTTTCAGATAGCACTTGCACTGCTCACATACGTAAAGTCGATATAGCTCTTTATCATCCGTAAAAAAGGCTAAAGATTTTTGCTCCTGATTACCGCAATAAGGGCACTGCAAACGCTGAAAGAGCCATTCGGAATCGCAACGCGAGCATACCAGCCATCTTGCCCCGTGTTCCTTCTCCAGATAAGAGATATCGGGACTGCCGCCACAAATCGGGCAATAGCGCCGCCTCCATGACTGCTGCTCGATAGAGCCGATTAGCTCCCGGGCGCAGGCCGCCAGGAACGGCTGCATCGTGGCCTGAATTACAGCCTGTAAAAGGTTTTCACCCACACCATCACGTATTTTCCGCGGCAACTCCTTACCGGCAAACCACGCTTCAGCCGCTTTCCTGGTCAGGAGGCGGCCGCCTCCGGGTTTCAGCAGCTTTTCAGGTATATCACCGAAGAGCCGCGGGTAACCGGCAAAGACGTCCGCAACCCTGGCAAATGCATCCTGCACCATCGACCAATCGAAGCCCAGTTCGCTAAAGCGCAGCAACGGCTGCCCGTTTTGCATACGCTTTAAAATAGTCTCTTTGCTTAAAGTAAGCGTAGGCTGTCCGGAGCGTTGACGAACGCCCGACTGTACCTGGAGGAGTTTCCTGTAGAAATCCAAGAGGAGGGGCAGGTTCCCCTCCTCTTTTTCCTGTTTCTTCAACTTTTCTAATATTTTATTGACAGTATCTTTAACCACCGGGCTTATTCCTTGCCTTTAGTAACTTCGGTATACCACTTGCCGTGGTGCTTCCTGGCATACTCTGCAGATACCTTGCCGCCGGTTATGGCGCTCCAGGCATCGGTCATGAGCGGATGGAAGACGCCCAGGTAAATATGGACGAAGAGCATGGCGCCGCTGACGATAAAGGAGACATCATGGATGAAGACCATCCACTGAAGGAGCGCCGCCGGTGCCGTTGTCTTGAAAAACGCCATAATCACCCCCGTAATGACGAAGAGCACCCCGAACACCACCACGATAAACCACCACATCTTCTGGCCGGTATTCATTTCACCCTGGGGCGGCATGCCGCTCTCATCACCGAGGAAGTAGTAGCGGGGGGCGGCTTTTAGCCAGCCGATGTCATCCTTAGTCCAGGTAAAGGCCAGCTTTAATCCCCTGCCCACAGACGCCGGGTTAATGATGAGATAAATGATGGGTATGACGACGAATATGGCCGCCCCGATGCGGTGGATGATACGGGTCCAGCTGTCCTCCGCCAGGAAGGCGAGCCCGGGGATAAAGAGTATCAGGCCGGTCAAGAACAGGAGAACGAAGGCGCCGGAATGTATCCAGTGTAATATACGTATCGGTTTCCTGTACTTCTCCACTTCGTGATGTGTCATTTCTTCGCCTCCTTCTTTACATTAGCCCGGGCCACCAGCCAGTTCATCCCCAGACCTGCGATGGCCAGGCCGCCCACCGCCCAGCCGACCGGTTGGATAACATCCTTCCAGGCGATGGTCGCGGCGGAAATTTGAGGTGATACCGGCAGCCCGTATACCGCCGGCGAATCGTCGAGGACATACATGACGTGCAGGCCGCCAAGCTCATTCTCGCCGTAGAGGTTGGCTTCCGTCCATCCCGCGTCCTTCAGTGTCTGCACCCTCTTCTTACCCTCGGCTACCATATCGTCACGGTCGCCGAATTTCAGGGCGCGAGGGGGGCAGGTCTTGACACAGGCCGGTTCCCAGCCCTCGGCAATTCGGTCCAGACCCGGGGTGGTGCAGAACGTGCACTTGCTCATCTTACCGGCGATGTCCAGTATCCCGCTTTTTTCCAATCGGGGCACATCAAAGGGGCAGGCATCGACACAGTAGCCGCATCCGGTACAGGTGTCCTGGTTGTAAACAACAAAGCCATGTTCGGTGTCGTGGTAGAGGGTGCCGTTAGGGCAAACGCGTACACAGCCGGCATCGGTGCAGTGCATGCAGGCCCGCCGGGTAAAGAGCCAGCGCACCTTGCCGCCGGCTTCAACCTCCGTAAACCTCATCTTAAGCCAGGTCGTAGGGGAGAGGTCAGGGGGATTTTCATAGCTGCCCCAGTTCTTCGATGCTACACCGTTCTCTTCGGTTGGTATAACTTCATCGTTTTCATTCCACTGTTTGCAGGCTACCTGGCAGCCACGGCAGGCGGTACATTTGGTTGCATCGTATAGAATTGCTTTTTCTGCCATTTTTTTCCTCCTACTCTCTCGCTGTCTAAGCCTTCTTGACGTTTACGAGGAAGGCTTTAAATTCCGGAATCATGGTGTTGGCGTCACCGACATGGGGTGTCAGGCAGTTGGCGCTATCTCCGGTGGAGAGTCCGGTATAACCCCAGTGCCAGATAACGCCTACCTGGTGTACCTTGCGTCCGTTCATCTGGAACGGTTTGAAACGCTTGGTAACCATAGCCACCACTTCGACCTTTCCACGGGCTGATTCCACGATTACCTTATCACCGTTGGCGATACCCCTGTCCGCCGCCAGCTCCTCGCTCATCTCACAGAAAGGTTCCGGCTGCGCTTCGATTACCCACGGCATATTTCTCGTCATCTGCCCGCCCTGCCAGTGTTCGCAGAGGCGGTAGGTTGAGCAGACAATCGGGTATTTATCCGGCGTACCCTGTTCATCGGGCCGCCATATCTTGAAGGCGGGGCTGCTTTTCTGCCTGGACATGACGTTATCCACCGGCGTCTCCCAGGGCTCGTAATGCTCGGGCAGAGGCCCTTCCGCCATGCCCGGCCCGAAGAAACGGGAGAGACCTTCCGGCTTCATGATAAACGGGTAGTACCCGCCCTGGTTCATGGGCGGGGCGCCGCCGTCCGGAACGTCCCCGTCCCAGCCGCCTTTCTCCCCTTTAGCGGGATTCCACTTGATTACCGGGTGTTCCGCATCCCAGGGATTGCCATCCAGGTCAACGGAGGCGCGATTGTAGATGATGCGCCGGTTTACCGGCCAGCACCAGGCCCACCCCGGGTAGAGGCCGATGTTAAACGGGCTGTCATCCAACCCCCGCCGGCTGGCCCGGTTGCCGGGTATCGGAGCATCGGGTTCTTTATCCGGCTCGACGTAGCTGTTGCAGTAGAGCCAGTTGCCCGAAGATGTGGTACCGTCATTCTTGAGACCGCCAAAGCTGTCCATCAGTTTGCCGGTGGTCAGGTCGTAGCCGTTAATTTCCTTGGCTACGGCGCGTACATCCGGGTGGCCGGCGCCATAGTTCCAGTCGAGGTCGCTCAATGACCCGGCGCTGGGGCCGCCCTCGTCGGCATAGAGTTTCATAAGCCTCTTGGCGAGCTGGTCCAGCATCCAGAGGTCGTCCTCGGCATCTCCGGGGCCGTCGGCGGCTTTATAGCGCCACTGGCTCCAGCGGCTGCTGTTGGTAACACTGCCTTCTTTCTCCCAGGAGTTCCTGGCGGGGAGGAGAAATACCTCGGTCTTGATATTGGCCGTATCGGCGCCGGGGCGCTTCCAGAAGTTGGCCGTCTCGGTCTGCCAGATATCCGTAACCACCATCCAGTCCAGTTTATCCATAGCAGCCCGCTCCAGGTTGGCGTTGGGGCCACCGACCGCCGGGTTCTGACCCCAGACCATGAGCCCTTTGATAACACCTTGATACATGGCTTCAAAGAGCGAGATATGTGAATAGTTCTGCCCCGATTCAATCTTGGGCAGGTAGTGGAAACCGAAATCATTGTCTTTGGTGGCGTTCTTGCCGTACCATGCCTTGAGCAGGCTGACCACATACTTGGGGGTGTGCTGCCACCAGTTGAGGCTCTTGGGGTCGTTGTTCTTGGGAGTAGTCCTCTCCAGATACTTGGCCAGCGTGGTATCCGTATTATCCGGCACTTTAAGGTAGCCGGGGAGGATGTGGAAGAGCAGGCAATGGTCGGTAGACCCCTGTACGTTGGACTCGCCTCTCATGGCATTGATGCCGCCTCCGGCGATTCCTATGTTGGCCAGCAGAAGCTGCAGGATACAGTAAGAGCGGATATTCTGGGTACCGTAGGTGTGCTGGGTGGTGCCCATGGCATAGAGGATGGTGCCGGCTTTGCCTTTTCTGCCGCTGTAGGAGAAGGAACTGCATACCTGAAGGAAGTCCTCTACAGGAGTGCCGCAGATGGCATTTACCTTCTCCGGAGTATAGCGGTTAAAGTGCTTTTTCATCAGCTGATATACACAATTAGGGTCTTTAAGGGTCATATCCCTCATGGGGATACCATCTGCGTCCGTCTGGAACTGCCAGGTGGACTTATCGTATTTCCTCTTGCCGTTATCAGCTTCATTGGCACTGCCGGCGTACCCGGAGAAAAGCCCTTCGAGCTCGGCCGGCCCTTTGTAGTCGGGATTGATGAGGTAAGTGGAGTTGGTATATTCCTTGATGTAAGTCAGGTTGTAGCTGCCGGGGTTTTTCTCAATATCATCAAGGACGTATTTCACCATACCGCTAATGAAGGCGATATCCGTCCCGGACCTTATCGGGGCGTAAACCTCGGCCTTAGCCGAAGTCCGGGTGAAGCGCGGGTCTACGCTGATGAGCTTGGCCCCTTTTTCTTTAGCTTTGGTGATGTGCCCGAAAGCGGCCGGGTGGTTTTCCGCAGGATTTGAGCCGATAGCCATGATGACATCACTGTTGGCGATGTCATTCCAGTGATTGGTCATGGCGCCCCGACCGAACGTTTCCGCCAAACTGGCGACAGTGGCGGAATGTCATATACGGGCGTGATGTTCCAGATACACCACGCCCAGCGCCCGGTTCAGCTTGGAAAGCAGGTAGCATTCTTCGTTGTCCAGCGCCGAGCCGCCCAGGTTGGCGATGGCCTCGGTGCGGTTGACGATGTTGCCCCGGCTGTCCTTTTCTATGAAAGAAGCGTCCCGGGTGTCCTTTATCCGGCGGGCAATTTTATCCAGCGTCCAGTCCCAGTCCTTCTCCTGCCAGTCGGCAGCGCCGGGAGCGCGGTAGAGCACCTTGTTGAGTCGCCAGGGGTTATCGGCGGATAGCTGGCGCAACGAGGCACCCTTGGCGCAGGCAGCGCCGCGGTTGATGGGATGGTCCGGGTCTCCTTCGATGTTGACCACTTTGCCGTCCTGGGCGGCGACGATAAAGCCGCACCCAGAACCATCGTAAGGACAGATAGTAGGCGTCTCCCCGCGCTTTTTCTTAAGGGGGATACGCTTGACGGGCGACGCTATAGCGACACCGTCACCGAGCGCACCCAGCAGGAATACGCCACCTATTCCTGCTCCTGAGGCTTTAAGGAAATCTCTTCGGCTTAGCTCCATAATTCCTCCTCATGCAGTAAGGTTTATGTAAATATTAAGTTGTTATCTCCTTTAATGCGGGTTTTTAGACAAAAAAAAGAATCTCCTCATCCCTGTAGAGACTCTCCACGCAGGCACTCTTTTTTCCATTCTTCTACCCAGTATACCCTAATGATATAGTACCTGTCAATTCTAATTACGAGTATATACACCTGTTAATAAGCGTATAATCAGGGTAGAAGCAAAATATCACCTTCAATACCAAGCTCCTTTAGTACCTCGCGGTACAAAGTCGATAAAGAAGACCATAGCTGCTCGCGCTGTGCTTCGGTCAGGGAGGACATAATATCGCGGATTAACTCCTGCCCCATTGCCCGGCGGCAGACCTGCCGCCCCGTTTTTGTAATGGAAATCCTGACGGTATTGCCTTTCTTCGCATCCTTTCTTTTGGTGACCAGCCCCTTCTTTTCCATCCTGATAATGAGCTCGGATACCGTATGGGGTTCCAGGAAAAGCCGGCGCGATAACGCGGCCGGGGTTACCCGCCCTTCGAGCGCCCAGATAGACACCAGGGCCGCGGCCTGGTTGGGATGGAGGTATTGCCCTACTTTTTTATGCCTTAACTTGAATACCGCCGACCTTGTTTGCGACAGCAACAACCACAACCGGTAATAATCGTCCAGCAATAACTTTTTTCCCATTTTCCTCTTATCAGCTACGTGCGCTTCCTTCTGCAGCATAGTAAAAAAACGCCATTTCTCAAATAAGGTGTTCTATCAAATAATAGCCTTAATAAGACGTTCCGTCAATATGACGGGGATATATTTCAGTTGACAGAGCTCCCGCGGCGATGGCATAATTTACTAACACTCGTATTACGACATATCGATACCTGCTACCAGGTTATCATACCCCGAAAAGGAGGCTGCGGATGGCTGACAAAAAACCGGGGGAAATTATCGGCAGCAGCAATGTCCTCGATAGGCCGGAAGTTCTTCAAGATTATGCGGCAGATACCAGCTTTGCCCCCCGGATAAAGCCCAGCTGTATCGTCAGGCCGGCCAACGCCGGAGAGGTACAGGCAATTATAAAATGGGCCAACGAGACCGGGACTCCACTCGTGCCGGTAAGCTCGGGGGCACCTCACTTCCGGGGAGATACCGTTCCCGGCGTTGAAGGCGCTGTCATCGTCGACCTTAGCCGCATGAAGAAAATCATCAGGATAGACCCGGTAAACAAGCTGGCCATGGTCGAGCCCGGCGTTACCTACGGTGAACTCCAGCCGGAGCTGGAAAAAGAAGGCCTCTGCGCCTATATGCCTTTAGCCCCACGCGGCGGCAAGTCGGTTATCGGCAGCGTACTGGAAAGAGAGCCTGTTACCATGCCGTCCCACCACTGGGACAGCACCGACCCCCTGCTCTGCGCGGAGGTAGTCTTCGGGAGCGGCGACAGGTTCAGGACCGGCGAGGCCTCCGGCCCGGATACGGTCGAGGAACAGTGGGAAATAGACCGCGTCCAGATAAATCCCTTCGGACACAGCCACGTGGACTTTCAGAGGCTGATAGCCGGGGCGCAGGGCACCATAGGAATCGTTACCTGGGCTACTCTGAAATGCTGTTATTTATCCAGCGTCAGCCGCGCCCTTCTGGTCCCGTCCGATACCATCGAACCTTTGATTGAGCTGATTTACAAGCCGTTGAAATTCAGGCTGGGCGGTAAGCTATTTATCCTCAACGGTCTCAACCTGGCATGCCTGCTCGGTAACTCACCGGGTGAAATTCAGAAACTGATTAACGCCCTGCCCTCGTGGGTATTGTTCGCCAGCTTTGAAGGCTACGGTATCCTGCCAGAAGAAAAAGCGGCCTATGAGCAGGCCGATTTTGTAGCCATGGCTAAGTCGTGCGGATTGAAGCCGCAGACCGCCATCCCGGGGGCTAAAGCCGAAGACCTGGCGGCGCTATTATGTAAACCTTCTCCCGAGCCTTACTGGAAAACGAGGCTAAAGAAAGGTTTTCAGGATGTCTTTTTCCTGACCACCCTGGACAGGACTCCCGACTTTGTTACCGCCATGTCCGACTCTGCAACACAATGCAAATATCCGCCAGATAATATCGGCGTTTACATTCAGCCTGTTGTCCAGGGCACGAGCTGCCACTGCGAGTTCAACCTGTATTACGACCCGTCTGTAGAAGCGGAGGCGGCTAAACAGCTGGTTAGCGCCGGCAGCGAAAAGCTCGCCGGGATGGGCGGATTCTTTTCCCGCCCCTACCCCGCCTGGAAAGATTCTGCCTACCGTAACGCGGCGGGCACCCTCGCCGTGCAGAGGAAAATAAAAGAGATATTCGACCCCAATGGTATCCTCAATCCGGGGAAACTGTGCTTCTAATAACGGGAAACTAGAGGAGGTAATAATGGCCTGGCAGGACTATACGCACGATATGCAGCGATGCACCCGGTGTTCTTACTGCAAGTGGATACCTTATAGATATATGCAGAATACCGATTTTATGCAGGGCTGCCCGTCCCTTTCAAGGTATAACTGGCACGCTTACGCCGCCAGCGGCAAGTTCAACATGGCCTACTCCCTCCTTCAGGAAAGAATAGAAATAGACGATACGTTCCTGGACGTGCTTTACAGGTGCCAGATGGACGGCAGCTGCGATATCTCCTGCAAGGTACAGCAGGACCTCGAGCCGCTGCAGCTGATGCAGGAGTTGAGAATTAAATGCGTCGAGGATGGACACCTTATCCCCGAACACATGATTGTCATCGATGGTCTCCGCAAAGAAGATAACATGATGATGGCAAAGAAAACCGAACGAGGTAAATGGGCGGAGGGACTGGAAGTCAAGAACCTCACCGAAGAAAGCGCCGAGGTCGTCTATCATGTCGGCTGCCGCTATTCTTTCGATGAAGAGCTGTGGCCGGCGGCCAGGGGCGGACTTCAATTGCTCCTGGATGCAGGAGTGGATGTCGGGATTATGGGCAGGGAGGAGGCCTGCTGCGGCGGCCGCGCTTATGAACTTGGTTATCTCGGA
>Ga0315552_1001145_pt1 | contig 16162 bp, 13 predicted proteins | sample SalMarSW160170MG_2_FD_203102 | JGI IMG/M metagenome (GOLD analysis project Ga0315552, IMG submission 203102) | Salt marsh sediment microbial communities from the Plum Island Ecosystem LTER, Massachusetts, United States - Salt Marsh Sediment SW1601-70 ...
TATGTGACCAAATCTAAAGAAGCTGGTTTTAAAATTGAAGTCGTTGATGACGGAGATTTGGTTTTAGAAAAGGTAAAGGAAGTTAAACCAGATATTTTGTTGCTGGATATTGTTTTACCCAATGTTGACGGCTGGGAGATTCTTAGGAAAATAAAGGAAGACATTGATATGAAGGACCTGATAGTTGTTATTCTTTCCAATCTTGGCCAGAAAGATGAGGTGGAAAAAGGTTTAAAACTCGGAGCGACCAAATATCTAATTAAAGCGCATTATACTCCAACTGAGGTTGTGGAGGAAGTTAAGAAATTACTAAGAAATAAAAAATGAACAAGAATATACTAAATGGGCTACAAAATACTAAAGTTTTACGAATATATGAAAACGTTTTCGTAGTTTCGTATGTTTTTCGTATTTCGTAGCTAAATTATGACATACATAGCAAAACTAAAAACTCTTTTATCTCAAACAATCAAACAGCAGGCTTCGGATTTACACTTATCTGTTGGTCATCCGCCAATCATAAGAATTACAGGCAGGCTTGTTCCGTTATCAAGGAAAGGCAATCTTTCTTCTTCTGACATTGAAGGACTTGCCTATTCTTTAATGTCTGATTCCCAACGCCAGAAATTTTTAGCTCAAAAAGAAATTGATTTTTCTTATGCTTTTGACGGCAAAGCCAGATTCAGGATCAATATTTTCTTTCAGCGAGGAAATATAAGTTGTGCCTTGCGGCTTTTGCCCGGTAAAATACCAACCATTGAAGAACTTAATCTCCCCAACGTTCTCCATCAGTTTACAGCTCCTTCCCAAGGATTTGTTCTTGTTACCGGACCCTCTGGCCAGGGAAAATCAACCACATTGGCATCATTAATTGATGAGATAAATCATAATCGGGCTGAACACATTATTACCATTGAAGACCCGATTGAATATGTTTTTGAGGATGATTTATCAATTATTGACCAAAGAGAAGTTCACCAGGACACACTTTCTTTTGGTCGCGCATTAAGGTCAACCTTTCGTCAGGATCCTAATGTGATAATGGTCGGTGAAATGAGAGATTTGGAAACCATGGGGACAGCTTTAACAGCCGCGGAAACTGGTCATTTGGTTTTTACAACTCTTCATACTAACTCTGCCTCCCAGACCATTCACAGAGTGGTTGATGTTTTTCCGTCAGAACAGCAAGGACAGATAAGGGCTCAGTTATCAGGCTCTTTGCTTGGCGTAATTGCCCAACGTCTTATTCCGAGAATTAAGGGAGGACTTATTCCCGCCTGCGAAATAATGTTCGCTACTCCGGCCATTGCCAACTTGATTAGGGAAAACAAGATTCATGAGGTTCCTTTGGTTATTGAAACATCAGCTGATTTGGGAATGATTACCATGAATAAATCATTGGCTAATTTAATAAGGGCAAGAGAAATTTCCATGGAAACAGCAATGAATTACTCGCTTGATCCGGCAGAGTTGAAGTCGTTGATAAGGAAATAAACCGGTCTGGCTACGAAATACGAAAGTTTTACGAATATACGAAAACTATTTTATGAAGAAAGTGAGCGTAAAGAGAAAAGATTTGGTTTATCCATCTTTATGTTATCAAGTAATGGGGTTTTGTTTGAAATTTGGACAGAAATGGGATATGGGCACAAAGAAAGATTTTACCAAAAAGCAGTCGCCAATGGATTTAAAACATTAATTTAATTTTTAAAGAGCAACTGCCCGTCAGGATCCGTTATAAAAACAAATTAATAGGAATATATTATTTCGATTTCTTAATTGAGAATAAGATAATTTTAGAAATTAAGGTAAGAAATTATTTCTAAAAAAAAGATATAGATCAGTTATATTCATATTTAAAAGAAAATAAATTAAAATTAGGTATCATTGCCCATTTTATAAGAAGCGGTGTAAAATTTAAGAGGATTGTTAATCTTAATTAAGGTTTCGTATATTCGTATTTTTTTCGTATTTCGTAGCCCAAGAAGACAATGAAATTTCGCTATCATGCGCGAACAAAACAAGGTAAAACGCAGGAGGGGACAGTAGACGCCTCTAATAGAGAGGGCGCTCTTAATGTTCTGCAGAAATACGGATTATATATTACTTCTTTGGAAGCCATAGAAAAGCCTGCTGTTTACGCCAGAAAAATTAAAATATTTAAAGAGGCTTCTAAAAAAGATTTGTCTGTTTTTTCCCGCCAGCTGGCAATTATGTTCAAGGCTGGGGTAAGTTTGGTTGAAACTATAGAAACTTTGGCGAGCCAGACCAAAAAAGACGGATTTAAGGAAAAATTATTTAGAATTGCCGAAGACGTGGAAGGGGGAATGGTTTTTTCCCAAGCCCTAGAGCGTTACCCAAAGATTTTCGACTCTTTTTACATTAGTATGGTTAAGTCGGGAGAAGCCTCCGGCAAACTGGCAGAAAGTTTGAGTTATTTAGCAGAACATTTAGAGCGTGAATATTTTCTCCGCTCCAAAATTCTCGGAGCTTTATTTTATCCAGCATTTATTTTGTTTGTGTTTTTAGTTATTGGTATAATAGTTGTTGTTTTCATTATTCCCCAGTTAAGCGAGGTTTTGAAAAGCGCTGGCAGAGATTTGCCATGGATTACAAAACTTGTTTTGTCAGTAGCCGACTTTTTAAGAACCAAGGGCTGGGTTGCTTTAATTTTTATTGTTGGGCTTGTGGCAGGATTGGTTTATTACTTAAAAAGTAAAAAAGGGAAGAAAGTTATTAATACCCTTTCTTTAAAAATTCCTTTCTTAAACGTTCTTTTAAAAAAAATTTATCTTTCTCGCTTTGCCGAGAACCTTTCAACATTGATTTCCGGAAGTTTGTCTATTGCCAAAGCTTTGGAAATTAGTGGGGAGATTGTAGGCAATCAAGTCTATAAATCAGCTATTTTTCATGTTCGTGATGAGGTTCAGCGGGGTTCTCCGCCAAGCGAGGTTTTGCGTCAATATCCCAAGCTTTTCCCTCCTGTTTTTATTCAAATGACTATGGTTGGCGAAAAGACCGGAAAGCTGGACAGCGCGCTTTTAAATGTTGTTAGTTTTTACCGAGAAGAGGTAACCCGTTCTTTAGAAAAATTTGTTCAAATGCTGGAGCCGCTTCTGATTGTGTTTTTGGGAGTGATTGTCGCCGGATTGGTTGCTTCTGTTTTGATGCCGTTATACTCCTTTGGAGGGCCATAATGTCCGCTGATAAAACGCTGATTAGTACGCTGAATTTACGCTGAAAAATATGAGAAAAGTAAAAGACTTTTTATACGAAGAAGAATCTTATAAAATTAGAGGTGCTTGCTTTGATGTATATAAGGCTTTTAGGGGAGCATTTAAAGAAAAAATAGTAGATAAAGCATTAACCAAAGCTTTAGAAAAGAGAGGCTTAAAAATAGAAGATCAGAAGCGCATTGATATTTATTTTGAAGGAGAAAAAGTTGGCACATATATACCCGATAAAATTGTAAACAAGCTCATTCTTTTAGAAATAAAAGTAAAGCCATTTTTAACAAAACAAGACATAGACCAATTTTGGAAATATTTAAAAGGATCAAATTATAAACTGGGTTTCTTTATAAATTTTAGCCCCAATAGATTACAGATAAAAAGAATTATTTATGACAAAGCAAGAAATCAGCGTTAAATCAGCGTACATATCAGCGTAACTTCAGCGGAATTATCCACAGGTTTGCTTGACAGGATTAGAGCATAGTTATGGTATAATAAAGTATTAGAAATAAGAAAAAGGTCGATAATCAAAATCTTAAAAATAATAATAACATGAAAAAAGGTTTTACTCTAATTGAATTATTGGTAGTTATTGCCATTATTGGAATTTTAGCTTCTATTGTTTTGGTTGCCTTGGGCACCGCGCGAACAAAAGCCAAGGATGCAGCCATAAAAGCAGAGATGTCCCAAATTAGAAATCTTGCTGAGATGTTTTGGGATGAGGGGTCAACTTATGTAGCATTAGATTCAGAGACTGATTATATAACTATGCGAGATGAAATTACTGTTACCAATGGTGGTACTCTGGTGGCGGATGAGTTTGCTCTTGATGATTATTGTGTTCAAGTCACACTTAATGATAGCACTGATTGGTGTGTAGATGGTGACGGTCATTCTGGTTCTCCTGGGGGCGGTTGTGCTGCTGGTAGTGTTAATTGTAAATAAAAAAATAGGTTTCTCTCTATTTTTTTGAAAGTGTGTAGAAAACGAGAATAGGTATTAGATTTCCCAAACACGAAATTCAAACAAGCCAAAAGCGGTTGTGTCCGATTTTGGCTTGTTTTCTTAAATATGCTATCATTAGGAATGAGGGAGAAATGAAAACTTGTTTTCATTTCAACCGAATGAGTAATTATATCCGAAGGTCATAATTAGAGATGAAGAAGAAAAAAAAGAAGAACCCCATGAGATAGCGAGCTTGTGAGCTCTATCTCACGAGGAAAGGTCGGTTTTATTAGTTAATTACTGAAAATTAATATGAAAAAAGGTTTTACTTTAATTGAACTTTTGGTAGTTATTGCCATTATTGGAATTTTAGCTTCTATTGTTCTGGTTGCTTTGGGTGGTGCCAGAAAGAAAGCCAAGGACGCGGCAATAAAGGCAGAGATGAGCCAGATTAGGAGTATAGCTGAAATGTATTGGTCAGATAACAGCACTTATATGGGTTTAAATACCCAAACCGTTCCTCTCATTTATGATGATCCCGATTACGAAGCAATTATGAGTTCAATTATTGATAAGGGTGGTGAGCTTATATGGGGTGAGTTTAAAGATGCTAAAGATTATTGTGTGCAATTTAAACTTAATGATGGAAGTAATTGGTGCGTAGATGCAAGTGGTCATTCTGGTCCCCCTGGTGCCATGGGCTGTAATGCTCCATCCCCAAATTGTTTGTAATTAAAAAAACTCCTCTCTATTTTTAATTATAATTTTATAGAGAACTTTTTATTTCCTCAAAACACGAAATTTCAACTAAGCCGTAGTCCCCTCCTTTCGCGCTTGCGCAAAAGGAGGGGACTACGGCTGGGTAAACAAGCCAAAATCGGCTGCTTGTCTCGTCCTTGATAGAAAGCAAGGCGGGGTGTCGTTTTTGGCTTGTTTTTTTATTGAATCTAATTATTTGGCAGAGTTGGCAGAGCTGAAAAAAATTGCATATGCAATTTTTTTCAGCTCGTTTAACTCATGTTTAAACGTTTCAGATTTTTTTATCCAAAACGGGCGAAGAACAAAACGGGCGGAAGTTCCGACTTCCGCCAGTTTTCAATTGATTTAAAATTTGTTAGAATAAAACAATATGATAAGTATTATTTTTTATTTGCTAATTTTTATCATCGGCTTTACCCCGTTAGAAATTTAGTCCTTTTTTGGAAAACATAACGGGGGAAATAGATAAAAAATGTTTCAAGTTTTATTATCAATAATTATATTTCTAACGGGGCTAGTTTTTGGCTCTTTTTTGAATTGTGTGATTTACAGGCTGGAAACCAAACAAAGTTTTCTCAAAGGCCGTTCCTATTGTCCGCTCTGCAAACATAAGCTTTCTTGGATAGATTTAGTTCCAGTTTTCAGCTTTATTTTCCTCAAAGGCAAATGCCGTTACTGCCAAAAGAAAATTTCAGCCCAATACCCGTTGGTGGAGACAGCCACAGGGATTTTATTTGTTTTTATAATCAACCACATTTTTCTTCCAGGAGTAAGTTTTTTAATGTTGAGTAAATCTACGATCGTAGATTTACTTGACGGAGGTTTTTTTTCTCAAAATTTAATTCTTGTTTTGTTTTCGTTGCTAATCACTTGTTTCCTGATAATTATTTTTGTTTACGACCTCAAGCATTTCATCATCCCGGATAAAGTAATCTACCCCGCTATAGTTTTAACATTTATTTATCGTTTATTTTGGATTTTGAGCTTTGAGCTTGATTTGACATTTGGATTTTGGAATTTGGATTTTAAAAAATTATTAAACCCTCTTTTCTCCGCTGCTATTGCCTCAGCGTTTTTTTTAACTATATTTCTAATTTCAAGAGGCCGCTGGATTGGATTCGGCGATGTTAAGCTTGGGTTTTTTATGGGTCTTTTGCTCGGCTGGCCCAATATTATTTCTGCCTTGTTTATATCTTTTCTGCTCGGTGCTATAATAGGAGTAGGATTAATACTCGCCAAAAAGAAAGGACTAAAAAGCGAAGTGCCCTTTGGACCATTTTTGGTCACGGGAACATTTATCGCCCTATTCTGGGGCGAGAAAATAATCAATTGGTATTTGGGTTTGTTTATTTGAAGTTAAAAATTAAAAGTCCTGGATGGCGCGAAGCGACAGACTCCCCGTCCCGTAGGGTTGCAATTCCAAAATACCAGTATAAAGTTAAAAATATTTTCTATTTAATACTGTAACTTTTAACTTTTAACTTTGGACTTTTAACTATGGAGAAAAATTCCTTCACCATAATAGAGCTCCTAGTAGTCATTGCCATCATTGCTATTATAGCGGTGATAGTTTTTCCCAATTATAAAAGCGGACAAAGCCAGCTTGCTTTAGAAAGAGCAGCCAATAAATTGGCGCAGGATATAAGAAGTATGCAGCAAAAAGCGATGTCGGCAGAGAAGGATGATAGATGTTCGCCACACAATCACAAGGGTGGCTGGGGGGTTTTTTTTGACAAAAATGAGATAAAACAATACATTATATTTTCTGATTGTAACGATAATAATAATTATGACCTAGGCAATGATAAGACAGTGGATGTAGAATTTGAGAATGGCGTTAAGATTGACTCTCTTCCTGCGAATTTCATGAGTGTTATTTTTACTCCTCCAGATCCTACTATTACCATAAATCCAAGCTCTTTGTCTAAGGGCGAGGTAAGGATTACATTAGAAAACAATAACAGCAAAATAAAAATTATTACTATTAACAAAGCCGGATTAATCAATGTTAGCGATTAGTAAAGAGTAAGTTGCCCGAAGTCTAATTTCTCGAGGTCCGACCTAAGGAAATTATCTTGTGGAGACCCGGTGTCCGCAAGCTTCGAAAAATACCTTTTTATGGAAAATAAATCTTTCACCCAGTTAAATAGTTCTAAAAGAAATTTAACCGGGTTCACAATAATAGAACTGATGATAGCAGTTTTTATACTTTTGGTTGGAATACTGGCGGCTTTTGCTTTGGTTTCAAATTCAATTGCTTACAGTTCAACTTATAAACTTCAACTCACCGCTGCCTACTTAGCCCAAGAGGGGATTGAGATTGTTCGGAATATCAGAGATACGAATTGGATAGATCCGGCAGAACCAGCTTGGGATGATGGATTAACCAGCGGAAGCGATTTTTATAATTTTGATTACCGAAGCCAAAATATTCCTGATAATTCTAATTGTAGTGGAAAAGAGTATCTAAAATTTGATGGAAATTTTTACACTTGTTCAGACGATTTAATAGCTATGTTTAGAAGAAAAGTTTTCATCGATTCATCAACAGCCGATGTTTTAGATGTTTCTGTGACTATTGAATGGTCAGAAAGAGGACGAGATCATAATTTTCTGATCCAGGAGAAAATATACAAATGGAGATAATATCATGGAACATGGAACATGGAACATAAAACAAAATCTTTTAGTTTAATAGAGTTATTAGTCGTTGCGGCGGTTTTTGTATTAGTCACTTCCATTACGGTGGGACTCTTTGTTACCTCTATTAAAACTCAAAGAAATATTCTGAAACAGCAGGAACTTATGGATGAAGTTTCATATGTTATGGAATATATGAGCCGGGCGATTAGGATGGCGAAGCTTGATTCTTCGGGTTGTACTTCAGTAGATGTTTTTGAAAGTACGGGTTCAAATATAAAGTTTAAAAATTATTCGCATGATTGTCAGGAGTTTTTTCTTGATAATACTGACAAAAAACTAAAAGAAGATAAAAACGGAGCTAATGACTTAACCTCTGATAATCTTCAAATAAATTTATTTAATGTTCATCTTGAAGGAGAAGAACCATATTCAAGCAGTGATATGCAGCAGCCCAGGATAACCCTGTTTTTAGATGTTCAGCACGCAGATGAAAGTTCTGTAAAATTACAAATCCAAACCACAATTTCTCAAAGAGATTTAGATATTGAGTAAATTACTAATTTCTAATTTCTAATTCCTAACCAATGTCTAATGCCTCAATGTCTAATGAACAATTATTATTTGGTCATTGGTCATTGGGATTTAGTTAGAAATTAGGTCAATTAGAAATTAGAAATTTTATTATTTTTATGTCCAAACCTAATCAACAACAAGGAGTAATTCTCTATCTCGCTGTTGTAATAACAACCATTATGCTTGCCATTGCTCTTGGAGTAAGCAGTATTTTATTAGGCCAAATAAAAACAATCAAAGAAATGGGTTTTTCGGTAAAAGCTTTTTATGGAGCTGACACTGGAGTTGAAAGAGCGCTAAAGGAAGGAGATTTTGGTTCGTCCGAAGCATCCCCAGAGTCTTTAGGGGGCGGAGTAGAGTATTGGGTTGTTTATAGTGATCCTATTACTATTCAGTCCTACGGAACCTATAAAGGAGTTAGAAGAGCAATTGAAATCGGGCTTTGATACACTGCTAAAACCGACGCAAAGCTATACGCAAAAACTGACGCAGAATCTTTGCGTCTGTTCTGCGTAGGGTTCCCGCAGAGCGGGAGTTCTGCGTCTGTTTTTGCGATTTTAATGGATAAAAAAGAAGCCAAAAAGCGAATTGAAAAACTGAAAAAGGTTATCAACCATCACCGCTATCTCTACCATGTTTTGGATAAGCCGCAGTTTCCTGATGCGGCTTTTGACACTTTGAAGAATGAACTGGAAGAGCTGGAAAGAAAATTCCCGGATTTAATTACTCTGGATTCGCCGACTCAAAGGGTCGGCGGCAAACCTTTGGATAAGTTTAAAAAATTTAAGCATCCTAAAATGATGCTTTCTTTTAATGATGCTTTTGGAGAAAAAGAGTTGGATGAATGGGAAGAGAGAATTAAAAAATTAATTCCCAATAGAACAATAGACGGCTATTACTGCGAGTTAAAATTAGACGGATTAGCAATAGAACTTGTTTATCAGAATGGAATTTTTAAAATAGGTTCAACTCGGGGCGACGGCAAAGTTGGAGAGGATGTAACCCAGAATCTTAAAACAATTTCTGCTCTTCCCTTGATATTATTAGAGCCAAAACAGATTATTAAGAATTTGGAAAAAATAGGCGAAAAAGAATTAGCGAGCCTTTTAAAAAAGAACTTTCCAAAACAACTTGTGGTCAGGGGAGAAGTTTTCATCAATAAAAAAGAGTTTGAAAGAATAAACAAAGATCAGGAGAAAAAAGGCGAAAGAGCATATGCCAACCCCAGAAATTTAGCTGCCGGCTCAATAAGGCAGCTTGATTCAAAAATAACTGCTTCTCGACATTTAGATTCTTTTGTTTACGCTCTTATTACGGATTTGGGCCAAACCCCCGAAGGAAAGTATTCACCTATCTACGGGGCAAGTACTCATGAACAGGAGCATAAAATTCTAAAAGCCTTTGGTTTTAAAATAAATCCCCACAATCAATTCAAAAAAGATTTGAGGGGAGTTAAAAATTTTCAGAGTTTTTGGGAGAAAGAACGGGAAAAATTAGCCTATGAAATTGACGGAATTGTTGTTATAGTAAATAGCAATTCTTTATTTTCTCAATTAGGAACAGTTGGCAAGGCTCCTCGTGGAGCAATTGCTTACAAGTTTTCTCCAAGACAAGCAACGACTAAGATTCAAGATATTATTGTTCAGGTTGGCAGAACAGGAGCTTTAACCCCAGTAGCCATTTTAAAACCTGTTCAAGTTGCCGGAGTAACTATTTCCAGAGCAACTCTGCATAACGAAGATGAGATAAAAAGATTGGGGGTAAAAATATTGGACACCGTGATTGTTGGCAGGGCAGGGGATGTAATTCCTAATGTAACTAAGGTTTTGAAAGACCTTAGAACAGGCAAAGAAAAAGAATTTCAAATGCCAAGAACCTGTCCTGTTTGCGGAAGTAAAACTTTAAGGCCTGTCGGAGAAGCGGTCCGACGTTGCCCTAATCCCAAGTGTTCTGCCCGGCAAAGCCAGCAGTTTCATCACTTTGTTTCCAAACAGGCTTTCAATATAGAAGGTTTAGGCCCTAAGATTATTGACCAGCTTCTTGAACAAGGTTTGGTTCAGGATCCGGCTGACCTTTATGATTTGAAAGAAGGAGACTTAGTGCCCTTAGAGCGGTTTGCTGATAAATCTGCCGAGAATTTGGTTAAAGCAATTGAGGGGAGTAAAAAAATTAGCCTGCCCCGTTTTATTTATGCTTTAGGCATTAGAAATGTTGGGCAAGAAACAGCAATTGATTTGGCAGGGCATTTTGGCAGTTTGGAAAACTTAAGCAAAGTAACTTCAGAAGAATTGGAAACAGTTAAAGATGTCGGACCAATATCAGCAAAAAGTATTTATCAATGGTTTCAAAATAAAAAGAACATAGAGTTTCTGGAGAAATTTAAAAAAGCTGGTTTGGAAATTACTGGGCGGGAGAGAGTAAAAGAGCAGAGTTTTAAAAATAAGATTTTTGTTTTGACCGGCTCTCTGGAGACCATGAACCGTGATGAGGCAAAAGAAAAAATCCGTGAGAAAGGCGGAGATATTTCGGAGTCAGTTTCAGGAAATACAGATTATGTTGTTGCTGGAACAGAGCCGGGATCTAAATACGAGAAAGCAAAAGCACTCGGCGTGAATATAATAATGGAGAAGGAATTCATTAAATTAATCAAATAATGAATAGCTTTCTACTTCATTTTAAAAAATTAGATTGGATATTAATAATATCTGTTTTTTTGTTGGTTGGCTTTGGTTTATCTTCTATTTACAGTTCTTCGTTGAGAAGAGGAGATTTTACTAATTTTCAAAAGCAGATTGTTTGGGTTGTGCTTGGCTTTGTTTTAATGTTCGTGTTTAGTCTTTTTGATTGGAGAATATTCAGAGTTAATTCTTATTTAATATTGATTTTATACTTTTTAAGCCTGCTTGTTTTAGCAGGTTTATTTTTTTTCGCTCCGGAAATCAGAAATGTAAAAAGTTGGTATAAGATTGGTTCTATTTCTATTGACCCAATTGAACCAACGAAGATTATTTTAATAATTTTATTGGCAAAATACTTCTCAATGAGGCATATTGAACTCTATCGGATAGCACATATAGTCTTTTCAGGAATGTATATCGGATTGCCAGCTTTGTTGATTTTCTTTCAGCCAGACCTTGGTTCAGTTTTAGTTATAGTTATGTTATGGCTTGGAATTCTGATAATTTCAGGCATAAGAATACGTCATTTTCTTATTTTAATGTTCGCAGCGCTTTTAATTGCTATTTTGGCATGGTCTTTTCTACTTCAGGACTATCAAAGGGTTAGAATCAGCAGTTTTATTAAGCCCCACCTAACTGAACCGCTGGAAATAGGCTGGAGCCAAAATCAGTCAAAAATTGCCATTGGGTCCGGCGGTTTTTGGGGAAAAGGCATTGGAAAGGGCACTCAAACGCAATACGGCTTTTTGCCAGAGCCTCAGACAGATTTTATTTTTGCTTCTATTGCAGAGGAAACTGGTTTTTTCGGAGTAGCAATTCTTTTAATTATCTTTTCTGTTCTTATTTGGAGAATTTTTAGAATTGCGTTATCATCTGAGAGTAATTTCCCACGGCTTTTTGCGTCTGGATTAGCCCTCTTAATAAGTTCGCAGGTTTTTATTAATATTGGTATGAACCTTGGTATTTTACCCATTATCGGAATACCTTTGCCATTGGTAAGTTACGGCGGCAGCGGTATAATTATGACGTGTATCGGATTAGGAATTTTGCATTCTATTAAGCTGAATAAATAATAAGTTTTTTAAGATTTTGAATAAACATATATTGATAAAAGAATAAATAGAAATGAAATTCTGAATTTTTATACAAAATTCTACGCTTAATATAAGGCTAAAAGTAATCCATATCGGATAACAGATACTTATCCACAATTAAGGCTATTGACACGCCTTTTTATATTGGCGATAATTAAGGTAGATGGGGAAAACATTAAGCAGAAAAACAAAAAGTAAATTTAAAAAACAATAAACTAAAAGAAGGCCTGAAAAGCTTTGTTCAAAGGGGTAAACATTAAACAAATTTTCTTTTTGGCCTTCTTTATATATCTTAATCCTTTCAAAAAATTTGTCAATCATATCGGATGTGGATAATTCAAGAGCAGCGAGAATCTCCTTTTTTTGCGAGAAGTAAAAGGGAGATTGGTAATCCAAAAAGACTATTTTTAGAACGCAAACCTGAAAGGGTTTGCGTATTTACTTCCCAAGGGCTTACCAAAGGCACCCTTTGGGAGAATATAAAGGCTGCCTTTGGGAAGATTATGCAGTAAAAGGAAAACAATATGGACCCTAACGAAAATAACAATTACATATCACTTCAAGAAGCGACTAAACATTGTGAGTACTCACAGGAATATTTAAGTTTGCGCGCAAGAAACGGCAAGTTAAGGGCAATAAAAATTGGCAGAAATTGGGTAACAACCCAGGAATGGCTTAAAGAGTATGTATTAAAATCTGATTTTTACAAAAAAGCAGTTAAAGTAAAGCAGGAAGCTATAAAGGCAGGCATTAGAAAGCCAAAAACTGTTTTTGAAATTCAAGAGCAAATGATTGCTAAATTAAAGCCCGTAGAGCCTAAGGTATATCGGATAGAAGAGTCTGAAAAACCTATTTTAGAAAAAGCTGTTGCAAAACCTGTTTTAGAGGAAAAACACAGGGTTTTACAAAAAGAAGAACAGATTTCTCCGTTGCCCCGTAAGATGGTGGCTCCACCTATCTTACGGAGTTTGCCGGAAAATCTGCCCGTTGTTGAGGAATTTTTAGTCACGCCCAAAATTATAATAGCTGAAAAGTTTGCTCAATTCGTAAATTCTTTAAAAACTTTTGTTGTTCCAATTAAGCCAAGATTTGCTTTTGTTACCGCCCTGACTTTTGTTTTAATTGTCTCAGGGTTTGTTCATGGAAAAACAGCGCTTTTTAATGTTCTTGACGGAGTGTCTCCAATGGTTTCAGGATTGAGTAAAGCTTTTGACGGAGATACTTCAGACTTTGTAAACATTATTGAGGCAGGCGGGGAAGTTGTTTTTGAAACAGGAGAGAAAATAAGCGGACTTGGTGATGATGTGGTTTTACTTCCGGGCAAAGCAGTTATTGGTTTTGGCAAGGCGTTGTCTTCTGCTCCCAAAGAAACTGTTAAAAGTTTGAGCCGCGTTGCTGGTCAGACAAAGAAAAGTTTTTCTGGTTTGACCATTGATCTTTCAACTGGAATTAGAGAGGCTTTTAAAGACATAGAAAAAGGAATTGCAGAAGTTGAGAAGAAAGAAAGCGGGCAAACCAAATCGTTGTTGTCTCAAGTTGATGAACGGGGAAGTAGAAGGACAAAGCAGATTTTGGAAAGCTTTGGCGTGGTTGCCGAAGACATTTCTTTTTCAATTCACTTAATTAGTAAAACAGGAGACGAACTTTTTGTTAAGCCGAACAAATCTTTTAATGTTGTTTGGAGTAATATATCTGGAAGTTTCCAGAAAATAAATAGAATGGGAAGCTTTACTGCCCGTGCTGTATTTATTGCCCTTACTGACAGCTCTGGCGCCTTTGAAGAGTTTTCTCAATGGTTTAACAATAATGTAAAATCTTTCTTTGTTCGCGCTTCAGAGAAGTTTGTTGTAAAGAACTATGAAAATATTTCTAAAATAAAAGAAGGGTTTAAAGGTTTTAATGAGGGGACAAACATAATAGGCAGTCGTTTGAATAAGGCGATTGTTAGTATGTCTAGGGATGTAGAAAACGCAGTCACAGAAACAAGATATCAAATAACAAAAGCAATTCAGTGGTTTATCCGTCCTTGGAAATATTTACCAGAAAGAGTTTTTGTTGAAGGAGTTTCTGAAGAAAAAATTAAAGAATTGGAAGCTCTGATTTTTCAGCTCCAGACAAAGGGAGTTTCAGTAAAAGAAATTATTAAAGAGATTACTGAAATCACTCAAGTAGAGCCGGTCAGGGAAATAACCAAAGAATATGTGAAAGAGATTGTGCAGATTGATGGAGATGAAGTTGTCAAGATTAAAGCCCGGTTGGCCGATGTGGAAACCAGAGCCGGCAATTCTTTTTATCTTCCATCAATGCCCAGCGCTAATTTAGCTCCGGCTGTTCCGACCATAGCTATCCCAACTGGCGAGGTAGCCCTTTCAGCGCCTGAAATTTTAGCTTTTACCAGTAAATCTATAAAGATTGCAGGAAACACAAAGATTATAAGCGGAAATTTAACCGTTGGCACTTCTACTGCGCCAATGAATTTTACAGTTGATACTTCCGGAAACCTAACTACGGTTGGCAATATAAGCACCACCGGAAACCTCACAGTAGGCGGAGACCTCACCGTTAGCGGGGCGCAAAATTACTCAGGCGCTGCAGCTTTTACCGCAGACTCCACATCACCAGCTCTGCGAATTACCCAAAACGGCACTGGCAAAATCGTAGAATTCAAGGATACAGACACTATTGTGTTTGATATATTAGATGGAGGCCAGATCACAGCCCAGACAACAGCCACTTTAGCCGTGGCCACTGACAAAGGATTTTATTTCAAAGGTCCGGGAACAGACTCAACTGCCGGAACTTTATTTTATTTAGAAAACGAAGATGCTGATGTTATACCATTGTATATACTCGGAGCCAACGGCAGACAAACTGCCCAGATTGACAACAGCGGAACACTAACCCTTTCCAACACCACAGACGGAACAGGCTCTCTCACAATCTATGACACGGCTGGCCAGAATTGGGACATGGGTTCAACAAGCGGCACATTGTCATATACAGGCAACACTACCATTCAGTCAGGCGGCAATTTATCTATTCAAGGAGATGGCAGTGGGACAGACAATTTAACAATTCAACAATTTAGCAATGTGGCGATAATGGACGCTAATGTCGGCATTGGCACACTCAGTCCGACCTCAAAACTCTCTGTTGCTGGCGGCGCTTCCATCGGGTCAACTTATGCCAGCGTGACTCCGCCGACTGACGGCATGCTCATAGAGGGCAATGTGGGAATTGGCACCACTTCGCCGCAGGTAAAGCTGGATGTCAACGGTTCGCTGGCAGTGGATACCAATACTTTATACGTTGATTCCGGGAACAATAAAGTAGGAATCGGCACTATAAGTCCAGGATATGAATTAGAAGTCGTTGGTGATATTTATGCTTCAGGTAGCATTGTGGGAACAGGAGGCGTTACTCCCGGCGGAAACATAATAATGGCTGACAACGAGTACATTGGCTTAGGAAGTTCTTCCGGCAGATTGGTTTTTGACGACAGCGCAACAGACATCCTAAAAATAAAAAATGCCAATTTTGGCATTGGTGCTGATTCTCCGGCAAATCTTCTTTCGGTGGCAGGAGCAGCGTCAATCGGCAGTTCTTATGCGACAGTAACTGCTCCGTCTGACGGTCTTCTAATTGAAGGCAATGTCGGAATAGGGGATTCATCACCAGCTGCTCTGTTATCTGTTGGTAATGGAGACCTGTTCCAGGTCAACAGTTCCGGAGACGTCACCTTTAATCACGCTTCACCAGAAATCTCTATATCAGATGGCACCACCTTATACTTCAAAGACACCGCAGGCAGTTCCAACACCCTAATGCAGTTAGCTGATTCAGGCACCTCGGGCACTCTCACCGTTAACACTATAGCTGCAACCAACATTGGTGCTTACGCCCTGACAGGAGACATCACTGGTTCAGGTTCACCTAATATCTCGTCAATAATCACAGTTAGTGCCACTAACCTCTCTGCCTCCTCAGAGATTTACTCAGCCGGCACTATTAGCGGCGCTATCTTCCGCAGAGGCAGTGACGCAGTGAGCGACTTCACGGGCACAGGCATTGTCCTGCAATCAGGAGCCCTCACCGTAGATCCGGACGCAGCTATCACAGCAGGCACTAATCTGTCCTGGTCAGGAGGAGACACCCTGAATGTAGATGATGCATTCCTATTAAACACAGGAGACATTGGAACAGGAGACTATGACTTTACTGGAGCCATACTATTAGG
>Ga0315552_1001149_pt1 | contig 16142 bp, 16 predicted proteins | sample SalMarSW160170MG_2_FD_203102 | JGI IMG/M metagenome (GOLD analysis project Ga0315552, IMG submission 203102) | Salt marsh sediment microbial communities from the Plum Island Ecosystem LTER, Massachusetts, United States - Salt Marsh Sediment SW1601-70 ...
TGCTTTGTATCTTATCAACAACATCAAACGATGGAGCAAACAGCACATTATGGATCTTCCTGATCTTTCCATTTTTCTTGTAAATGTTGCTAATTTCTGTAGTCAGAATAAACCTGACCTCCTCCGCAGCAGGGAAATTGATCGCCCTCTGAAATTCACGTTTTACTTTATAAAGTCCCTCTTCAGACGGTTCCAGTTGTTCTTTCAGTTCCTTAACCCAGCCAGGGTGGGTAAAATCGCCTGTACCGACCACCTTTATCCCTTTCAGCTTTGCGAAGTAATCCAGGAAACCCGGTTGAAGCTCTTTACTGGTAGCCAATGAATAATGCGAATGGATGTGAAAATCTCCGATGAATTTCATTGGGTGGGGTTTGAACACTAAAGATAGTAAGAATATAGTCCGATTTAAAAAATTGATAGAGGAGATTGAAAACCAATCCTAACTCCGATGATAGATTATATTCCAAGTTCTTACAGCGAATTATGTTTTACCCATCTTAATCTACTCCGGCAGGAGTAGAACTATGAGTAACCACCGGTTACCACCGGTGGTTAACATGGACGAGGAGATTACAACCCTGTCGGGGTTGAATTTTCACATTTACGACATTACTATTCAACCCCTTCAGGGTTGGGTTTTATTTTTATCAAAATACCCGGCACTACGCCCCGACAAAATCGTCGGGGCGTAGTGCCGGGTTATTCATTATTAAATCCCTATGGGATTCTTTTAATCATATACTCATGTTGTATCCATTAAAAAATCCGCTGAATAAACTTATTGAACTAAAAAATAGGAAGGGGGATTTTAAGTCACAATAGGAATCATATTTATGCAGAGAACCACTTGGGTTGAAGAAGTTGCCAACCAGTGGAAAATGAGCCAAAAAAACCGGCACCAGTTTATTTAAATTCTGTATGTTTACCGTTTTAAAAACCAGTACAGTTCATGGAATGCCGGTCAAATTGCGGAGCATGTTGTATCGCTCCCTCCATCTCTTCCCCCATACCGGGAATGCCGGATGGGAAACCAGCAAATGTACGGTGTATCCATCTTACCGATACCTATCAATGCCGTATCTATGATTCCGCTGACCGTCCCGATGTTTGTCATCAATTCAAGGCTGAGCAAAGTGTTTGTGGGAGGAACCGTGACGAAGCATTACGAAACCTGAACCGGTTGGAGAATAACAGGTAGGAATTGTTTTCATCCTGATCCATATATGTGATCAGCATTCGAAAAAAATCAAAGTTACGATACCGTCAGTATTCAATTTTAATTTATCTTCAACAAAATTTGTAACCCGATGTGTGGTATTATAGGATATATCGGCTCGAGGGAAGCACAATCCATCATCCTGAATGGTTTAAAACGGCTTGAATATCGTGGATATGATTCTGCGGGTATCATGTTAATGAAGAATAAACCAGTGGTTTATAAATGCACGGGAAAGGTAAAAGATCTGGAGAAGGTACTTTCCGGTTTAAGCCTTTTTGGAACTCTTGGTATGGGACATACACGCTGGGCCACTCATGGTGAGCCATCTGAAGCAAACGCACATCCGCATATTTCCTCCAAGGGAATTTTCACCATAATCCATAATGGTATCATTGAGAATTATGCCCGGATCAAGTCACATCTCCTGTCACGCGGTGTAAGTTTCTCCAGCGAAACGGATACGGAAGTATTGGTTAATCTCATTGAACATTTATACCTGGAAGGGGATCTTTCTGCTGAACAGGCTATCATTGCTTCGCTTAATAGGGTTGAAGGAGCTTACGGGATTTTAATCCATTGCAATGAAGAACCAGAGATCCTTTTTGCAGCGAGAAAAGGAAGTCCACTGGTTATCGGATTAGGGAAAAATGAGTTTTTTGTTGCTTCCGGTGCAACACCCCTGGCAGAGCATACTCAAAAGGTGATATACATGAATGATGATGAACTGGCTGTTCTTAAACGGTCGGTTTATAAAATAAAACCCCTGACCACAAACGAACGAAAGCCGGAGATTCAGAACCTGGATCTGAAAATCGGAGAGATTGACAAGGAGGGGTTTGATCATTTCATGCTTAAAGAGATCTCCTATATTCATGCAGAAGGGTATCCTGCTGCAGAGATGAAACACGGCCCGATCGCACTGATTGACCGGAATATGCCGGTGATTATTTTAGCAACCAAAGACCGCTCCTACGACAAGATTGTCAGTAATATACAAGAGATCAAGGCACGCAAAGGAACGGTGATAGCAATCGTAACCAAAGGGGACAAGCTTATCCGGGATCTGGCTGATCATGTTATTGAAGTACCCGAAACTTCAGCAGCCTTTTCACCTTTAATCACCGTAATTCCGCTTCAACTTTTTGCCTATCACATTGCTGTGCTGCGTGGTTGTAACGTGGATCAGCCCAGAAATTTGGCAAAGTCAGTTACAGTGGAATAAAGATGCATCGAATTAATAAAGATTTTTTACCTTTAATTAAACTAAAACAACTATCACTATGGAAGTAATCAATTCAGAAAACCAGAAACCCATAAGGTATGCCGGATTCTGGCTTCGGTTTGTGGCTTATATTATCGACGATTTGATCCTGGGGTTCATCGGTTTTTTCATTGCCCTGCCCTTTATCGGATCCATCATTTTTAATGCATTCCAGATTGCTGATGCCGGGAGGCATGATGAAAAGGTTTTTTTCGGAGTTGCCGGCATTATCGGAGCAGTACTTCTCTGGATCATTGCATCGATTGTTATCGGATGGCTCTATTATGCACTGATGGAAGCCTCGAAAAACCAGGGCACCCTGGGTAAGATGGCTTTGGGATTGAAAGTAACCGATATGGAGGGAAATAAGGTCTCATTCGGAAGGGCAACAGGCCGCTATTTCGGTAAGATCATCTCCGGCATGATATTTATGATCGGTTATATTCTTGCTGGCCTTACCGAAAAGAAGCAGGCATTGCATGACCTGATTGCCGATTGCCTGGTGATCAGGAAGTAAGATTTCGTTTCCTTTATCCCATTAATCAACAAATTACCTCGGCTTCCCCCGCAGGTGGCATATCCGTGCTTTCGGGAGATCACTATGTGATAAGCCAGGGGTCATAATGTAAACAATGTAAAGACGCCCAAATTGGGCGTCTCTACGTTGAAAACGTCCTTAAAAGAAGGGGGGGGAAACAAATAACAATTTACAATTAACAAACAATACCCAAAATCCGATAATTCATTGGCTATTTATGAAATGTAGAGACGCGATTTATCGCGTCTCTACGTCGGTATATTGATTGTCATTGCGTTTCCAGGTATGGTCTGTTTTAGCATTTTCTTTACGACTAACGAACAACGTCCTACGACCCGATCTTCGTAACCGTAACCGAATTTCGATCCCCGATGAGCTATTGGTTTTAAACCATTCCATGGTTTTACGGATTTTATTATTTTTACGGCCAAAGGAACAGTATGTATCAAAGAAACAGGAAATATTCAAACGGGGAGATCACCGTGTACTGGAAGCCCAGTGCATGCATCCATGCATCCACCTGCTACATGAAACTCCTGGATGTATTCAACCCCAGGAAAAGGCCCTGGGTGAACATGCAGGGTGCTCCGACAGAAAAGATCATCGAGGTGGTGAACCAGTGTCCGACCGAGGCCCTCACCTGGAAGTGGGACGATAAGGAGAAGAACAAAACAGTTACCGAGGCCGATACCAACCACATCAGGTTCAAACGACCCGGTGAATTTGATTCACCGGAAGAGGATCAGGTTTTAGCGGTGGATACTGTTGAACCTCTAAAGATCCAGGTCATGAAAGATGGACCCATCCTGGTAGAGGGGAGTTACCTTCTTACACAACCTGACGGATCAAAAATTACCATGAAAGGGATCTCCTCCTTTTGCCGGTGTGGCTCATCCCATACCCTGCCCTTCTGTGACGGCACGCACCGGAAGATTGGAGTGCGGGACTGAGAATGTTTCAAATGTCTTAAATGCCTGAAATGCCTTGAATGCCTGAAATGCCTGAAATGCCTTGAATGCCTAAAGTGCCTTGAATTAATAATTAAATAAAACTCATGAAACATGATTAATTATGATTCGGTAATAAAAGAGATCTGGGAGAACCTGGATTTGGTTCAGGAATCTAAAGCCCTTGAATTTGCAAAGAAATTAGAGGAAAGAACGAAAAAATTTGCGATTAATATCATTCGTTTATCTGCAAAATTACCAAAAACCGTTGAAGGGAGAATCATTAGAAATCAGCTTACAAAAGCTGGAACAAGTATTGGTGCAAATTATCATGAAGCAAACCGGTCAAGGAGCAGAGCGGATTTCAAATCTAAAATAAAGATCTGCGAAAGCGAATCCAGTGAAACGGACTATTGGTTGGAAATTGTTGAAGCCATGGAATGGTTGAGTCCTGATGATTTAAATCCAATGCTTAAAGAGGGTAAGGAGTTATTAGCCATCTTCACCTCTATCAGCAAAAATCTAAGTTAATTTGCCATTATTTAAGTATTCTTACCTTTTGAGGCATTTCAGGCATTTGTAATTTAAGGCATTTTACTTGAGGCATTTGTAACTTGAGGCATTTAAGGCATTTCATTTCACCACTTCTTTCACTTTCCGGGCCGCCTCTTCGAGTGTGATGGCAGAGAAGACTTTCAGTCCGGAGTCGTCAATCAGTTTTTTCCCTTCTTCGGCATTGGTTCCCTGGAGTCGTACGATCACCGGCACATCAATATGACCAACGGATTTATAAGCATCCACAACCCCCTGGGCAACCCTGTCGCAGCGGACAATGCCTCCAAAAATATTAATCAGTATCGCTCTGACATTGGGATCTTTGAGGATAATCCTGAACCCGGCTTCGACCGTTTCGGCGTTCGCTGTTCCGCCAACATCGAGAAAATTGGCCGGGTCACCGCCAGACAGTTTAATGATATCCATGGTTGCCATAGCCAGTCCGGCACCATTGACCATACAGCCGACATTTCCATCCAGTTTCACAAAGTTCAGGTCGTGCTTTGTTGCTTCAACCTCTGCCGGATCCTCCTCGGTGATATCCCGCATCTCAGCAAAATCCTTATGCCTGAAAAGTGCATTATCATCCAGGTTCACTTTTGCATCAGCCGCCAGGATCTTATCATCGGATGTTTTAAAGACGGGGTTAATCTCAAACAGGGAAGCATCAGACATTTCATACGCTTTATAAAGTGCGGTAACGAACCGGTTCATCTCCTTGAAGGCTGTTCCTGACAATCCGAGGTTAAACGCAATTCGTCTGGCCTGGAAAGCCTGGATCCCAACCCTCGGATCCACCTCTTCCTTAAATATCAGGTGGGGTGTTTTTTCTGCAACGGTCTCGATATCCATTCCTCCTTCGGTTGAATACATGATGATGTTTCTTCCGGTGTCCCTGTTTAACAGCACACTCATATAGAATTCCTGGATTTCTCCTGGTCCCGGGTAATAAATGCTCTGTTCAATGAGGACGCGATTGACCACTTTCCCTTCCGGTCCGGTTTGATGAGTTACCAGGGTCATTCCAAGTATTTCTTTTGCATACTGTTCAACCTCCCGGAGTGTCTTTGCAATCTTCACACCACCGCCTTTCCCCCTTCCACCGGCATGGATCTGGGCTTTCACTGCCCAGCTTTCGGTTCCTGTTTTTTGCTTTATCTCTTTTGCAGCATCCAATGCCTTGTCCGGAGATTCAATAACAATTCCTTCGGGGACGGCAACGCCAAATTGCCTGAGAATTGATTTGGCCTGGTATTCATGGATATTCATATGAAACGGGTTTAATTTGTGAATTTCAAATGTAGTTTTTTTCGTAACTTTTTCAAAGAAATAATTGACTCAGGGAGCAGAGAAACTTGAGTTCCCGTATCCCGCTCTCTCTTTTCGGTATTTTCTGTATTTTTATACCTTGCATTACGATCGGTTTTACTCATGAGAAAGCGTAAGAACAGCGAGTTAGGAAGGAAAAGTGTCAGGGAGTTCAAAGAATCAGGCAAGCTACCCCTGATTCTTGTCCTGGATAATGTAAGAAGCCTGAACAATATCGGGGCGGTTTTCCGGACTGCTGATGCATTTCTGGTTGAATCGATCTATTTGTGTGGAATTACGGCAAAGCCTCCTCACCGGGATATTCAGAAAACTGCCCTGGGAGCGACCGAATCGGTTGCATGGGAATATGTTAAAGAGACAGAGCAGGTTATTGGTCATTTGAAAAAAAGGGGGATTAAGATCATTTCTGTTGAGCAGGTCGAAGGTTCAGTATCCCTTCAGGATTTCCGGATGGATGCCGGGAGTACCTATGCGCTCGTTTTTGGTCACGAGATCCATGGGGTGCAGCAGTCTGTCATCGACAGGAGTGATGCATGCATCGAGATACCTCAATTCGGCACCAAGCATTCATTCAACATTTCGGTGAGTGCAGGAATTGTACTGTGGGAGTTTTACTGCCAGCTTGAGGAGATAAAAAAAAGAGCGATCCGGTATTGAATCGCTCTTTTTTTTATCTGAACATTAACTATTCAACAATCGACTTAAAGGTATCGTTCTCAAAATACTTGAAGAATTCGAGATCTGTTTTAGCCATTTCTTTCATATCAGCATTCTTGCCAACGGATGAACGCAGGTTATTGAACATATAATCTTCATCCTGTGTTCTTGCTCCCACGATGGCTCTCAGGTAATAGACCCATTCATGATCAGAATCAACCGCATCGATGGTCGTTTTTGCTCCTGCGGCATCACCATTGAGCAATTTTGCCAATGCCAGGTTAAAGGTGGGTTTGGTACCCATATAATTAACTGCTTCCTGGTATTTCCCTTCCACAACGCTGATGATACCCAATCCAAAGTTTGATTCCTCCGTTGGTTTTTCAAGTAATGTGAAGAGTGTTTTGGCACCCTCGAGATCACCTTCCAGGAGTGCAACATAACCCAGGTTATTTTTCACCAGATCGATATCTTTAATGGCTTTTGCCTTTTCGAAAGCGGCTTTTGCTTCGGCAACTTTCCCCATATGCATATAGGTGTACCCTACATTATTATGAGCCCGGATACAATCGGGATTCTTTTCGACTGCCAGCTGGTAGAAAGCGAGCATTTTATCCAGGTCTTTACCGACCAGTGTTGCGCCATAGAGGCATGCTTCCAATCCAAGGGTATCGGGATTTGATTCAAGGTACTCGAGGATCTCCTCATCGGAAAAGCCAACGACCTCGACATTTACTGAAATTTTTGATCGTCTCAGCTGGGGAAGGATGTCATCTGCAATAATTTTATACGCTGCTGAAATATTTTTAATTTCTCTTTCACGAACAACGGGATCGGAGTGCATCGAGAGAACCCTCAGGATAAGGTCTTTATCCTGGATGGTGGATTTCTCCATTAACTCTTTGAATCCTTCCCAGTCTTCGGGAGTAGCCTGTTTACCAATGAATCCTCCTTCTTTTGCTTCCTCAACTTTTGCTCTTTTCAACTCCCTGTCAATAAAGGTTTCAGCAGTAACCGACCTTTTCTGGGATAGTTTATCGTTAAAATCATACTCTCCATCAGGAGAAGCGTATGCTGAAATTGCAGTACCCGTGAATTTCACATTTTCAGCTGCAGTGGCTTTTTTGATAAAGTCTTTGAGTGCTGTAATATCCTCTGCCTGCAGTTCTGATCCACGAACATTTGCCACGTTGATCAGGTAGTGGATATCCGCCATTTGCGATTTGGGGATAACCCGCTTGAAGTTATCCTTCATCATGATCGGAACACCATCTTTTTGAACATAGGTTGGGGTGGTGATCACACCATCCGCCAGTTTTACAGGATCAAAATCAACTGACTTGTCCTTCATAGAGGCTTTAGCTCGCAGCATCAATTCAGAAACTCTCATCTCCTTAACAAAGGGGACTTTAGAGGTATAGGTGAACTTATCACCCGTATAATTAATCACCTCATAGTTTTCTTCAACACTTTCTCCCTGGAGAGTTACTGATTCAAAAGCGGTTTCGCCTCCATCATATACCAGGACAGGAGTTGCTTCAACCGTAGCTTTTTTGTTGAAGTATTTCTCCGGGAATGTCCCTGTAATGGTGACTCCAACTTCGCCAGCATGTGTTTCAAGTATCTCAGGCACAACTTTATAGGAGATGTCACTTGCATTCTGCTGCATCTTATTCAGTCCACCACAACTACTCAAAACAAATACTGCCAAAATCAGGGATGCTAAATAGTTAATCTTCTTCATGGTTACTTGGTTATTTGTTTAACAATCAATAATTTCTTGTAATTAATACAAAACTAATAATGTTTTCATTAAAAAAAAATTATCATCGGCTATTTTCTACCTATATGGCTATAAAATAACACGGTTCAGACCGGAGGCATACTCTTTTTGAAACACGGTTTGCACCACCACCCGATAATCTTCCGTATTGCTTATGAAGTCAATATTATTTGTGTCAATGATGAGGAAAATCAGTTCAGGATGTTGTTTAAAAAATTCAAAATAACCCGCCTGGATATTTTCAAGGTACTCCCTGGTAATGTTTTGTTCATAATCCCTGCCTCGTTTTCTGATATTCATCAGGAGGTTATCGGGATTTACATGCAGGTAGACAAACAGATCGGGTCTGGGAAGTGTACTATAGATGATTTCAAATATCTGCTGGAAGAGATTATATTCATCGTTTGACAGGGTAGCTTTGGCGAATATCAGGGATTTCATGAAGTAATAATCGGCAATGGTGAAGCTTTTAAACAGGTCACGGTTACTGAGTTCTTTTTTAAGCTGATTATACCGATCGGCGAGAAATGAAAGTTCAAGGAGGAAGGAGTATCGTTCCGGATCCTGGTAGAATTTGGGAAGAAAGGGATTATCAGCGAATCGTTCAAGGATCAGTTTGCCATTGAAATCCTGGGAGACGCGTTTCGCGAGGGAGGTTTTTCCGGCGCCAATATTTCCTTCAATTACAATATAATTCAATTCCATAACCTGGGCAGCTATTTCAACGGGTAATGATCATGCTGTTTCTCAAAACGGGACTAATCGGAATTCCGATCACTATTCCCATTCAAACAAAAATAGGAATATCCTGACGAAATCGCTAAAATTGTCTGCCGAGTTTTTTGATCCGGTTGTCTTTCCGTTTTCCGAAAATCTGACCTGCTACCAGTCCCAGGAACCATCCGATCAAGAGGCCATTTTTCAGCCACTGTCCCTTCTCTGCATCGGGGATGAGATCTGTCACAACACCCACCACTCCTCCGAATATTAATCCTGCAATCATTCCGAAGAAGGAATAGAGTGCAATAAAGTAGGATCGTGGAGTAAGTTCATGGTCCTTTCTCAGGTGATGATATACGGTGTCATGTAATGCTTCGAATTCGGCTGCTCCCCCTCCCGATGCTCTTATCATGCTTTCTATTTCTCTTGCTGCATGAAGCATATCGGACCTGTTTTTCTTACAGACAGGGCATTGATCTGAGAATTGGTCCGTCCATCTTGCCGATTTTATAAACCGGCCTATGTTAAAGAGTTTATACTCTCGTCTGGTAAAGGGGAACTGATTCAACTCCTGATGAAACGTGGTAAACCATTCTGAATTTTTATCCATTTTCAGGGAACAAATAAACAGGGATTTGTTCTTTTGGTAAGCATCACCTCAACCGTCAGTTTAATCGTGTCTGTGTGGTTTTCCATCCGGTCTTCTCTCATGAGATCTTTCCGGTTTCGGCAGCAGTACTTTACGGGAAAGTTTAAATTTACCGGTTCGCTCATCGATATCGATCAATTTCACTTCGATTTCCTGGCCTTCTTTCAGGACGGAGTCGACGGTTTCCAGGCGGCGCCATTCAATCTCTGAAATATGCAGCAATCCATCTTTTCCGGGGAGGATCTCAACAAAAGCTCCGAAGGGAACGATTGACTTCACTTTCCCCTTATAGATTTTCCCTATTTCAGGAACTTCTACGATGCGGTTAATGCGTTTCAGGGCTGCTTCAATGGATTCCTTATTGTCTGCGAATACATCAACGACTCCTTTATTATCAATTTCTTCAATAACGATGGTTGATCCTGTATCGTTCTGTATTTCCTGTATCACTTTGCCTCCCGGTCCGATGAGTGGACCAATCATATCCTTTGGAATGGTAATCTGGACAATTCTCGGAGCATGCGGTTTAAGGTTTTCTCTTGGTTCGGGAATGGTTTCAACCATTTTATCAAGGATATAGAGTCTTCCCTTTTTTGCCTGGTCAAGTGCTTTTGCCAGTACTTCAAAGGATAGCCCCTCAATTTTGATGTCCATTTGGGTAGCTGTCACACCATCTTTTGTTCCGGCAACTTTAAAATCCATATCTCCAAGGTGATCCTCATCGCCCAGGATGTCGGAGAGAATGGCATATTTCCCGGTTTTTTCATCCGAAATCATTCCCATGGCGATTCCGGACACCGGTTTTTTAATTTTTATTCCGGCGTCCATGAGTGCAAGAGTTCCGGCACAAACGGTTGCCATGGAGGAAGATCCGTTGGATTCGAGGATATCTGACACCACCCTGATGGCATAGGGATTATCGGAATTTGCAGGCACCATTCTTTTCAGGGCTCTGTGTGCCAGGTTTCCATGTCCGATCTCTCTTCTGCTTAGGCCCCTCACGGGTCTTGCATCGCCGGTAGAAAAAGGAGGAAAGTTATAATGCAGCACAAATTTCTGAGTCCCCTGCAACAGCACTTCATCAATTACTTTCTCATCCAGTTTTGTTCCAAGGGTAACGGTTGTTAAGGACTGTGTTTCTCCGCGTGTAAAAAGGGCTGATCCGTGAGCGGCAGGCAAATAATCCACCTCGCACCATATGGGGCGGATTTCATCGTGTTTTCTGCCATCCAGCCGAACCCCTTCCTTGAGTATCAAATTACGTACAGCTTCCTTCTCTACTTCATGAAAATAGCGTGATACCAGCTGTTCGTCAATTTCATCCTCTTCGCTGAACTGAGAAAGGAATGCCTTCTTCACCTCATCGAAAGCAGCCGACCGCTCATGTTTGTTCGCGATTTTGCTGGCAGCAACAGCATAAATTTTATCATAGGTCTCGTCATACAGCTTTTTCCTGAGCTCTTCATTGTTCTCTTCGTGGTCGTAACTTCTGGTTTCGGGTTTACCTTTCATTTCTGCCAGCTCAAGTTGTGCTTTACACTGCACCTTGATAGCCTGGTGTGCAAATTTCATGGCTTCCAACATATCTTCTTCTGAAGCCTCATTCATTTCACCCTCTACCATCAATATATTCTTTTCGGTAGCTCCAACTACAATATCTATATCGGATCCTTCCAGGTCGGTGAAGGTAGGATTGATCTTGAATTTACCATCAATTCTTCCAACCCGCACTTCGGATATGGGTCCATTAAACGGTATATCAGACAGTGTCAGGGCTGCCGAAGCGGCCAGTCCGGCAAGGGAATCGGGCGTGATATCCTTATCGGCTGAAATAAGGTTAACGGTAACGAACGTTTCCGCATGATAGTCATCGGGGAATAAGGGTCGTAATGCCCTGTCGACCAGTCGTGCAATGAGCACTTCGTAATCCGATGGCCTGGTTTCCCGTTTCATAAATCCACCGGGAAATCGTCCCAGGGATGCAAACTTTTCTTTGTATTCGACAGATAGTGGCATGAAATCCAAATCTTCCCGCGCCTCTTTTGCTGAAACAACCGTTGCCAGAAGCATGGTCCTTCCCATTTTTACCACTACAGAGCCATCAGCCTGCTTTGCCAGTTTTCCCGTTTCAATTGAAATGCTCCTTCCATCACCCAGGTCTATGGTCTTTTCAAACGCTTGGTACATCATTTAGTATCCTTCCTTATTTTGATCATTCTAATGAATCAGGTATGAAAAAAGGCAATCTAAAATTGCCCTTTTCACTACTTTCGTAACTTCAAAGCTTTAATAACAGCACGGTACCGTTCGATATCCCGGTGTTTCAGATAATCCAAAAGCCTCCTTCTTTTCCCTACCAGTTTTACCAGAGCCATCTGCGTACTGAAATCTTTTTTGTTTTTCTTCAGGTGTTCTGTCAAATGTGCAATCCGGTAGGAAAAAAGTGCAATCTGTCCTTCCGTTGATCCGGTATCGGATTCCAATTTCCCGTACTTTTTAAAGAATTCTTTCTTCTTTTCAGCAGTTAAGTACATACCTATCTATTCTATAATTATTTACGTCTATTTTTAAGAAGTGCAAAAATATCCATTTTTTTTTATAATTCAATAACAATTGTGAGAAAGTTTAGAAATCATCCGAAATCAATAATTTCTTTCAGTTTATTAATCTGCTCCACTGTTCCCAGTACAAACAGCTGGTCCTCGGTAGTTAGCATAACATTGGGTTCGGGATTAATGAGATAACTTTTATCCTTTCGTTTCAGTCCGATGATATTAGCACCGGAAACATTGCGAACATCCAGCTCACGAATTGATTTACCGGCAAAGCTGGAGGATAGGTTTTTACATGAGACCTCTTCCAGGCTAACATCTCTCTTTCTCTGCAGCATGATGTGCTCAATAAACTCCACCACATCCGGTTGCGTCACCAGTTTAGCCATCCGTTGTCCCCCGATTTTATCGGACATGATCACATTATTTGCACCGGCCCGTTTTAACTTGATATCCGACTTATCATCCGAAGCCCGGCTGATGATTGCCAGATTATTATTAATCTGACGGGCGGTAATCACCATGAAGAGGTTATCGGCATCATTGGGCAGGGTAGTGATCATAGCCTTTGCTTTATCAATCCTTGATTCTGCCAGCACATCCTCATGCATTGCATCGCCATGGATATAGAGCAGTTTGGTCTCCTCCCTGACCTTATTAATCAAGGTTTCATCGCTTTCAATAATCACAAAAGCCTCATCATTTTCAGACAGTTCAATGGCTGCCTGTTTTCCATTCCTGCCATAACCACACAATACCACGTGGTTTGATAATTTGTTAATTCGTTTTTTCACCTTATTATCTTTATAATAATTTTTGAAGATTCCATCGGCAATAAACCGAGTAATGGTTGTTACCACATAACCAAAGATCCCCAGGCTGAAGATGATCAGTAGAGCCGTGAATAATCTGCCGGCTTCTGAAAGTGGATGCACCTCCTGAAAACCGACAGTGGAGATTGTAATGATGGTCATAAAGAAGGATTCTGACAGGGTAAAATCCTCAATGATCGAGAATCCTATCACCCCTGTTATGATAACCCCAAACAGCAAGGCTATTGGAAAAATGACCGAACCGAATCCGTCTCTTTTCATGTTTGGTTTCCGGTTATGATTTTTCTACCAACAGTGCAATCCAAACAGCGTTTAAATTTACAATATTTACCCTTTAATTGTAAGAGGGCTTGAGAGTAAAATGCATTGTCTGCTTTTACTCCCAGGGCAACCCATTTTGAAACGATTGAATTTTTCTCTGGCGGTATCTGATCCAGGAATTCCAGTGCCCGTTCCTTGTATTCAGGCAGGTTCTTTTCCACACCATAGAGAAAAAGGAATGGGACAATTGTATTGATGATAAGCACATCCACGGCATCTTCCCCCAGCAGTTTCTTCTTATTCTTCGTTCTTTTATGGAAGAGATAATGGTCATCCCAGTAGGACGAGGCGGAAACAGCAAAGAGTGTATGTATCTCTTCCGGTTTTTTACAGTGGATTAACCTGGAGAACAAACGTTCTGACTGATGGATCAGCATTCCGAACTGGGCAATCCGCAGGGTCGGAAAATTGGATGGTCTTAGCCGAAGGAATTTCCAGAGGTGTCCGCCGAGGGGTTTCAGCGAGAATTTCTCTTTCAGAAAGGTGTATTCCTTTTTCAGTGAACTGTAATACTCATCCTCTGAAATGAGGTCATTGAGCATTCCTGCCTGTCCGAACAACATCGCTTCCACCTGTAACAGGTTATTCCGGTGCTTTGCAAGGTATTTATAGGGAAGAGATTTTGCCAACAACTCAAAGGGTTGTGCATTTTTTTTAAATCCGAAATTTTTGGCCAGTTGCTGATAAAATGTTTCATCCCAGTCATGTTTCTGATGTTGAAGCATGGAGCTGATTTCCCGGGATTTTTCCTCCAGTCGTTCCACAAGTACGCTTTGCAGCCAGTGCTTCAAATGAAACGGATCAACCTTAAAGATGCTGGATTCGCAGGGGATCCACTCCTGGTTCTTCAGGAGGTGGAGATAATTGGTATAGATCTTCGGATTAAAGGTTAGTTCAACGGTTGGAATTTGCTGTCCATTGGTTCGATAAACCGGTGTATCATTATCGGCTACCACCTGAAGGATAACATTATCATACGCTTTGTCGGTATCGTGTTTATGCTTCATCCAGTCGGAGGATCTGACATGTATCTCAACATTTCCAACCCATATGGTGTTGTCACTTTTAATTTTTGCATTGAAGAAATCAGGACCTGCATCGTGGTTCTGTTCACCGGGATTGAGGACTTCTATGTTTTCACCATTATCAGCGATCAGGTTGCTTTTATCATAAAGGCTTTGTTTCCAGATGAAGTGTAAAAAATCCTCTTTCATTGGTTTACGAGATTAAACCAGGTCATGTTGGTTTAAGATAACAGCCATCTCCTCCTGAATTGCCCTGGCTTTTTCCCCGGCTACTTCTGCAAAGTCCTGATTATTACTTGCATAGATAATTCCTCTTGATGAATTAACAAGAAGTCCACACTGGTTATTCAGTCCGTTCTCTGCTACCTCGGCCAGGCTTCCTCCCTGGGCTCCCACACCGGGAACAAGAAGGAAATGATCGGGAACAATATCCCGGATATTTTTCAACATTTCTGCTTTTGTTGCTCCAACAACAAACATCATGTTCTCTTTTGATCCCCATTGTTGTGCTTTTCGGAGAACAGATTCGAACAGCTGATCCCCTGTTTCACTGTTTCTGATGAACTGGAAATCAGCAGCACCCTCATTTGATGTCAGGGCCAGCAATATGATCCACCGGTGAGGGTAGTCTAAAAAGGGAGAGACCGAATCGTAACCCATATAGGGAGCCACAGTAACGGCATCAAAATCCATCTCTTCGAAGAATGCTCTGGCATATAAACCGGATGTATTTCCGATATCTCCCCGTTTGGCATCGGCAATCAGGAAAATATCCGGGTATTCTGAGCGGATATACCGGACGGTTTGCAGAAGGGTGTTCCATCCTTCCGCACCACGGCTTTCATAGAATGCCAGATTGGGTTTATAAGCCACTGCAAACCGGCTCGTTTCATCAATGATCTGTTTATTAAAATCAAACACCGGGTCTTTCTTACGGAGCAGGAAATGAGGGATTTTACGCATATCCGAATCGAGCCCAACGCAGAGGAAGCTCTTTTTCCTTTTGATGTTTTCAACGATCTGGGTGTAGTTCATGCGGATAAGTTACGTTTTTTCGTTTTATAATTCACTCATTTTCAAACGTTCTGCATTTTCAGCCATTTGGAGCTTTTCAATGATATCAAGGATATCACCATCCATAATGGAGGTAAGATTATAGAGGGCAAGGTTTATCCGATGATCGGTCATCCGGCCCTGTGGATAATTATAGGTTCTTATTTTTGCCGACCGGTCACCAGTTGAGACCATGGTTTTTCGTTTTGAAGCAATATCCGAGAGGTATTTCTCATACTCAAGGCTGTATAATCTTGTTCTGAGCTCTTTCATTGCCTTTTCAAGGTTTTTCAACTGGGATTTCTGATCCTGGCAGGTCACTACGATCCCAGTAGGAATGTGTGTCAGCCGTATTGCCGAATAGGTTGTGTTCACCGATTGGCCTCCGGGTCCTGAAGAGCAGTAGGTATCTCTCCGAATGTCGTCCGGTTTGATCTGCACATCAAATTCTTCGGCTTCAGGCAGAACAGCCACAGATGCTGCTGATGTATGAACCCTGCCCTGGGTTTCCGTTTGGGGTACTCTCTGCACCCGGTGAACGCCTGATTCATATTTCATGATACCATAGACTCCTACACCCGAAACTATAAATACGATCTCCTTATAGCCTCCAACAGTTCCTTCCGTGAAGCGATTGACTTCAATCTTCCATTTCATTCTTTCACAAAACTTGGTATACATTCTAAACAAGTCACCGGCA
>Ga0315552_1001151_pt1 | contig 16133 bp, 15 predicted proteins | sample SalMarSW160170MG_2_FD_203102 | JGI IMG/M metagenome (GOLD analysis project Ga0315552, IMG submission 203102) | Salt marsh sediment microbial communities from the Plum Island Ecosystem LTER, Massachusetts, United States - Salt Marsh Sediment SW1601-70 ...
TTCTGCCATGATTCCTTTTGCCCTAAATTTCTTTCTAGATTCTTCTTCGATTTCACCTGTCCACCATTCAAGGTCAGGAATTTTTGCCTTGATGCCGCGTGCCTTGCAATACCCTCTTGCTAAAAGATAGAAAATTAATCCAAGGCTTTTTTGACTTTTGTTATTTCCCAGGATTATCTGGTCAGCGCCTTTTGAAAAATTGTTTGTGTCGCAAATCATCAAAACTTTTTTGTGAACTTTTAATGTGTCATTTAAAGCGTTTTTATCAACCCATTGGTCAGTGATTATTGTTAGCTCGTTTTCAAAAAAATCAGGAAGGGCTTGGTTTGTAAGAATTCCTGCAGGATATTTTTTTGTGAAAGTTCTTATCCCTGTAATTTCTGAAAATTTCTTTGCAGCTTTCCAGCCTGCGTCTCTTTTGCATACAAGTATTGTATCTTCAGGCGCAAACTTGGACAGGTAGTCTATTCCTTCTCTTAGTTTTTCGTCAATCAGGTCTGTATTGAGAATTGCCAAACCGTCTGCTCTTCTTCTGTAGACAAATTGTCTCATATTAGGCGTTACAACCTTTGTTCCGAGATAAATTCCTGCCTTGACATACTCTTCAAGAGGAATCAGCATTTCTTTTTTCTTTATCTTAACCTTTTCTTTGAGTTCCTCGGTTTTAGGTTCTTTCTCAAGTTTTTCTTTAAGTTTTTTAGCTTTTTCAAGAATTTCTTTTTTCTTTTGTTCTATGCCTTTCTCTTCTGTGGTTGATTCTGCTTTTGCTTTTTTCTCTTCTTTTTCTGTTTTTTTAGCAGTTTTTTTTCTGTCAGCTTTCTCTTCTTTTTCTTTTGTTCCCACGCCGACGACTTCTTCGACTTCTTCGACAATTTCTTTGACAGCCTTTTCAACAGCTTTTTCTCCTTTTTTAGCTAAGTCTTTTAGTTCTTCTTCCCCTTTCTCAACATTTTTCTTTATTTTTTTTATAACGTCCATGGAAATTCACAGAGAAATTAGTTTTTAAAAGTTTGCTCGTTAGTTTGGTTATTCAAATTTATTCCCAATCTCAATTAATCTTTTTATTTTGCACTCCCTCTCTTTTCCCGTAATTCCTGATTTGAAAAAATCAGCCTGGAATCCAAAAGCAAGGTCAGCCAGGATATCTTCTCCTGTTTCCCCGCTTCTGTGAGAGAAAACAATAGCAATCTTGTTTTTTCTGGCAAGTTCGCATACTCTGGCAACTTCAAGCAGAGAGCCGTTTTGATTTGGCTTGACTATTATGGCATTAATGCTTTTATTCTCTATTGCCTTTTTCAGCCTTTTGCAGTTTGTAGTTGTAAGGTCGTCCCCTACAATCAGACTTTTCGGAAATTTTTTCAATAATTTCGCAAAACTTTCAAAATCCTCTTCATCAAAAGGGTCTTCAACATAAGTTAGATTGTAATTTTTTATAAGATTTGAGATATATGCAATCTGTTCTTCTTTTGTTCTTTGGAGCATAGGATTGTAGTAAGTGTATTTTTTTCTTTTATGAAAGGATGATGCGGCGATGTCAACACCAAAAGGAATTTTTAAATTTTTTAAGATATCGAGAATATCTTTATCATTGAGTGATGTTTCCCAGGCATCCTCGTCATTTTTTTTGTTTTGGAATTTTTCATCTTTTTTTCTTAAGGAGTAAGGGATTTCTTTTTTTCCTGTTTTTAAGATCTTGGATGCATCTTCAACAGAGTTAGTTTTTGGTATAAGAAGAAACTCCTGAAAGTCGGGTTTTTTTCCTTCTGAATGCTTACCTCCGCCGACGCAATTCCCCACGAGTCTCGGAAATTTTATGTTTGATTTTGAGAGTCCAGGATTAACTATCTGCCAAATCTTTTTTCTCTTCTCTTTTGAAAGAGCTTTTAAAATTGCTGATTCAAGAGCGAAAAGTGTGTTTGCCCCAATATGTCCTTCAACAATATCCTCAGCTCTTCTTAAATCATGAAAATCATCTATAATCTCATCAGAAAAATAATCCGAGAATTTTTTCAGTGTTTCTATGTCTTTTTCAAGGCTTTTTTTGTAGGGTTTTACCTCATATTTTCCGGTGGATTTTCCTGTCGGAGAACTTGCAAAAAATTTTCCTGCATTTGTATTTATAAAAACAGAAATTGTTTTTTCTCCGCGGGAGTCAGAAATTTGCTTGGCAGAAACTTTTTTTATGACAACCATAAAGAAAAAAACAAAAAATAGTTTATATACTTTATTAAGATAAAAATATTTTTATTGGATTAGGAATTAGTTTGTAAAAAATTAATTATCAGTTTTCTTAAGTTAAGAGCTTATTCCTCTTCTCCTTCTTCCTCAGACTCTTTCTCATCTTCAGGATTAACAAGACCCATGATTTCACCTTCTTTTGCAATTTCCTCTTCTTCCTCAGCTTTTTTCTTTTCGAGTTTTTCCTCGCTGATTTTCTGCTTTTTTGGTCTTTTCAATCCTTCTTCTTTTTTCTGTGGGAAAGGTCTTTTTATAGAAATCGGCAAAACACCTGATTCAAATTCAATTTCAGCTATTTTTAGAGAATTGTAATTAATTTTTTCGAGGTCTTCCTCACTAATTTTAATCAGTAAAGGGGCATTCATTGAAATCTGCAAAGCTCTGGCTCCTAAAATCCTTGCAGCTTCATATTTGCTGTATTTCTCAATTATTTTTTCTGTTGTTTTGGATTTTTCTTCTGGCATTTTATTTTTTTATTTTAGAGATTTTTCAATACTTGAAAAAACTTTCTTTCTTGTTTTTTCAGATACGTCAAGTATTTTATTAAAATCTTCGATAGTTATCTCTTTTGATTTTCCTTTTTGTATTGAAAATAATGAGCCTTCAACAGAGCCTCCGACTGTGATTCTTGCCTCGCTGACATCCTCTTCCTCAATTGTTGGGTCAACAATTATTCCATCTCCAATTTTGTGTGTTGTTACAACTATGGGGATTTCTTTTGAAACCGGAACTTTTTTGTTTGTGAGTTTTCCATAAATGACTTTTTCATTTTTTTCATCATACTCCGGAAGCTTGGCTGTTTTTAATGCAATGATGGCTCCCAGACCTGCTGCGTCAATCAGATTTCCGTCATCATTTATTGAGTAAATATCTATGAAAACACCCCAGACCTTTTCACCTTCCTTGATGCAGAGTTTTTCAAGCTGTATGAATTTGCTTTCTCTTATTGCTCTGTCAATCAGTCTTCCAAGTTCAATCGCAGGGAATCTCGGCGGTCCATATTCAAATCTTCCAGAACTTAAAGGAAGCAGCTCAGAAGTGACCATTAAATTTCCTTTGTTAGGGGAATCAGGATATGGCTCTGTAACATTAAGCTTCACTCCTACAATAACTTCTGTTTTTCCGATTTTAACCCTTGCAGAACCTTCTGCTTTTTTTGAGACACCTGTTTCTACAGAAATCTCACGAAACTCTTCCGGCTTCCTGCCGTCAAATCTTTTCCCTTTCTCAAGATATTCTTTGATTCTTTCTCCGGTTATTCTTGTTGTTTCCATTTTATGTTGTTATAGACTCTTTTAATGCTTTTTTCTGAACTTCATAAATCTCCTTTGTTGATTTCCTGGCAAGCTCAATAGCTTCTTTAAGCTGCTCTTTTGTTATTCTTCCATCAAGCTGAATATGGGTTACTTCTCCTTTAGGAGTCATTGTAATTGGGATGTCTGTTGAGCCTTCGCCTTCTTTAAAGTCTTCCTCCTCTTTATCAAGGTCAACTACCAGATTTTTGTCCAGCTTTCCTATTGAAACACTTGACACAATATTTTTCATAGGTATCCCTGCGTGTGCTAGAGCCATTGAAGCTGCGTTTATTCCGGCACATCTTGTTGAAGCATTCGCCTGGAGAATATTTACATGAACATCTACTACCATATTTGGATATCTTTTTATTAGAAGAGAAGGCTCCAAAGCCCATTCTGTTATCTTACTTATTTCTGTACTTCTTCTGCTTGGTCCCGGCCTTATTCTGTCATCAACAGAAAAACTGAGCATATTATATCTGCATCTTAACGTTCCTTTTTCAGGATCTTGCTGGTGCTGGGGATGCATTTTTTTTGGCCCATAAACAGCAGCTATTGCGATTGTGTCTCCGAAAGAAAAAAGCGCGCTTCCATCTGCATTTGGAACAATACCAACTTTTGCCTGCATTGGTCTTATTTCATCTGCTTTTCTTCCGTCTGGTCTTTTGAATGTTTTTGTTGCCATTTTAATCTCCATTAATCATTTTTTGAATATAAAATTTAATTCTAGAAGGTTGTAGACTTAATATTAAAGTCCATATTGCTCCGAGAGGTTTTTTAAAGAATGATTTAATTCCGGACGTTATCAATTTGCAAAACCAATGTTTACATTTGCTTTTCATGTAATTTAACTCATAAACTTCTAAGAATTTTTTAGAGATATTTGATAAATCTTTTCTAATAAAAATAATTTTTTTCTTCACATCTGAATTGCTAAATAGAGGATATATTTCTTTTTTTGTTACATATTTTATTTTTTCTTTCATTTTTTCTCTTTCTCCTTTTTAAACCATTCTTTCAATTCATCTGTTAAGCCGTGCATGAATGATTTTTCAGCGACAAACATTATTGCTTTTTTCACAAGCAGCTCGTCTTCAACATTATTTCCTTTTATCCAAATTAATCCATTCTGTCCTACAGTAATGTTGCATCCGGATTCTTCTTTTATTGTATTTATCATACTCCCGCCTTTTCCAATAATTCTGGGAACTTTGTTTGAATTTACTTTTATAATAATCCCTTCATCTATTTTTCCCAGTCCGCGGGACTTTATTGTTAGGTCTATACCACGGCTTGTGATGTCCAGAACTTTTGCAACAACCATATCTCCTATGTCGAGAACCTCGTTCAATCCGCCTTTGTTAATATATTTGGGAACTTCCTGCAGATGAAGAAAAGATGTTTCAGGGGAGTCAAGGTCAATTACCCATCCATAAAAAGTGATATTTTCAACTTTTCCAATCACTAAATTTCCTTTTCTTGGTTCATATATCCCTGACAATGAAATTACTCTTACAAGTCTGTTTGACTCTTCTGCCAGACCGTATCTTATCGCAATTATTTCATCCCCAACTTTTTCAGTGCCTTCTCCGGGCAGATAATCTTCACCTTTTGTAATAACTTCTCCCGGGATTACAACCTGTCTCTCAATTTTGTTTTTAGTTTTACTTTCCATTTCATTCCTCCTTAATCTCTTCTGTAACTGCAGAACCGTGAGTTAATGAGTTTAATTTTTCATAAAAGGAAAAAAGTTGGTCTCCAGAAGGAATAGATGCAATAATTTCAAGGTCACCGTTGTCTAGCCATTTTTCCTTATCTTTAAAATTAGCTACAATTCCATAAGCTTTTCCGGTGTAAACTGCAGGAATTATTATTTTTATTTTTTTTGTTTCCAGTTTTATCGGCAAAATGCTGTTTATTTTTTCCACAATCTCTGGAATTTGAGTCTCTATAGGAGAATTCTTTATGCTAACCTGTGCCTGCTCCAGCGCACTTTTAATCCTCTCAGTTGTGTGTGGGTTTCCTGTCTGCGGATCAGTAGTGTTGCTTGCGAGATAATCAACAACTTGGTTTAATTTTTTCTCTTTTTCTTCATCCCTGTATTCCTGAGTTGAAAGAATTTCGCCTTCTTTTGCAATTTTTTCAGCGACAGAATTTACATCTGTTGTTCCAAAAGCCTCTTTAAGATCTTTTTCAGAAGCCTTGAATCCCTTTTTTGAATCAGAATAAATATTATCTATTTCAAGAGAATCTGCAACAGAACCCCCGCTCTTTTTGAATTTCATTGCTTTCTCAAGGTCAACAATAATCTCAAAATGTTTTCCTGCTTTCTTTATTCTTGCTGTGGTCTGAGTCATTTTAATTTATTATTTAACAAACTCTTTTAATTTATCCTTGACAAGTCTTATAGGTCTGACTTCATCTTTTTCTATGTAAACAAGTTCAAACCTGTCCATATCAAAGATTTTTCCCTGTATCTCTTTAAAAATTTCAATTGCAATTTTTGCATTCTTTTTTATGCTATTTTCCTGCTTGTATTTCTCTCTGAGCTTTTCTTTTATCTTATCGTCGTTTTCCCCTATTGCGGTTGCATTGTAGGAGAAGTAGTTTCCTGTTACGTCACTTACGTAAATCTCTGGCTTTTTGTTTTTTATTCCAGCCAGCATCGTTGAAACTCCGAAAGGTCTTGCGCCTCCAAACTGCGTGAACTGCTGCTTTATGTTTGAAATGTCTTTGATTACAAGTTCTGGTTCTATCGGAGAGTCATAAGTCACTCTGTGCTGCTGTGCAAGAACCTGCGCTCTTTCAACAAGAACTCTTGCATCAGAGACAATTCCTGCTGAACTCGCAATTATATGTGAATCAATCTCTGAGATTTTATTTGATGATTGTTCAACCACGAGTTTGTCTTTTATTCTTTTATCTGCAAGAATAAGAACTCCGTCTGAACAAGTCATTCCTATACTTGCGCTTCCAAGTCTTACGGTTTTCTGTGCATATTCAACCTGAAGAACTGTTCCTTCAGGAGAAAACATCGTCGCAGTTCTGTCATAACCCATAGCCTGGTGCTGCATATCCATTGAAATTTCCATTTTCTTATTTTATGAGAATTTTATAATAATTCAATCCTGCTGTAATTCTCTGCTTAATTTAATTCTTCCTCACCTTATTTTTGAAGGTTAGATTTATTTAAAAGGTTTTTGGTGGGGAAAATTGTGGGTTTTGGACTGGATTCTTATTTTCCTCTCAGCCCTTTCAAGGTCCCAGAAACCCTTTCAACCCAGAGCTTCTTGGGACAGATTGCAAAACAAGCCCTTACAGAATCCACAGTTTCTCTATTTACAGAAATAATTGCCTTATCACTTCCTGACTTTATCCAATTAAGCCCTGTTTTTGAGGCTCCGATCACGCCAACACCTTCAAGAATAGCTTTTTCAATATCTTTTACACTTCCGCGAACAAGAAGATACCTTTTCTTTTCCCGCATGCTTGGCTTTAAAGGTTTCATATAAAAACTATAGTTTTTTACTTATTAAAACTTTTTAAATCCCTCTTACTAATAAAATTTATAAAGAGAGGTGAAAATTAAATTATGGATGCAAATTTAGCATTCTTGAAAATTAAAAAATAAAATGGAAGTATGCACAGTCGGCGGTTTTAAGGAAGTTGGTAAAAATATGACTGCTGTAAAAGTTGGTGAGGATGTCTTTATTTTTGATATGGGACTTTATATTCCTGGAATCGTTGAGTTGCAGGAAGAGGATCTTTTAACTTATACTCAGAGATTTAAATCCAAGAATCAGCATAAGCCTGGAAAATCCGGCAATTACCAGAAACCACACAGGCAACCGCAATATACAGAAGAAAGGCTTAGAGAATTTGGAGCAATTCCCGATGACAGGGTTTTGGATAAGCTTGGCTGGCGTGAAAAAGTCAGGGCAGTTTTCATAAGCCACGCTCACCTTGACCACGTCGGTGGAGTTCCTTATTTAATTAAGAGATATCCAAACGTGCCTGTTTTTGCGACGCCTTTTACAATGAAGGTTTTGGAAACAATAGCTGAAGATGAGAAAATCTCTTTGAACAACCCCAAAAAAATAGTTCAGCCAAATTCTGTCCATATTGTTAAGGGAAAATCAGGGACATACAAGGCAGAATTTATCCACACCACACACTCAACTATAGACTGTGTTTTTGTTGCTCTGCACACTCCTGAAGGTATCTTTTTTTACGCATTGGATCTTAAGTTTGATAATCATCCTACAATGGGGGCTCCTCCTAATTATAAAAAGTTTAAGGAAATTAGCAGAAAAAATGTCAAGCTGCTTATTCTTGATGCATTATATTCTGGCACAGAGAAAAAGCCAGGCAGCGAGACAATAGCTAGGCATTTAATTGAAGAAGCTATTGCAAAAGTGAGGTATTCAAAGAAGGCTATTTTTGTAACAACTTTTTCATCGCACATAGAAAGACTTAACAGCATTGTTGAATTTGGAAAGAAAACAGGAAGGGAAATTGTTTTTATCGGAAGAAGCCTGTATAAGTATGTCAATGCAGCAATGGCAGTAAAAAAGTGCCCTTTCAAAAAACACGTAAAACTTCTGAAATACAGGAAACAGATAAATTCTTTCTTAAGAAAAGTTGAAAAGCAAAGAGACAAATATCTTATTGTTTGTACAGGACACCAGGCAGAGGAAAATTCTATCCTTGACAGGATTGTAAAGGGAGAGACTACTTTTAGATTTCGGGAAGGAGATAATCTGATTTTTTCTTCATCAATAATCCCGGCACCAATAAACATAGCTGCAAGGGATAAAATGGACAAAAAGCTAAAAAGAATTGGTGTCAGGCTTCAAAAAGATGTTCACGTTCACGGACACGGCAGTCGCGAAGATATGAGAGACCTTATCAGGCTTTTAAAACCAAAACATATAATTCCTGCTCACGGAACACTTCAGCAGGAAACACCTTTAATAGAAATTGCTTCTGAGTTTGGATATAAATTCGGGGAAACTTCTCATCTTACGAGCAATGGCAAGGTTTTGAAGTTTTAAGGCTTTTTTTTGATTCACAAAATAATTTTTAAACTCATTTCTCTTTAGATTATTATGGTAAAGGAAGAGATTTTTGAGGGGTTGAAGGTTGCACTTTCAAAAGGAGAGTCTTTGCAAAGAGCAATGATGAGTTTTTTTAATGCAGGATATTCTAAAGAAGAAATTGAAGAAGCTGCCCGTTATCTGCAGAGGTCACAAACTTCCAGTCAACCCCAGTCTCCTCAGCAAACTCAACCCCAAAAAACACAGCCAGTCCAGCAACAGCCCCGCAGAACACAGCCAAAAGTGAGACCTCTCCAGCAGCCCCCTAAAAAAACAATTCAAAAAGTTTCTGCTTATGAAGGAAAACCAAAATCAACAGGAGTAATTGTGACAGGAATACTCATCTTCTTCCTTATTCTTCTTCTCGGTGTTTTGGTGGCAGTTTTTTTGTTTAAAGATGAGCTGGCAGCATTTTTTGGTAATATCTCTTAGACCAAAAACCGGTATTTGTTGGATTAATCACAATCAATTTTATATAGTTCAAGGATGCTTCTAAATTATAAATGAGGTGATATCTTAAATTAAAAATGGTAAAATTTGCGCATCTTGCAGATGTTCATCTTGGTGGTTGGAAACAGCCACAGCTTCAGGAGCTGAATCTTCAGTCTTTTAATAAAGCTATTGATATATGCATAAAAGAGAAAGTGGATTTCGTTCTGATTGCAGGGGATTTGTTTGACTCTGCCTTTCCGCCGATAGATGTTCTTAAAGAAACTTTTGGAATATTCAAAAATCTTCACGACGCAAAAATTCCGTGTTTTATAATTGCAGGAAGCCATGACTACTCTGTTTCCGGGAAAACTTTTTTGGATGTTTTAGAAAAATCAGGTTTCTGCAAAAATGTCGCGGATTTTGAAGAAAGAGAAGAAAAAATAATTCTTAATCCAACAATTTACAAGGGCGTTGCTATTTATGGATATCCTGGGAAAATATCAGGAATGGAAATGAATGACTTAAGAAAAGCTGAGCTTAATGATGCCCCCGGGATGTTTAAAATTTTTATGCTTCATACGACAATTGATAAAGCGAAAGGAGATTTGCCAATAGATTCTTTGGAAATCGGTAAAATTCCTTATGCAGATTATTATGCTCTTGGGCACCTTCACATAGATTTTCAGTACGAAAATTTTGTTTATCCTGGTCCTATATTTCCTAATAACTTCCAGGAACTTGAAGATTTACAATATGGAAGATTTTGCATAATTGACACAAACAATTCCGGCGGGGGATCAGAGGGCATGATTAAAAAAATCCCTATAAAGATGAAAGAGATTGAATCTTTTGATATAGAAATAGATAATTCACTGACTGCAACAGAAAAAATAATTTCTGAAATTGAGAAAAGAGATATTGAAGATAAAGTGGTTCTTCTGAGGCTTCGTGGTGTTTTGGAAACAGGAAAAAATTCAGATATAAAATTTCCCCAGATTGAAGAAGCTATAAAGAGAAAAAAAGCATATTTCTTCCTTAGAAACACTCATGAGCTTAAATCAAAAGAAGCTGATTTTGAGATTGAGGTGGGAGAAGCAGAAGACGCTTTAAGAATAGAAGAAGAAACAATAAAAAGTTACTCAAAACAAAATAGCTCCTCTTTAAACAAATATATCTCTCATCTTATGAACATTCTCTCAACAGAAAAACAGGAAGGGGAAACAACAGAAAGCTTTACAGAAAGACTTTTGGAAGAGTCCAAAAAATCTCTTGATTTTTGAAATGAGTAAGAAGCAGAAAATTTAATTACTAAAATCATAAAAAACAAGAATGTAAAATGATAATTAAGAAAATAACTCTAAATAACATAAGAAGCTACAAAAATCAGGAAATAGTTTTTCCAGAAGGTTCTACCCTTTTGTCAGGAGATATAGGCTCTGGCAAGACCTCTGTTCTTTTAGGGATTGAGTTTGCATTATTCGGGCTGCAGCCGGGCCAGAGAGGTACTTTTTTGCTGAAAAACGGGGAAAATTCTGGAGGCGTGGTTTTTGAGTTTGAAATTAATGGGAAATCTATAATTATTGAAAGAACTCTTAAAAGAGGAAAAACAGTTTCACAAGATTACTGTGCGATAACAGTCGAAGGCGAAAAACGTGAGTTTTCTGTTACAGAACTGAAGGATAAAGTTCTTGAAATTCTTAACTATCCAAGAGAATTTGTAAAAAAACAGAATATCCTTTACAAATTTACTGTTTATATACCTCAGGAAGAAATGAAACAGATAATTCTTGAAGATCCTGAAACAAGAGTTAATACTTTAAGGCATGTTTTTGGAATTGACAAATATAAAAGGGTTCTCGAGAATGTTTCTATTCTTGCCTCAAGGCTAAGAGAGGAAAAAAGAGCCAAAGAAGCCTTAACTGAAAATCTCGAGCAGGAAAAAGCTGTTCTCCTTTCAAAAGAGGATGAACTTGAAGCAAAGCACTACAACCTTGCATCAATTGAAAAAGAGCTTTTTGCCAAAACCGAGGCAAGAAAAAAAATCCAGGAAGAAAAAGAAACTATTTCAGAAAAAATAAACGAAAGAAAAAAGTTACAACAAGAAGCTGAAAAAACAAAGATAATTATCTTCCATAAAAAAGAGAATATAGCAAACAACGAAAAGATTACACAACAGCATGAATCTCAGATAAGAGAAATTTCATCTCTGGATTTTGATGAGAAAAAAATTACGGAAATTGAAAAACAAATAAAACTTGAAAAAAAGGAAAGAGAAGATTTGTTTGAAGATAATCTTAAAGTTTCCTCACAAATAACATCTTTAAATTTAAAAAACCAGGAAAATCTGGAATTAAAAGAAAAAATTAAGCAAATAGAAATTTGTCCGACCTGCCTGCAAAATATAGGACCTGTTTATAAGAGCAATATCATAAATCATTCAGATTCAAATATTTCTGAAAACATTAAAAAGATAAAAGAACTGACCTCTGAAAAATCAGATCTGGCTGAAAAAATAACCTCTCTTGACAACAAGATTGCGGGGAAAGAAAAAGAGCTTCAGGAACTGCGGCTTTTAAAAATAAAATTTCAGGACTTGGAGGAAATGAAGAAAAGGCTGACTGAAACTAAAAAAATAAAAGAGTCTATGGAAAAAGATATAGAAATTTTAAATAGTCACATGGAAGATCTGAATAAAGAGATTTTCCGTCTTAATAAATATGAAAATCTTTTTGAAGCTAAGGAAAAAGAACTTGAAGATTCTCTGGGGCAGGAAAGAATTGCAGAAATAAAAGTTGCTGAATTAAAAAAAGAGATAGAGGTTTTTTCAAGACAAATTGAAGAGCTTAAGGAAAAAATAAAACGCACAGAAGAAACAAAAGAAAAGCTGAACCGCATAACAAAAATTGAAACATGGCTGTCAAAGAACTTTTCTCCGTTAGTGTCTCTTATTGAGAAAAAGGTAATGACCAGACTTAAGGCAGAATTTTCAGGACTTTTTGAAAAATGGTTTTCTATGCTTGTTTCTGACGCATTTGATGTCAGGCTTGATGAGAACTTTACGCCAGTGATTGAATTCCAGGATTATGAGCTTGATTACAGCTATCTTTCCGGAGGAGAGCGTACAGCAGTAGCTCTTGCTTACCGTCTTTCTCTGAATCAGGTTGTTAACTCTATGCTAAGCAAGATAAAAACCCGTGAAATTGTTATCCTTGATGAACCAACAGACGGCTTTTCTGAACAGCAGCTTGACAAAATGCGTGATGTTTTAAGGCAGCTTGACGTAAAACAGCTCATAGTTGTAAGTCACGAGCAGAAAATTGAAAGTTTTGTGGAGAATGTAATTCGTTTCAAGAAAGAGAATGGCATTTCAAGAATTAGCCACAAAAATCTTCTATAAAATATTTTGGATTTAATTCTTCCTTAAGAGCCTTTTTAATAAGCTTGTCCCATCTCCATTTTTTTCCGTGAAAAAATAATTCTTTCTTTAAAAAATCTCCCATTTCAGAGATTGAGTGATTTGGATTCAGAAAATCTTTCCCCTTCACAATTTCTTTTACTATTTTATGGTTTAATTGTGATGCAAGTATTTTCCCAAGAAGATAATTGTGATAGTACACTGGCGCACTTACAAAATGTATTTTAGACGCCCAGTCAGAACTATCTCTTTGAAAATTAATCATTTGGTATTTTTTTACAAGATCCCACCAAAGTTTGTTCAGATCCTGTTCCGGATTTTTGTAAAGTTCCCTCTCAAAATAAAACATTACCTGAGACCATTTAAGAAAAACAAGTTCATCAAGCCTCAATTGTTTTTTTATTTTTTCTTTTATTCTTTCAGTTTCTTCGTCTTTGATGTCACAATAACCTCTTATAAATAAAATGTTTTTTGAATTCCTTCCGAATAAAAGAGCTATTGCTTCTGTTACAAAGGTGTGTACATTTTCTCTTAATAAGAAAGGGAGGGATTCATCACAATGTTTTTCATAGATAGCATGCCCCAGCTCATGTAATGTGGTGTCCATCCATTTTTCATTATTTTTTATATTCTCTATTACCCTTATATCTCCTTTTCTATCTGCATTGATGCAGTATGCATGCTGATATTTTCCTGGTTTTTCATACCAGTCACTTCTCTCAACAATATCCTTTATATCAAATCCAAGGTTATTGTAGAATTTTTCTGCAATTTTTAGAACATCTTTATTATAAAATTTATCAAGATTAATATCATAAATCTCTGGTGCTTCCTGAAAAAATAGATCCTGGTAATGCCATGGCTTAAGTTCTTCTTTGTTTATTTTGTATTTTTCTGACAGAAACTTATCTATTCCATCCTTAACTATCTTGAAAGATTTTTTTGTTGATTCTTCCAAATCAATAAATATCCTTTCAATTTCTCCTTCTTTCTGTTCAGATAATTCAAGAGACATCACATAATAATTATCAAATCCAAGGCTTTTTGCAAGCTTGTTCCTTAGTTTTATCAATTCAACCAGTTCTTTTTCAACTAACCTCCCTTGCTCTTTGCTTGCTTCCCATGCTCTTTTTAAATTTTCAGAATTAGTATTTTTTTTCAAAATTTCCTTTATTTCATTATCTGTAAGATTTTGACCATCTACATTTGCCCTGAAGGTATTAAATTTATATTCTATCTCAGAGGATTTTTTGGTTATTTCTTCAATAAGTTTGAAATCTCCTTGACATGAAAGATACTCCCTGTAAAGAATTTCCAGCTGTCTTTTTTCTAAGTGGTTATTTGATTTTTTTAAAAAATCCCTTACTTTTTCAAAACTTTCTTTATTGCTAAAATATTTCTTAATTTTAAGGGTCTTTTTTTCATAATCTTTATAATCCTCCTCTTTCCCGGAAATTGTTGCGTTCCAATAAGCCAATGACATTGCCACAGTCATTTCCTTTATTTCTCTATTTTGTCTGTCTAAAAAATTCCTGATGCTTTCCAGGCCCCCTTCAATAAATTCTTCCATTAACTTCTTAAGAAAGTCTTACTTTAAAAAAATTCCCGTACTAACAAGAGTAAAGTTCTCTCCGAAAGCTTTATAAAATAAAAATCCTAGATAAATTTACAGATTATAGGGTTGATTCTAGAAAAATTAAGTGAGGATATCATAAGATAATATATAATAAAATGGAAATAGACCAGGAACTAAAAAACTCAATTTTGAAGACAGGAACAACAATTCTCGGAATTGTCTGCAAAGACGGAGTTGTGATGGCTGCGGATAGACAGATTACTATGGGAAATATTGTTGCAAGAAAAGATGCTGAGAAAGTTTTTACAATAACTGATTATTTAGTTTTTGCAGGTTGTGGGGTCGCAGGAGATATTCAGAGAGTTCCAAGGATTATCTCTGCAGAATTAAAATTAAAAGAACTACGCTCAAAATCCCGTCCAACTATTAAGCAGGCAGCAAATCTCTTATTTCAGATAGCTTATTCAGGTATTAGACAACCTTCCATGATTCCTCAACAAGTAGGTTCTCTTTTAGCAGGATTTAATGAAGATGGATCAATTGAATTATATTCTGTAGAGGCTGCAGGAAGCATACAAAGAGTTTCAGATTATGATGCAAGCCAAGGTTCAGGAATGCCATATGTTCTTGGTCTTCTTGAGAGGCAGTATAAAAAAGACATGTCAATAAAAGAAGGAGTTGAACTTGCAAAAGAAGCTTTAAAAGCTTCAACGCAAAGAGATGTTGGGAGCGGTTATGGCATTGATGTTTATACAATAACAAAAGAAGGAATAAAAAAAGTCGTTGAGCAGGAGATTCTTCCAGAATACAAAGACAGACCAAAATCAGAAAAAGAAAACGGGAAATAGAAAAAGAAGTGATTTGAATTACTTGATATTCCCAGATTAAAAAATAAAAAGGACTTTTATTACCGCTAAAACTCAGGTAAAAAATAAGAGTCATCAAAAAATTAAATTATATTCACCAGACGTGATTACTAAAACTAGTTTTAAGAAAAATGCCGGACATTCTAAAACATATAACTAATAAGCTTGAAGGAAAGATAACAGAAGCGAATTTTGAAGCTGCAAATATAGTTCTTTATACAGATAATGAAACTTTTTTCAGGCAGGGTGAGCCAAGAATAAAAGAGATTGTTGACGAGTTGAAAAAAAGAATTGAGCTTCGTGCAGACCAGAAAATTTTGCCTGATCAGGAAAAAGTAAAATCAGAGATAAAAAGAATCGTTCCAGAAGAGGCAGAAATAACAAACATAATTTTTGACAATCACAGGAGCATTGTTATAATTGAGGCCAAAAAGCCCGGGATGGTTATAGGAAAGCAAGGATCTATTTTGGATGAAATTAAAAAGACAACGCTCTGGACGCCACAGATTCAGAGAAGTCCTTCAATAAAAAGTAAGATAACTGAAAATATCAGAGAGGTTTTGTATGCAAATAACAATTACAGAAGAAAGTTTCTTAACGATATAGGGAAAAAAATTTACAAAGAATGGAGTCCTGAAAAAGTTGAGGAGTGGGTAAGGCTTACTTTCCTTGGGGGGGGAAGACAGGTTGGGAGAAGTTGCTTGCTCCTTCAGACACCAAATTCAAAAGTATTAATTGACTGCGGAATAGATGTGGCAAGTCAGGGAAAAGATAAATTCCCTTATTTTGATATTCCTGAATTTGACATCCGCGAACTGGATGCAATTATAATAAGTCACGCTCATCTTGACCACGTAGGGCTTTTGCCTTATTTATACAAAATGGGTTACAAGGGACCGACTTATATGACACATCCCACAGTGGATTTAGCTGCTCTTACTTCCCTTGATTTTATCGGCGTCGCTTACAAGCAGGCAACAACACCCCTATTTAGTTCAAAAGATGTAAAAGAAATGGTAAAGCACACAATCTGCCTGAATTTTAATGAAGTAAATGACATAGCCCCTGATATAAGAATAACACTTTACAACTCAGGCCACGCCCTTGGAAGTGCAATGGTTCATTTTAATATTGGAAACGGATTGCATAATTTTCTTTATACCGGAGACTTTAAATATACAAGGACCAGACTTCTTGATCAGGCTGTAACGAGTT
>Ga0315552_1001156_pt1 | contig 16113 bp, 16 predicted proteins | sample SalMarSW160170MG_2_FD_203102 | JGI IMG/M metagenome (GOLD analysis project Ga0315552, IMG submission 203102) | Salt marsh sediment microbial communities from the Plum Island Ecosystem LTER, Massachusetts, United States - Salt Marsh Sediment SW1601-70 ...
TCACAAAACGCCGTCCAACACGGCCTTTCCGCCCGGCAGGACGCTCGTCTCGGCGGAGCGAGCCGGAGCCAGATAATCAGCTCAGAAAGCCAGGCCGACTTCGACCTCTACCGCCAGCAGTTGCTCGCCGAGCTGGCCCCGGCCAGCCCTATGGAATCTATGTTAGCAGAACGCATTGTCACTCTCTCATGGCGGCTAAAACGGGTCTGTAGAATCCAGAACCAGACCATCGACGCATTGAACGCAGATAATACCTCCAGCCCATTAGCCAAGCTCACCAAATCTCTGTTATTAAAAGGTAACTTGTCCGCCGTAGGCGGATCTTCCACCCGCGATACGCTTCACGCTTCACGAGATACGCGGTCCGCCACAGGCGGAACGAATTTAGCTCTGGGTCGTATGGCGATAAAGGACTTCTCAAATGGAAGGGTGCTTGAGCGGCTGTTGATGTATGAACGCCGAATAGAGCACAGCCTGTACAAAACGATACTCGAGCTTCAAAGGCTCCTGGTCATGCGAAAGCTGGACCCCGAATGTGAAATGCCATTTAACCAATTAACCATTTAACCACTCACAACGTACCACGAAATACGAAATACGAGCGACGAATTATGAACCACTATTCACTAACTATGACCCCCGAAACCCGATCCCTGAAGCCTGCCCCCTGGCCCCTGAACCCTGACCACTGGTCAATTATGCAAAACAAACCCAATTTCCGAAAAGCCAGGATGAACGCAAATGTCTTTGTCACAAAGGATTATGAAAATGAAACTGCCTTCAGGCTCCAAAAATACAAACCCAAACAAAGCCAATTTCAAAGGCAAAAATTGGCTGAGATTATTTTTTCAGCAGGTTCGGTTTCATTCTTTGCAGCCATTCGGGCAATTGCTCACGCGTCACATTTTCCCACAAACCTTTCTTCTGGCTGCGGGCAGCAGCTTCTAACTGCTTGTACTTGTTATAAAAACTGTGGTGAAATCGCAAATCTGCATAAGCAAAGCCTTCGGATAAAAGAACCTCGTTTAAAAATCCGTCGTCAGGCAATTTTACGTAAGCTAGGAGTCTGCCGTATTTACCTCGCGTACGGTTTCCTTCATCTAGGTAAATTTGAACCTTTTTGCCATGAGCCAATTTCCTTGTGAACTCAGTAGCTTCTGGTCCAAAGAACATCACACCGTACTTCTCGTGTTTGGTCTCAGGTGTGTCAACTCCCCAAAGTCTTATGCGCGTGTTGTTATACTGTCCGTCTGGTATGTCAATATCTATAGTGTCACCATCAACAACATTCACGACCATAAATGTTTTGCCATGATATTTCCTGAAATCGTATGCTCTCGCTTGCTCTTCGGACTCGGGTCGAGTTCGCAATTTACGTTTGGCACAAGTATGATCGAGCAAAACGAAAAAAGCCGCCAGTATCAGGGCAAAAGAGATCATACCCATCTGGCGGCGCTTACTCATCGCGTAAGTAGTTTTATTGCTACTAGTCAATAATGTGGTTCGTTAATTTTGCTTGGTCCGGTGTTCAGCGGATCTATTCAGTTCGAAGGCAATGCAAACGGCTTCAAGTGCTTTTTCAGCTTCTTTTTTGTCCACAGCACAGCTTATACGGATTTCGCTGGTTGTAATCGAGTCGATGTTTATCTTAGCTTGGGCAAGTGCGCCAAACATTTTTTCAGCCACACCATAATGTGTGCGCATGCCGACACCGACTACGGACACCAGAGCAATATCATCCCGGATAAATACATTTTGGCAGTTAATTTTTCCCTTTATCTTCTCAATAGCATCCTGGGCAGCCCTCAGATCCAAAATGCTCACCATAAACGAAAGGTTTGCCTTTTCGTGGCTGACTTCCGTTTGAATAATGTCGTGGACGACTACTTTTGCTTTAGCCAAATGAGCGAATATCGCAGCAGCATTACCTGGAATGTTATCCACACCGATAAGGCTTATCTTAGCCATGTCCTTTTGTACTGTCGCACCGGAGACTACTACACCTTCCATTTGTGGCACCTCGTGTGTGATTATTGTACCCTCAGTTTCATTCGCGCTATTTCTAACGTGAATCTTGACGTCATATTTCTTCCCAAAACCAACCGCCCGAATGTGCATGACACCTGCTCCGAGGCTTGCCATTTCAAGCATCTCGTCGTAGCTTATTTCTTTAAGCTTCGCAGCGTTCTTGAATATCTTCGGGTCCGTTGTGTAAATTCCATCAACATCGGTGTAAATCTCACACACCTCAGCTCCTAAAGCTGCAGCCAGCGCCACCGCACTCGTGTCGGAACCGCCTCTGCCGAGCGTAGTTATATTGCACTGCTCGTCAATACCTTGAAAGCCCGCCACGATTACGATCCTGTTCTGGTCGAGCTGCTTATGAATTCGTTCGGCATCTACACTTTGTATCTGCGCCTTCGTGTGGTCACTATTCGTTATCATCCGAATCTGGCTGCCGGTAAAGCTGATAGCATCAAAGCCCATCGCGTCAAGAGCCATGGCAAACAGTGAGACTGTCTGTTGCTCACCGGTGCTGAGCAATTGATCCATCTCGCGCGCGGGAGGATTTGGATTTAGTTCTAGTGCATCGGCGATAAGCTCGTCCGTTTGCTTTCCACGCGCCGAAGCCACAGCCACAACTTGATAGCCTTTTTCGACCATCTTAATAACTCGTTGGGCGGCACGCCGGATCTTTTCCGCATCAGCAACCGACGTTCCGCCGAATTTCTGAACGACTATCGTCATATTTAGCCTATTCCAAGAGTTAAGTTTCGCTTATCACTATATATAATCCATATTGAAATCCATGCCTACAGCAAATTGCTTTAGCTTTTCAGAAAGTATTCCATCAGTTCGAAACCTTTATCCACACGCAAGCCCGACTTTGCAGCATTAGGTTCGCTAAACGGTTCATGCAAAATACCGCTGATACCGCTACCTGCCATCGCAAAAGGTACCGCCTCGCCTGAATGAGCGCAGCTCCGGATAGGAGTAGGATGGTCCGGAAGCACTAATACTCGCCAGCGCTCGTAGTTTTGCAAAGCCTGGAGCACAGGTCCAACTATATGCTTATCGATCTGCTCGATAGCTTTTTTCTTCATTTCTGGGTTACCTTCATGAGATGCTTCGTCGGGCGCTTCTATATGGATGAATACAAGATCATATTTTTCAAGTGCTTTGATCGCTGCTGACCCTTTACCCTGATAATTCGTGTCAACAAAGCCAGTCGCCCCTGGTACGTTAATAAGGTCGAAACCGATAAGCTTGGCCAGGCCTCTTACCAGATCAACTGCCGTAATCGCAGCACCTCGAAGCCCGAATTTCTTTTGGAAGCTGTCAAGCCGAGCCTTTTTGCCTTGACCCCAGAGCCAGATTGAGCTGACTTGGTTCTCACCCAAGTCTTTTCGCACTTTGTTAATATCGTGGCCATCAAATAGTTGTTGTGATCGGGCCATCAAATCGATCAGTATATCTGCGCCTGCACCTCGTGGCAGAATTTTCTTTATTGGCTTACCTATGAAATCATGGGGCGGATACGTCTGAATGTCGAAATCCAAGCCTCTAAAAACTAAAAGGTGCCTGTAGCTTATACCCGCATAGAAATTGATCTGTTTACTACCGAGTTGCTCCTCCAGCTCGTTTATCAGTTTTGCTGCTTCTGTTGTCGAAATATGCCCAGCACTATGGTCTACCATTTTGCCGTCGGCTATAGTTACTAAATTGCATCGGAAAACCCAGTCATTAAGGGACAACTTGATATCACGTGCGGCAGCCTCAATGGGAGCACGGCCACTGTAGTATTTATTGGGGTCGTAGCCAAGCAAACTCATCTGAGCAACGTCACTGCCTGGCTCCATGTTGGTAGGGACCGTCTGCACAAGGCCCTGTCTGCCTTCGGTGCTAATTTTATCCATATTTGGTGTCTCAGCGGCTTCGAGCACGGTCTTATTACCAAATTCTTCGAGTGGCTCGTCTGCCGCACCATCGGGAACTATAATCGCGTATTTGTCAGTCAATCTTTATCCTCCGGAATGTCAACGATTCTTATGCAGACCGGTTTTCCACTGAATACATCTTGTTCAGCTAACTCAGCCAATGCAGCAGTCATATTCTTTTCTTGTGTTTCGTGTGTCGTTATCACAACCGGCACAGTATTATTTGGCCCACTGCCCTCATGTTGCAGCGCACCGGAAATACTTATATTGTGTTCGCCAAGTATCTTGCCATAGATTGCTACCACTCCAGGCTCGTCCTTAGCCATTAGCCTGATGTAGAACCTGCTAACCGAATCGTCGATCTTCTCAATAAGCGGCTCTACTTCGCTGCGAGGCTTCAAACACAAATGCCGAAATGCCATCTCAGAATTCCCGATTGCGACATCGATAATATCCGCAACGACCGCGCTTGCGGTGGGCATCATTCCAGCCCCTCGCCCGTAGAACATCACTTGTCCTACAGCACTGCCGAATATGCTGACAGCGTTGAAAGGCCCTTCTACCCGCGCAAGCGCACTATCTTTGGCAATAAATGACGGATGCACACGTAATGAGACCCTTCCTTCAACGCTTTTTTGTCCTATAGCCAGCAGCTTCAGGCAGTATCCCATCTCACTAGCATACCGAATATCATCTTTGGAGATGTTTTCAATACCCTCAACAAAAATATCTTCGAGAGCGATTTCATACCCAAACGCAATTGAAGCGAGGATAACCAGCTTATGTGCACTGTCTCCACCACTAACGTCGAGTGTGGGGTCTGTTTCTGCATAGCCTCTCTTCTGCGCTTGAGCTAATGCCTTAGAAAAATCCTCATTCTTCGACGTCATATTCGACAGTATGTAGTTGCATGTCCCGTTGACGATCCCATACATCGCGGTAATATCATTTGCGACGAGTCCTGTTCGGATAGCTGAGATAATAGGTATGCCGCCAGCACAACTTGCTTCAAAGGCAATGCACCTTCCGTTTTCGTGGGCTACCTTATAAAGCTCGTTGCCGTGCTCAGCTAAAAGTGCTTTATTCGCAGTTACTACATCTTTGCCCGCCCGCAGCATCTTCAGTTGGATTTCTTTTGTTACATCCGTCCCACCGACAAGTTCGACACCAACCTTGATACTATCGTTGCGCAAGAGCCTGTTAATATCATTCGTTAATATCTCATCTGGAATTTGTACCGACCGAGGCGAAGTAGTGTCGATATCTACAACACAGCCGAGTTGCAAGCGCAGGCCGGTCTTAGCCGCTATACAGTCGCATTCTTCGGCAATCAGCTTTGCCACACCACATCCAATAGTGCCAAAGCCAACAAGCCCAACTTTTACAATTCTCTCATTCATAAAACACCAATTGCGATTCACGCAAATTATGCCCCCTGTGAACTACGGGCGAACAGGTGATAATGATTAACTAATTGGCCCTATCCGGTCAAGTAAAAACCACAATATCCAACAACTGTTAAGCAAAATTACCCACCTGTCTCAAATAGTCGGATTCTTACATCTTTACGGGACCTTCGGTTGACGTAAAAAAACACCAGCTTGGGTTAGCAACATTTCAACAATAGTTATTCGTGTCGCGCAGCCAAGGTAAGGAGTGTATTTACAAAATAGTTTTTTCCAACATCATGTTACCTCCATACTGTCGTTGGCCTTACAGCAAATCGGCAATTTTTATTACGACGCGCCTGCTAAGGGCGAAGCTCAATTCAGAATTTGTCAATCGGTTGCCTCTTTGACCGAGGTTGACCTTGGACAGGACGTTGGGAAAATCAATGTTGCCCTAACTATGGGGCCGTTTTTTCCTTGAGCCACAGGTCCTAATTTGCTCGCTAGACGGGCTTTCATAAGGTAATAGGCTGTTTCTGCGTAATTTAGTATATACGCCGCCAAATGGGCCTCTGATTAGTTCGTCCTGAGGGATTTTTTCTTGAAATTAAGGCTGCTTATTTGGTATATTAGTATAGAAAAGGTTGTTTTGTCCATTAGCCCAACAGGATTTTCCACTCAGGAAAAAACCCCAGAATTGTCGTTTCCGGAGCATAGAGTCATAATCAGGGCTTTGTATCTTTCCTGACTGTCTCTGGTATCTAAAATGGGATTTGATTCTGAGTTTGCTTTGTAGAAAAGGTGTCATTTCGACCGTAGTGAGCGAAGCGAACAGAGTGGAGAAATCTGGATTCGCAACATCATTGTATACAGATTTCTCGACTCGCCCCCGTTTCTGTCTTCGCCTGCTGCCTCGTCTTGCGACGAGAGACGCAGAGGCAAGACATAAGACACGGGGGCTAGCTCTCCATAGTCCTATGGACTCCGCTGTAAGGCGTCCTATAGACTTACGGGGGACACCTTTCGGCGGAAATGACAACCGTGTCCTTTTCTACAGAGCATTCTGAGTTCTTAATGGGAAGGATGTCGGTTCATTAATAGTGTCTAAGCGCACGTTTTTTCGGGGGGAATATGTTTTTTTTAAGCTTATTGGAGGTTGTCTGAGATGAGTTATTCATAAATAAATGTAAGCTCGTCGACGAGGAGTGACATTTTGGTTTGTGGTTAAAGCAAAGGTATCGTAGTTTTTCGTGCTTTTCTAAAGGAGGATTATTATGTGTAAAAGATTGTGCTTTTTAATCTCTTTTATTTTTGTGCTGGGTTTGGTTCTGACGAACTGGGCTGAGGGTGCTGACCCTGACCTTATCGGTTGGTGGAAACTTGACGATGGCTCTGGTACTACCGCTGTTGATTCATCCGGCAACGACAACGATGGCACCTTGGTAGGCAGCCCACAGTGGGTAGTCGGAAAGATTGGCGGTGCCCTGCAACTCAATGGAACAAGTGATTACGTTAACTGTAGCAATGACGCAGTCTTTGACATCACCGAGCAGGTCACGCTTTCGGTCTGGGTGAATACAAATGATGCCGGCAACGGTCAACACAATCCTTACATAACCAAGGGCGACACAACTTATGGGCTAAAGCACCATACCAGCAACGGCATAGAAGTCTTCATCTATGACGGAGATTGGTACCAGGCTCGCTCTGATGCTTTGGATAGTTCATTTAATGGCATCTGGCATCATGTAGCAGGCACTTATGATGGAATTCAGCTTAAGTTGTATATTGATGGAGCACTGCAGACTACCTCGGACCATGTGGGTTCTATCGCCACTAATCAATTTGCCGTCAACATAGGGAGGAACTCTGAAGCTGAAGCTGATGATGGTGGCCGCTTTTACGAAGGCGCGATAGACGATGTTCGTATCTACAACCGGGTGTTATCATCGGCTGAGATAGCATACCTTGCTGACACGACACAGGGCGATGGCCAGTTGTATGTTCCGGTTCCGTCTGCTGCGGAGTTATATTCTTCTGAGCCTGCAGGTTCTCGTAGTATTGATTTTAAGGACTATGCAGAATTAGCTTCAGCATGGCTTGAGCAGAGTGTCTGGCCGTAGCTTTGCGTTTTGGGATTGTCAGTTATCCATAAACGATTGCATCGATCTGGGGCTCATGTTGATTAAAGGCATGGGCCCCGGTTGTTTTTAGCTGATGTGCCTTTGGGGGCCGACGGATATTCCCATCCCATTAAGGGAAATAATTCTTCTTGACAGCAAAAATTGCCTTTTTTAGTATACATCGTGTTTAAGAGCCACGGTTTTTTAGCCGCTGACTAATTTAAGGGCGCAGAGATGATTGTTGACTGCCATACTCACATCAGTTTTGTGGCTGATGAGGGAGAAATATCTGAACATCTCGCCGCATCTGAAACCGTGGATGTCTGCATTGTATTGGCTGCTGCTGATGGGCCGAGTGAAGATGTCAACAAACGATTAGCTGGGTATGTAAGCAAACATGAAACAAGGCTGGTCGGCTTTGCCGTAATAGTGCCTACCCACGATAAAATAGATGTGAATAATCTCAATTCTGTACCCGATAAACTGGGACTCAATGGATTTGTTTTGTATTGTTCTGGTTGTGGTTTTCATCCAGCCGACAGCCGGGCGATGCAATTCTATGAATCCGCTCAGCAGTTGAGCATGCCTGTTTTCTTCCATAACAGCAGTTATGCTCTGCGACCAGAAGCTGTTCTGGCCTATGCTCAACCATATCTCTTGGATGAAGTAGCCAGAGAATTTCCCCAGCTTAAAATCGTGATTGGCAACATGGGTGTGCCGTTTGTTGACCAAACATTGTCGATGGTTGCAAAGCATGAAAATGTCTATGCTGATCTTACTATAAGGCCCAGCAATGTTTGGCAAACTTATAATGTTGTAGTTGCAGCTCACGAGCGGGGCGTCATGGACAAACTTCTATTTGGTAGCGGTTACCCACTGGGCAATGCCCAGCAGTGCATGGAGACACTACTCGGATTCAATATGCTTCTGGCTGATACGAATCTTCCGACCGTTCCAAGGGGCAGTATCAGAAACATTATCGAGCGTGACACCTTGGAGGTACTGGGGATAGAGCACAGCCGAATAGAACTGCGCGAGCAAAAAAGCACTTCTACACTCAAGGAAGAAGCGACAAATAGCCACGGATGATTGAGCCTCTTGAAGAGCAACGCGAAAGCTGGGGGACGCGAGGTGGTTTTATTCTCGCGGCGATCGGTTCGGCCGTAGGTTTAGGCAACCTCTGGCGATTTCCTTATGAGTTATACGACCATGGGGGTGGGGCATTTCTAATTCCCTATATTATTGCCGTATTCGTGGTCGGTGTCCCAATGCTTATCTTGGAGTTCAGCCTCGGACATTTCACACAGCGTGCAGCCCCCGATGCCTTTGCCCGCAGCCATAGAAGGCTGGAATTTGTTGGCTGGTGGAGCATCCTGCTCGGATTCGTAATCGTTACTTTTTATACAGTCATCCTCGCGTATTGCTTCAGCTTTCTCTGGTTCAGCTTGGAGGGTATTTTCACCGGTGGTGAGCTACCGTGGGCCGGTCAAGGCCTTGAAGGTGTCAAAAATGCAGAAAGATTCTTCCTTGAGGATTATCTTGGGCGGATAACAGGCACACAGTTGGGTTCTATTCGATGGAACATTTTCTGGCCCTTGATTATCACATGGGTGGCAATGTACTTTTGCATCTTCAGAGGCGTCAGGCTGGTCGGTAAAATCGTTTGGTTAACAGTGCCTTTGCCCTGGTTAATGTTGCTTGTACTGACTGTCAGGGGGCTAACACTTCAGGGAAGCATGGAGGGCCTTGCATACTATCTTAATCCCGATTGGTCACAATTGGCCAAGGCAGCCACTTGGCGTTTCGCCTTCGGACAAGCCTTTTTCTCATTAAGCCTGGCCTTTGGTGGCGTTATGATTACCTACGCCAGTTTTCTTCACAGAAAGAGCGACCTAAACAACAACGCTGCGATAATAGCGCTCTCAGACTTCACTACCAGCTTCGTTGCCGGACTAGCCGTTTTCGCAACATTAGGAGCAATGGCCTTTGTAACCCGTGCTGAAGGTCATCCTGTCGCAGTCGAAAATGTCGCAGAAGGTGGACCGTCGCTGGCTTTTATCGCATTTCCTTATGCCCTCGCACAGTTGCCATACTCAGCTTGGTTTAGCTTTATCTTCTTCTTTGCACTTGTTACTCTGGGTATAGATTCAGCCTTTTCAATAACAGAATCGGTACTCGCTGCTATCGTTGATAAGACAGGTTGGCGCCGAGACCTAGTCCTGCCTGTTATGAGCGTGGCTGGCCTTTCTATAGGCCTTATTTACATCACGCAGGGTGGCTTGAACTGGCTGGGGGTCATTAATGATTTCATCGACGGTACTTGGGGGATCGCTTTTCTTGGGTTGCTTGAGTGCGTAGTTTTGGGCTGGCTTTGGCGAATTGATATACTCAGGCGTCACGCCAACGAGCGGAGTGATTGGAGGCTGGGCAAATGGTGGGACTATTTGATTAGAATAGGTATTCCGATTGTGTTGGGATCGTTGTTTTTCTGGAGCTTATTCGACGATTTGACCCAGCAAGGAGGACTTATTCGTGCTCCAAACGGGACTTGGAACGTGACTAACTGTGTCGGTTTGTCGGTTATTGTCCTCATTCCTATTTTAGCAATTCTGATAAGCTTTGCGAGGGGCCGGCCAGCCGTGCAACAACAGAACCCACACCAGAGGCCGCGAATCCAGGGCAACGCTGTGAGCGGACTCAGCTTGTTCTTTGCTTTGGCCTCGGCGGTGCTACTGGCGGATATGTTCAGACTGGCGTTAATGGGACGCACCGAGCAAGTTTTACTTTGGATATCGCTGCCATTGGCCGTCGCTGCAGTGCTGATTGGTAACTATCTGCTTGATAGATATAATTCTGCTGGTACAAGGTCTTCGTTATTCGCCCGCTGGGCGGGAATAATCGGCGTCATGGATATCAGTTGTTTTATTGCGCTTTTGTTGATCCTTTCTGGCCGCTCAGAGGATACCACAAAGATCGTCGAATCTACACATCAAGCGCATGAACAGCTAAGCACCGCATCATACGTAATATTAAGTGTCGTCTTCTTATTGATTATCTGTGGTCTCGGGTGGTGTTTCTACCGTGCTCTCTCGGCAACAAGTGCGGTCAATGGTATTCAAGGGCCTCAAGATACCAACGAATTAGAATAGTAGGAGACAAACTTGATTTGCTCCTGGCAATTCTTCTCAGTAAAATGCAAGGTTCGAGCGTACCGACGTAGACAACTATCAGCACAATATTGTAAATGGAAGGGGAGTCTAATATGTGGTACTACATAAAAAATGATCAACGTCACGGTCCTATCAGCGAAAACGATGTCAGAGGCCTCGTAGAAAACGGTACAATCACGCGGGACACTCTTGTTTGGCGCGAGGGCATGTCGGATTGGCAACAAGCTGGTTCTTCAGATCTTCGTGAACATTTTACTGACGTTCCCTCATTTGTACCCGCCGTTTCGACCACACCAGCTTTATATAGCGCGCATTACGATCCGAGGTCATTCAAAACGCTATGGCTCTGGTTCACATTGCTATCAGCAATCGGGGATTCTTTGTTAATAATATACATAGGGATTCCGCTTGCCATTGCTGGTTATGTATTATTATGCATTTTACTATATAGATTCTGGGCCATTATCCAGGATGGCAAGCCTCGCACGACTCCCGGCAAAGCTGTAGGTTTTCTTTTCATACCGTTCTTCAATTTCTACTGGGCATACATTGCATGGGTTGAATTGTCCAAAGATATTAATGCTTATTGTCGCCAAAGAAATATCGATGCACCTCAGGTTAATGAAGGCCTTGCTCTTACATGGTTCATTCTTTTTCTTTTAGGAGTCATACCATTTGTAGGCATATTTGCGGGCATAGCAAACCTTATAGTAATGATTATCTTGGCTAGGCAGCTTGCCACTTCAGCGGCAGCTATCGTCAGTGCCAAGCAGTAATGTTCTTCAGTAAAGTTCGCGTCACGGATTTTCTATGCCCACACTCCCACCAAGATGGCTTGACAAAAAGTGGTTTTTTCATAGCAGAAGGCTTTGTTGAAAACCTAAAAAACTGTCATTCCGAGCGAGCCCCCGTGTCTTCTGTTTTGCCTCTGCGTCTCTCGTCGCCTGCCCCCGCGTCTCTCGACGCGAGTCGGGGCGGCGGGCAAGACGAGGCAGCAGGCGAAGACAGAAATGGGGGCGAGTCAAGGAATCCCTCGGCTTGGCTCGGGACAGGTCTGTTTTTAATGGCTAAGCCATAAATAGATTTCTCCACTGTGCCCCTTATGGGCTTCCATTCTCCCCCCTAGGGGGTGCGAAGGATGAATCGGTCGAAATGACAACCGACCTTTTCAACAGATCCATAGCAGAATAAACTGCGTATTTTTAGAGATTGTCATGCCGAGCTTGCCGAGGCATCTGGCCAACGAATAAAAAGTTGCTCAATGATCCCAAGTTAAACTCATCACTTGTCTTTGGCAAATTCAGAAATGACGTCCGCCATGTCAAGAGTAGAAGACCAATCAGAGCTATAAGCTGTAGATCACGAGTTTGTATTCGTTATTTTGGTTTGAAACCATCCACACCATTTCCTGTGTACTTAGCGCAGGCTTGCTCCAGATCCACATCGCTTATATTAGCTAATGTACAAAGCCAGGCAAAAACGTCAGCGAATTCTTCCTGTTTATTTTCTTGGTTCTTGTAAGCCAGCGCAGTAGCTAATTCGCCGACTTCCTCAATAAACCACATGAACGTCGCCGGAACTCCCCGTTCTTGGTCTCGCTTTTTGTATTTCTTAGCTATTATTTGTTGAAATTCGCTGATACGCATTTCGTTGTGCTGTCAAGGCACATTTGCACAAACAAACACGATGACTTCGTTTGTCTGCATTCCAAACACTGCTGATCGTCTTATTTTTTGCCTACTATCAGAGATGAAAGCTTTGCTTTTTCGAATACTTTTCTGGCTTGAGCAATTGCTTTGTCATAGACCTTTTCGGCTCGAGCACCGCATTTGTCGCTGCCGGCTTGCTCAGCGAGGTTCAACTGGCTGATCATTGGCCCGTCAACGGCTTCTATGATCTGCAGCATTGTGATCTTGCTCGCGGCTCTGGCCAGCGAGAAACCGCCTCGTGGCCCTCTCTTGCTGCGCAGAACGTTTGCCCTAACCAACTGCTGTAGTATCTTAAGCAGATATTCTAAGGGTATATCATACTCCTTAGATATGGTTTGAGACAAGATTACTCCTTTGCCCTGATGTTGGGCGATATAGCCGACTGCCAGCAATGCATATCCTGTGGATCTACTGATTCTCATTCTAATCTCCTTCAAAACAATCCGACAATTCTGATAAAATCTTTGCATGCTCTAAGCACTTGCAGCAGTGTAAGAGCAAATACTAATATTACTCCGAAGCAGTGAGCCGACAGTGTGAAACCGTGTAACTCATATCTCTTCTGTGTCTACTATATGTTTCTTTCGCTGCCTGCCATTCCCCCTTCAGTGAATAAAACTGCGTTTTGAGCCGTGCCTTAACTCCTTTAGCAGTATATTTTCGTGCACAGCATTATTTTAACATCGAAGCATACTAAAATAGTGGTAAAACCAATCTTATTTCTTATACTCTATTTCTAAGCGATCAATACTCAATGACTAATACCTCAAACGCCCGAAATTCGATATTATCCACAACATCCTAAAAATGGCAAGTGTTTTCTTGGGGAAAGAACCCAAAAATTCGAAATTTTGCAAAATATTTTTGTACATGCAACATTTTACTCTCTATCTACAATCTCAAAAATTCTCTGATCCGGGCAAAAAACTTGACGTCAGGCACATACCAACATACTATTATCAAATTACTTAGAATCTTTTGTTTGGAGGTTGTTATGGCTGAATTAAAGCCGCGAATAAGTGTCGATTATGTTGGTAAGGCAACGGTATTGACCTTTATCGACCAGAAGATCCTCGAGGATAAAGATATTAACGCACTTCAAGAATCCATTATATCTGTTGTTGAGCAGGCAGACGGCATAAATCTAATTTTGGACTTTAGCAATGTCAAGTTTTTATCGTCTGCTGTTCTTGGCCTTTTGATAAGGATTAGCAAAAGGGTATATGAGCATAATGGTCGGTTAAGACTTTGTGGTATAGACCCAAAAATTTACGAGATATTCAAGATAACAAGACTAAACAAGGTTTTCGACATTTATAAAGACGTTGCAAGTGCTGCGCAGGGTCTCTCTGAGGCTGATTAGATAGGATATTTATGATATTTGTTGGCTAGCATGGTGGGCTTTAATCGCCAACTGGCGCGAGGGGATGTGTCTATGCCGGCAGGGATTTGTTCCGCAATTTAGTCTCTGAGCCTATGACTTTGGAAACGCCAAACTGTTGCTCGATTGTCGTCAAGGGCGTGCCATCTGCTCTTGCCGATGTGTGTAATCAGATCTTGTCAAAACTCCAAGTTAATAGCTATCGTCAGGATGATATTTTTGCTGTCCATCTGGCTCTGGAAGAAGCCTTCCTCAATGCCATAAATCACGGCAATCGAATGGATCCCAACAAAGAAGTCAAAATCGACTGTTCGATAGGAGCTGACAAAGTTGAAATTGCTTTGACGGACCAGGGACAAGGATTCGATCCAGATGCTGTCCCTGACCCGAGAATGGGCAAAAATCTGTATAAGCCAGAAGGCCGAGGCTTATTTCTTATAAACTCGTATATGGATGTTGTGAAATTTAATGAGCGTGGAAATTGCGTGTATATGGTTCGATACAAAGAAAGGCCGCCTATAGAAGGAACCCAGCAATAGACCCAGATATAGTAACCTGATGCTCTATGAATGGTATTATAATGAATCGCCATGCCAAGTTTATTCGGTTACACTCATGGCAGATTTATCTAAGGTTTCTGGACAACAAATCAGAGTTTGCTTATCATTCACAGGTCGCGTTTTCTATCAGCCTTCTGTGGACTCGGACATGATATCCGTTATTTTATGTAGTCACAAAGCACTATGCCAATCCCAGTAATGCAAAAAACTCGATGCCGTGTGTTGATTAGCAGAAGTCTCATTGTTTCCGTGTGTTTATTTTTCGTGACTGGCTGTCTCTATCAAGACGAACCAGCCCCCGAAATCATAGGCTCTCCTGCTACCGTAGAGCTGCTGCCAACACTCAATAAGCTCCCAGAACCAACGAGGATGCCCGCTATTGTTAACAAGGACGTGCCGTATGAGTGGTTCCCGCCTAAAAGACTGGAAAAGAGGTGGACTGCCATAGTGATACACCATTCGGGCACAAGCAATGGCAACGCCGCTATTTTTGACAAGTGGCACCGTGAGGGCAACCATTGGGAAGGAGTCGGCTATGATTTCGTCATTGGTAATGGCAGTGATAGCCTTGACGGAGAGGTCGAGGTTACATTCCGCTGGAGAGAACAAAGAACTGGTGCCCATTGTGGTGGTACACCGAATAACTGGGCTAACGAGCGCGCCGTGGGAATTTGTTTAGTGGGTAATTTCAATCGTTCATTTCCCAGCGGCGAGCAGATGAAGTCCTTATCAAAGCTGGTTCGTTTCTTACAAAGGCGGTATTCAATCCCGAAGAATCGCATTTATGGTCACAACACAACTCCTGGTGCGCGAGCTACGGACTGTCCAGGCAGCAAGTTTCCAATGGCCCAGCTCAAAGCAATGCTCGATAGCTAAGCTTTCTCACTCATGTGGATAATTTAACGAGTCTCCTCTTACGTCCTATAAGCATACCTTACAATTCTTTTAATCTTCTTTTCTTCCGTGGTATAGATGAAATATCCTTCTGAGTCATAACATAGAAAAAGTTGCTTTGCCGAAATGCCGAAATCCTTACTATTCGTACTTCTTTGAAAGGTTAAGTAGTAAGGAGGCAATCTCATGGGCATGTATGGTTCTATTTTTTCTCCCGGCTATGCACTGAATGAGCAAGTGGCCCGACAAATTTTTAATATTCTACCAGAGCAAGGCCCCATCATTTTAATCATGGACAGACAGGGTAACTGCTGGCCGAGCGACTCCGAGCAATTTTCCAAACTTAACATCAACGAGTCACTTTTAGCAGAACTTTGTGCTAAAGTTGATGATGGTGTTGAGCCGGCTGTAACTCAGATCAGCGATGTCAACATCGCTGCCGCACAACTGGCAACTGACCAGACGGACTGTGGCTATGTGATCATTGCATTACCGCGGTGCAATGCAGAGTCTGCTCTGACGAGCATTGATTTGATCGAAGTGCTGCTCAATCAAATTGCCTTGATAGCTAAGTTAATTGAGAAAAACAATCTCATCTGCGAGCTTCACACGAAGCAGTACACTATGTACGCCAAGACTACAGCATCTTCGAACTAACAACATTGCTGCCGCTATGTGGAAAAGGCTCGTATTTGTTGAGTCCCACCCTTACTCATCTCACGTTTTTTTTATCAGCAAATGGTTTGCCGGCGCACTTCCTGGTTTTTTGCATTGCCTTTAAGCCTGTTGTCGCTATAATCTGAATTGTGTTCGTTATGTCCATGACGTTTATCATGCAGAAATCAGACGATTCCGCTTGATTTGAGGACAACAGTGCGGTTCAGAGTTTTTAACAAAGGTAAGCTCGCTGACAAGTTTACATTATGTGGTACCTATCTTTTCGGCACTGA
>Ga0315552_1001159_pt1 | contig 16082 bp, 11 predicted proteins | sample SalMarSW160170MG_2_FD_203102 | JGI IMG/M metagenome (GOLD analysis project Ga0315552, IMG submission 203102) | Salt marsh sediment microbial communities from the Plum Island Ecosystem LTER, Massachusetts, United States - Salt Marsh Sediment SW1601-70 ...
TTAATAAATACGGAAAAATTGAACACGAGAAAAAATTACAATGTAGAGCTATTGAATGCACTTTTATATTAAAGGGTAGGATAAGGGGTGAAATAGATAATGAAGAAGTGTTTTTAGGTACTGGAGATTATGTTGTTATACCGCCCCGAGTTTCCAATAATTTTCCAATAGAAATATTAGAGTGCGCAGAGGGATTAACTATAAAGGTCCCCAGCGACAAAACAGACAAAATTACTGAGAATTTTTTTAATCCAGCAAAAGGTCGCGGAAATAATTTAAAATTAATTAAAATGGAAAATATAAAACAATATTTAAAAGATGAAACAAGAGAAAAGATTGAAAAAACAGAAAAAGAAATAGAGGAATCCAATAAAGAATTAGCAATTTTAGAAGCGAAACTTAAAGTTGAAAAAAGATTAGAAAAACTGAAAGACGGTTTAGATGAAAATTTAAAAGAAGATGTAAAATATAGTGTTTATGCTTTGGAAGATATGTTGAGAATGGAAAAGAACAGGAACGAAGAACTAAAAAAGGATTTCCAGACGCTGCGCGTAAGAAAAAAGGTAATTGATAATTTTGAAGAAGAAGATTTTTAAGAAACGAATATGTCAAAATACCCGGCGTTAGTCGGAATCGTGCCGAGAAAAAATCTCTGGCATAAAATTCAGGAAGAAGGCTGGTATCATATCCCAGTTAAGTCAGCTCCTAAAAACGCTTCCCGCGTAGAGTATTTGGCTTTTTATTTCCCCAAAATATTCGGAGAAGAATATCAATATAAGGTAAGTTATTATGCCAAAGTTTTGGGAGTGGAAACTAAAAAAAGAATTAAACTTTTTCCAGAAGAAAAAGAACATCAAAGAGCGAACAAGGATTACTTTCAATTTCATTTAGAAAAAATCAAAAAACTGCCAAAACCTATTCCGAGTATTAGATGGAGAAGAATAGTCCACATTCCCACAAGTTGCGAAAAATTATTTGCCGCCCAAGAAATCAATGATTTGTATGACACTAGTCCCTTAGAGGAGAAAATGTATTTGGAGATGAAAAAAAGAGGAATAACTACCGAAAGGCAATTTTATGTTAAAGTTGGGACAGGGTTTTACTGTTTAGATTTTGGGATATTTTGCAAAAAAGGCGATATAGATGTGGAATGCGATGGCGAAAAATACCATATTTTACCCGAAGCGTTAACCAGAGACAGACAAAGAAATAATCAGTTAACCAGTTTCGGCTGGAGTGTTTTAAGATTTACTGGAAAAGAAATTAACCAAACCATAAAGAATTGTTTTAGAACAATTGAAACAACCATCGGAAATTTAGGCGGAATTTCAGAGGCTGGGGTTTTAAATTAAACAAGTAGAAAAATGTGGAAAAATGGGCCTCCCTATTTTTAGTAAAAAGGCAGGCTCCGGCATTGGTCTGCCTTCGGCGGACACTATGGGGTAAATAAAATTATGGAAAAAAATTTGAAGAAAAAATGGGAGAATTAAGAAAAATAGATTAATTTCTTTATGAGCAGAAATAAAAAAATTGCTATTTTCGGAGGTCTATTTTGTATTCTCGTGATAGGAATCGCGATTTTTGTTTATCAAAGACAATTTGCGGCGCCGCAAAAGACAGGGGAGGAAGAAAAAATCGTCATTAATCTTACCACAACAGAAGCGGAACTGATTCCTAAACTGAAAGAGCAAGGATATATCAGGAGCGAATGGGCGTTTAATTATGTATTGGAAAAGAAAGGCTGGCAGGACAAAATAGAACCTGGCGGATACATAATTTCAAAAGGAATGAATGCTTGGGAATTGGCTGACACTTTGGTCAGATTCCCTTATCAAAAATGGGTGGTAATACCTGAAGGATTAAGGAAAGAACAGATAGCCGAGATAGCGAAAGAGAAACTCGGTTGGACAGAAGATACAAAAGAAGAATTTCTTGCTAATACAGAAGAAGGATATTTATTTCCAGATACTTATTTACTTCAAGTGCTTAACTTTGAAAATGCCGGTAAAACAGCGGCCGAAAGAATGAAAAATCAATTTAATGAAAAAGCGGCCGATCTTTTTAAAGAAGCTAAAGAAAAAAATATCAGGAACGACACTTTAATCGTTCTCGCTTCTTTAGTTCAAAGAGAAGCAGCCAATGAAAAGGAGATGCCCTTAATTGCCGGAGTTATTTGGAATAGATGGCTGCAAGATATGAAGTTTGAAATAGATGCCGCTATTCAATACGCTTTAGGAAAGTCGGGAAACTGGTGGCCAATTATAAAGCCGGAGAATTATAAACTTGATTCACCTTACAACAATTACCTTCATAAGGGACGGCCGCCGACTCCAATCTGCAACCCGGGATTGGCGGCAATAGATGCGGTAATCAACTCGGAAGAAACAGAATACCTTTACTATCTACACGACAGCGCAGGACAAATTCATTTTGCCAAGACCTACGAAGAGCATCTGGAAAATATTGAGAAATACTTAAAATGAGACAGGCAGAAACACCCCCTTTTAGTGTCTCATTTGTCTCATTTTAGGAATAAAACTGGAAAAAACGAGACACGAGCGAGACACGACTGAAAGCTTCCAATTTTACCTAAGTTTGCTATAATCAATTCAGACCGAGACACCTCGTTCTGGAAATTCCTAAAAAGTCTAAATTCTCTCTCAAATTCTCAGTTCCAGATCGAGTCACACCACACTCAACATCGTAAATCGGTGTTTTTTTACACTTTTTCTTTTCCAAAAAATTTGGTAAAATATAATAAGATGAATAAGATGGACCAACCAATCGCAAAAAGGCAAAATGTATATATTCAAGGTTTGATTTGGCAATTCCGAGATGTTCCCAAAAACATTCTCAAAGCTTGGAGGAATTTTTTAGGTTTTAATCTTCAGTATTTTTCAATACCTTTGCTTTTAAAGACATTGTTTTCCTATTGGCGCAACTATCAAATGTCTTACGGCAGGGGTTTTGATTTTAAGCGCTATTTTGAAGCATTCACATTAAATATAATGTCCCGTGTTTTGGGCGCTGTTATTAGATTGATTTTAATGAGCATTGGAATAATAGTGGAGGTTTTTATTTTCTTTGCAGGTTTGATTGTTTTTCTGTTCTGGATTTTTTTACCAGTGATTCTTATTGTGGGACTCATATTTGGATTACAACTTTTGATTTAAGAATGTTAAGGCAAAAGGAGCTTAGCTTAGCTTAGCTTAGCTTAGTTTAGCTTATTTTATTGTAAATTATAAAAAACAAAATGTAATAGATATATGGCGATAGCAATATATCTATTACATTCCTAATTTGTAGGAACTATGCATTTTAATATCCAACACACAGCAATATTCAGAGCAATAAAACTGGAAAAGTATTTTAAGCTCATTAAATCAGTCAAAATGGTGTTTTTGGTTTTGTTTCTTATTAGTTTATTCTTGTTTTTATATAAGCTCTCTTATGAGCCTTTTGCTGATTTGTCATATAATTGGTTGGGACTAACTATAATTTTTTTAGTCGGAATGATTGTGTGTTGGTGGAAATTACTTTTCTTTAATCAAAAAATCAAAAATCCTCAGCTTTTAATGAGAATTGAACAAACTTTTTCCCAGCCTGAGAAATATAATTTAGCAGAGTTTCTTAGTTTTGAATCAGCCAAAGCAATCTGGGAGGCGTTTAAGTTCGCTCAAAAAAAAGAACTTTCTCATATTCCTCCCGAAGCTATTTTTTATTTTTGTTTAGAAACACAACCAAAACTTAATTTCATATTCTCAAGATGTCTTTTGAGCATAAAGAAGATTAAAATAGAATTAAAAGATTATTTAAACGGATTAAGGGGCGAGCTTTTCCGCCGTGAATTATCGGAAGATTCCCAAAACCTTATTTTAGAAGCTGGGAATGTTGCCAAACAAAGAGGTAGAAATAGGATTAAGCCGGAAGATATTATAGTTGTTCAAAGCAAAACAGATCCTGTTTTCAAAAAACATTTGATTGTTGCGAATCTTAAATACAATGATATTGAAAATTTGTCTTTTTGGCTGGAAACCATAGAAAAAAGAATAAAAGATAGAAAAAGGTTTTGGTCAAAAAAGAATTTAGCCAGAAAACAAACTCTTGGAAAAGAGTGGGGGGCAGGGTATACTCTGACACTGGATAGATATTCAATTGACTGGACAGAAGCGGTAAAACAAAGAAGGTTCGGTGATATTATTGGTCATCAAAAAGAAATAGAATCAATAGAAAGAGTTTTAGATCGCTCGGAAATCAACAATATTTTATTGGTTGGAGAGCCTGGTTCGGGCAGGGGAAGTATTATTCAGGCTTTATCGCGAAGAATTCTTTGGGGTAAGAGTATTTCTAGTTTGAATTACAAAAGGGTCGTTGAGCTGGACATGGCTTCCTTGATTGCCCAAACCGAGGGTTTGGAGGAAACAGAAAAGGCTTTGGATAAAATCTTTCAGGAAGTGGTTTCAGCTGGAAATATTATCCTAATTATTGATGACTTCCACAACTATATTTCTCATTCTGCCAAGCCGGGTGTTCTTGATATTTCCGGCATTATACTTAGTTATTTAGATCTTTCCAAATTTCAGATTATTGCCATTACTGGTCCGTCCGGCCTTCATAAATATATTGAGCAGAACCCGTCAATTTTGGCTCTTTTTGAACAAGTTGAAGTTTTGGAGATATCTCCGGAGGAAACAGTGGTTATTTTGGAAAATACAGTGGCTTGGTTGGAAAAGAGGTACAAAAAATTCATAAGTTATCAGAGCATTAGAGAAATAGTTCATTTTTGCCAACGTTATATGCCTGTGATTCCTTTTCCAAAGAAAGCGCTTGATCTTTTGGACGAAGTCTTGGTTTATATCAAGCAATTCACAAAGGACTATATTGTTCTGCCAAAACATGTGGCAAAGATTGTTTCGGAAAAAACACAGATTCCGGTTGGCAAGATTGAACTAAAGGAAAAGAAGCTTTTATTAAATTTAGAGAATTTAATTCACAAAAGAATTGTTAATCAGGATGAAGCAGTAAAAGAAGTAGCCACTGCTTTAAGGCGCGCTCGCACCGAAGTAACAACTAAGATGGGTCCTATTGGAACTTTTCTGTTTTTGGGACCTACGGGAGTAGGTAAGACCGAGACTTCCAAAGCCTTGGCTCAAACCTATTTTGGATCAGAGTCCAAGATGATAAGACTTGATATGTCTGAGTTTCAGCATACCGAAGATATCTCGCGTTTAATTGGTTCTCCGGGCGAAGAAGGGCTTTTAACAACGAAAGTAAGAGAAAGGCCATTTTCCTTAATTCTTTTAGACGAGCTGGAAAAAGCGCACCCAAATATTCTGAATTTATTTCTTCAGGTTTTGGATGAGGGACACTTGACTGACGGCTTGGGAAGGAAGGTTGATTTTAAGAATTGTATTATTATTGCAACCTCTAATGCTGGTTACAAAATAATTTTAGAAGCATTAGAACAAGGAACAGAATGGTCAAAGGTAAAAAGTAAACTTTTAGAATACCTTTTTCAAAAAGGCATTTATAGGCCAGAGTTCATTAACAGGTTTGATGCTATGGTTGTTTTTCGTCCTTTGAGCAAAAAGAATCTTTTGGATATTGCAGGACTTCTGCTTTACAATCTTCAAGAGAATTTGAAGAAAAAAGATATTGATTTTGTTGTCACAGAAGAATTAAAAGAGAAGATTGTTGAAAAGAGTTATAACCCGGTTTTTGGCGCCAGGGAAATGCGAAGAGTTATTCAGGATAAGGTAGAAAATGTTTTGGCTGAAGGCCTTTTGAAAGAAGATTTGAAAAAAGGCGATAGGGTAGAGGTTGACCCAGAGAATTTCCAACTAATAATCAGTCAATAATTTTCCCGAAGCTGTTCCTGAAGGTAACCTTCGGGAACAGGAAGGACAAACGGGGCGTAAGCGCTTGTCTTTTCTGGCGAGAGTAAGCAAGAAAAGATAGGTAAGAGGAACCGCTTGCGCCCACATTTTTTTATCCACAGGAATTTTTTCGTTTTTCGTTTTATAATAAAGATATGGAAGAAAACATAGAAGAGCCAGTTGAAGACCTTGTTTTGTCAGAAAAAGATTACGCCACATTGACCCCGAATATCCCTTTAAACAAACCTGGGGGAAATTTAATTCCTAAAATTATTATCGGAGTGTTAGCCGCGAGCGTGATTGGCGTTGGTGCTGCTTTGGCAAGCCGAGTTTTAGATCCGGCCTGGAATCCATTTCGACCTTCGCCGGAAAAAGTAATCAGCCAAATGTTCTCCAATTTGAAAGAAATAAAAACAGTTCATAGTGAATTAAATTTGTCAGTAAAAACAGATGCGGTAAAACCAGAACAGTCAGCAGTTAATTTTGTTATTAAATATAGCGGTGATTCAGATAATACTAATTCTGAAGAATTAAAGTTAGGCGGAGATTTAGACGTAACAACAGAGATGGGGGGAACTCAAATTTCTATCGGAATGGAATTTAAAACTATTGGCCAAACATTTTATTTCAGTTTAAATAAGATTCCTTTAATTCCTTTTCTTTCTCCGCAAATCACTGATAGTTTAAAAAACCAATGGATTAAATTTGACCAAGAAACCATAGAAGATTTAATAGGCGATCTTTACAGCCCGGAAATAGAAAAACAGCTTGAAGAATCAAAAAAAGAACAAGCCGAAATAACAGAAGAATTTTTAAAAATAATAAGAGAGAAAGAACTTTACATTGTTAAAAAGAAACTTTCTGATGAAAAAATTGAGGAACAAAAAACCTATCATTATTTGTTGGCCCTAAATAAAGAGGAGGCAAAAATGGCAGTTATTGAAATAATGGAGATAATGGAGGAAAAAGATTATTCTACTGCTAGTGCGAGATCGAGGGCAAAAGAGGCAATAATTAAATCTGATATAGTTCATTTTCGATCAATAGCCGAAATGATTTATATTTGGGATTCGAGTTACGCTAATTTTAGTTGCGACAACTCTGAAGTTAAGCCAATTTGCGAAACGATTAGCGAACTAACAGGCTCTAAACCGATTATTTATGCCTCTAAAGAAGATTATTGTGCTTTTGCTCAACTTCCAATCAAAGGATATTATTTTTGTGTTTCTAGTGAAGGTGCTACCCGGATAACTACTAACCCTGAAATATCGTGCTTTTGTGACGGGAAAACTTTTGTCTGCCCGAATCAGGTTGAAATTACTCAAAAAGAAAGAGAGGAATCCGGTAAAGAAGAATTTATAAAAGCTTTGAATGATTTTTTTGATGAAGTTGGTGAAATAACTGCGGAAGTTTGGATCGGCCAAAAAGATAAATTGCTTTACAGAATAGCAACAGAAAAAGAAATTGATATTAGTAAGATTGATAAGGAGAAACAAGGAATAACAAAAATTGAATTCATGCTCAACCTTTCTAAATTAAATCAGCCGGTTAAAGTTGATCCGCCAAAAGAGTACAAGGATATCCAAGATATTATAGGAGCTTTGTTAATGTCTTTAATGATGGGTTCTTAAAACCATTTCTCCTTATAATAATGTTGTTTTATCTTTCCCCTGATTTATTGAATTGAATCAGCCTATAAGGCTGATTTTAATTTGTCGCTAAGAATGCTTGTGGAAATTCTGTGGAGAAGTCCGCAGTTTTTATATTATTTTAACCTAATTTGGAGGTAAAAGGCATTTGGGATGAGGGAGTTGACTAATGTATAGGAGTGGATTATTATAAGAGAGTAGTGGGAAATTGTGGATAACTATGGGGATAACTCCCTTTTTCTGTGGATAACTCGAGTGAGCGAAGCGAACGAGACCCCGCCCTCTATGCAGTATGTATTGTCTTTATATCCTTCAAAGGAAGAATAAAAAGTTTTATATAGGTTATACCGAAAACCTGGAAAGGAGAATAAAAGAACACAAAAGAAAAGATAAGTTTAAATTAATTTACTACGAAGCTTATCGCTCCGAAAAAGCGGCCAGAAATAGAGAAAAAAGGTTAAAATATTACGGCAGCGCTTGGCGAGCCTTAAGAAAAAGAACGACCGCTTAGAGGGCGGGGTATTGCTCGGCTCACTGCGTTCGCCTCCCAATATGTTTATCGGTGAATACACATATTCAATTGATCAAAAGAACCGTTTGTCTGTTCCTTCAAAATTTAGAAGAGAATTAGGCAAACGGGCAGTGGTGACCCGGGGCATTGATAAGTGCTTAGTTATTTATCCTTTAAAAGTCTGGTCTCAATTAGTAAAAAAACTTGAAAATTTGCCTACTGCTCAGACCGATGCCAGAGAATTCGTCCGTCTTATATTATCAGGCGCCGTTGATGTAAGTCTTGATAAATTGGGCAGAATTCTAATCCCTGATTATTTAAAAAAATACTCTTGCCTGAAAAAGAATACAGCGATTCTTGGTCTTTCCAATAAAATTGAAATCTGGGATGAGACCAAGTGGCAGAATATAAAAAAGAGAACAGAAACAAAGTCGGGAGAGATTGCCGAGAGACTGAAGGAACTCGGCATTTAGAAAATGACCAATTACTAATTTCTAATTCCTAACTAATGTCCCAATGACCAAAATCCCAATGAACAAAGAGTTATTTAGTCATTAGGCATTGGGATTTGGGATTTAGTTAGTTAGAAATTAGGTCAATTAGAAATTAGAAATTTTGCTACACATTCCAGTTCTACAAAAAGAAGTTTTAGAATATCTTAACCCTAAGCCAAATGAAGATTTTATAGATTGCACTTTTGGCATGGGCGGCCATTCAAAATCTATTTTAGAAAAAATTAAACCAAATGGAAAAGTATTAGGCTTTGAATGGGACCCTGAACTTTACAAAAAAATATCAAGCGAGTCCATTGAGCGATTAATTTTAGTCAATGATTCTTACACCAATCTTGAAAAGATTGTTAAAGAAAAAAACTTTGGTCCAGTTTCCGGAATATTATTTGACTTAGGAATGTCCAGCTGGCATATAGAGCAAAGCAATAGGGGATTCACTTTTCAGAAATCAGAGAATTTGGATATGAGGTTTAATCCAAGTGTTCAGCAAATTACTGCTGAAGAAATTCTTAATCAATATACAGAATCAGAAATTGAAATAATTTTACGGGAATACGGAGAAGAAAGATTTTCTAAAAGAATTAGCCGGGCCATTATTAAAAATAGGCCCATTAAAACAACCTCCCAACTTAGAGATATTATAATCAGGTCTTTGCCTCAAAAACGGCCAAGAACCAGAATAAATCCAGCTACTCGAGTTTTTCAAGCTCTAAGGATAACAGTAAATCAGGAGCTGGAAAATTTAGAGAAAAGCTTGCTTCAGGCATTAAGGGTTCTTAAACCAAACGGAAGAATAGTAATAATTTGCTTTCACTCTTTAGAAGAGAGAATAGTTAAAAACTTTTTTAAAGCAAATAAAAACTTATTAAAAAGCTTTACTAAAAAACCAATTATACCAACAATCGAGGAGGTAAGGGGTAATCCTCGCTCAAGATGCGCAAAGCTCAGAGCAAGTATAAAATTATAAAATCATTAAATTCTTCAAGCCATTCTGTATTGCGTCCAAAAGTAGGTGTTTTGAGATTTCCAAGCCTGAACTTAAAGGTATTATGGCTTCTTGGATTTTTTTTAGTTCTTTCTTTAATGGTTTTCTATATTTTACAGTCCAATTGGATTATTCGCGAGGGATATTCGGTTGATTCTTTTCAAAGCAGACTGACAGAGACGAAAAAGGAAAATAAAAAACTAGAAATTAATTTTGTTGAAAACAACTCCATGAAAACTATTGAAGAAAGAATTGAAAATCTGAACCTTGTAGAGATTAATAAAATAAACTATATTCAACTTTTAGGGGGTCAAGTGGCTGCTAAGTGACCACGAAGTGGTCATCCTGAGGGCGGAGCCCGAAGGATCCCGAGGAATAGGGGTAATTCACGGGATCTTTCGCTATCGCTCAGGATGAAAAACTAAATGAAGACCTGGCGTTTAAACATAATAATCTTTTTCGTTTTTTTGTTCGGTGCGGCTGTAATAAGCCGTCTTATTTTTGTTCAGATTATAAAACATGATCGTTATCAATCTTTAGCCCAGGGCCAGCAGAAAATGTTTAGCGAAGTTCAAGGAGAAAGGGGAGATATTTTACTAAAGCCTTTTGATAAGTCAACTCCATATATTTTAGCGTCAAACAAAACATCATATTTATGCTATGCTTCATCAAAAGAAATAGAAAACAAGCAGGCTTATGCTCAGTCTTTAAGCGAAATTCTTGACTTGGAAAAAGATTTTATTTTAAAAGAGCTTTCCAAAGATAGTTTTTATCAAGTTATAAAAAAGGATTTAACCGAAAAAGAGCTTAGTTCCCTGGTAGAGTCAAAATTGGCTCATATCTATATTGGGGAAGAAACCAAACGTTATTACCCGAACAATTCTTTAGCCAGCCATTTAATTGGGTTTTTTGGGGGAGAGGGAATTGGCCAGTACGGCATTGAGGGTTATTGGGATGATATTTTAACGGGCAGAAAAGGATTCATTGAAAAAGGCAAAGGACCTTTAGGTTTTTTAATATCTCTGAACCCAGAAGGCAAATCAGGGGTTAAGAAAGGTTCTGATTTGCTTCTAACCATTGATTACAATATTCAGTTTATGGCTGAAAAGCTTTTGAAGAATGCGCAAGAGAATCTAAATATTGAAGAAGGACAGATTATAATAGCTGATCCAGATTCAGGCAGAATTATTGCTTTGGCTCAATGGCCCGAGTTTAATCCATGTGAATATTCAAAAGAAGAAAACCTGGCAGTTTTTCAAAATGGAGCTATTCAAAAACTCTTTGAGCCAGGCTCAATTTTCAAACCAATCACCATGAGCATTGGTTTGGAAAATGGAAACTTTACCCCTGAAAGCACTTATACTGATCCAGGAATAATAGAAATCGGAGGCTGGCCAATTTATAATTATGGTAAAAGAGTCTATCCGGGGGAAATAACAATGACTGAAGTTTTGGAAAAATCAATCAACACCGGCGCTGTGTGGGCAGAACAGAAAATTGGGCATAAAAAGTTTTTGGAGTATCTTGAAAAGTTTGAGTTCTTTGAACTAACTGGGATTGAGCTGGATGGAGAAATATTTTCTGAAAACAGAAACCTGAAAAAGGGCTATGAGATAAACTTTGCTACCGCTTCTTTTGGCCAGGGGATTGAAATAACGCCGATTCAGTTAATCAAAGCTTTTTCAGCTATTGCCAATGGCGGAATATTAGTGAAACCATATATAGTTGAAGAGGTTGTTAGCCCATCGGGCAGGATAACGAAAATAGAGCCAAAATTAAGTGAGTCTGTTATTTCCGAGAAAACAAGTTCCCAAATAAGCGCCATGATGGTTAGTGTGGTAGAAAACGGGTATGCTAAAGGCGCTCAGGTTCCGGGCTATTATGTAGCTGGCAAAACAGGTACGGCTCAGATTTCCTGGTCAGCCCTTGGGGTTGATAAATTTGGTTATTCTGATAAAACAATTCAGAGTTTTATTGGTTTTGCCCCGGCTTTTAATCCGCGTTTTTTGATTTTAGTAAAGCTTCACAATCCTGAAACTAAAACTGCTGAATACTCTGCTTTGCCGATTTTTCAGGATTTAGCAAAATATATTCTGGATTATTGGCAAATAGCACCGGATTACGAATAATTTTTAATGATACAATTTTTAAGCCTTTCTTATAAGCCATTGTTTGCTGGATAGCGCTGAGTGCCAGACTCCCCCATAGGGTTGCAATTGAAAATTTGAATATTCAATGAAGATTAGGCCTTGAAAATCGAAAATTTTTGTGCTAATATATAAAGTATCCCGCCCTCATCGTCTAGTGGTTTAGGACGCATGGTTCTCATCCATGTAACATCGGTTCAAATCCGGTTGAGGGCGCTTTTTTATTTTACCCCCAAAACTATTGACAAAAATAAGATAGTATGATATAATTATAAATGTGAGGGGAAATGGCGTCTAATGGCGTTGTAATGGCGTTTAACGGCTTCTATCTATAAATAGTATCCATTACCTTGGGGGTCTCACCTTTATCCCTCCTTTTAAAGGCCTCGCCCTGTGTGAGATAATGGCCTTGTGTCGAAAGAGATCCTCAGAGTAATGGATGTTAGTGCCTTCTGTGGTTTCGTTTAACGAGAATCCACAGAGGGCGTTTTTTTTATTATTCCCCATCACTTTTTCTTGCCAGAAAAACCAGGGCGGGGTAAAATAAAAGAATGGTTCTATAAACTCACCACAAGATAAATGTTTAAAGCTTTTGAATTTGAAACAGATAAAAAAGAAATTTTAGTCGGCGTTATTGCTGATACCCATTTGCGAGTCAACCCAACAGCGAGCCACAACGGCGGCGGATATCAAAAGGCTCTGGAAATATTCCGAAATAATAAAGTTGGCCTGGTTAGAAATTTTACATCCGAGCAGGTCTTAAAACAGAATAAAAATCAACATAAAGCAATAGCCAAAAGAAAACCCATAAAATCAAAAATTTCTAACGGGGTAGATTTAATAATTCATGCTGGAGACATTGTGAGCCTTGCTGGATTGAAAGATTTAGAAAAAATCGCTCCGGTTTTTGCGGTTCAGGGCAATAACGATCTGCCAGAAATTCAAGAAAAATATCCAGCAATGTTATTGCTCAAAATTTTCAATTGGAAAATCGGAGTTCTTCACAGCTTAACCAATGTACTTGGTTCTTTTCTGGGAAGAGAGGCGGCTAAAGCTAAAGACTTAATCAAAGAGCATAAGTTTGATATTATAATAAGCGGACATACGCATCGTTCTTATATTAAGAAAATTAATAATGTTTTGCTAATTAACCCTGGTTCGCCCAACCAGCCGTTTTTGAGTAAAGCCTCAGTAGCGATTTTGAGAATAAGCAAAGATTCTTACCAAGCGAAAATTATTTATTTAAGATAAACGGCCTGAGGCCTCTCCTCGGGCAACTGCCCGAGGACGGGCTTCGGCTAACTTTCGTATATGAAAAAAACTATTTGGCACAGTTTAGTTTTCAAAAGAGCGGTTGATTATTTTAATAGTGATATTAAAAAGGGTTTTTCTGAAAAAGAGGTCAAAAAACGGAAGAAAAGATTTGGTCTTAATAAACTTCCGGAAGAAAAGCCGTTTTCAAGTTTTAAGATATTATTGGAGCAGTTCAAAAGCCCGTTGATTTATATTTTAGTTATTGCCGGAGTTATTACTTTAATATTAAACGAGTATACTGATTCTATTGTTATTTTTGGAGCTGTAGCCCTGAATACTATTGTTGGTTATTTTCAGGAAAACAAGGCTTCTAAAGCCTTAAAAGCCTTAAAGAGGGCAGTTGAATACAGGACGCGGATAATCAGGAGCGGAAACATTAAACTTATAAACTCAGAGGAAATCGTGCCCGGAGATATTTTTATTTTAAGGTCCGGAGACAGAGTTCCGGCCGACGGAAGAATTATTGAATCTAAAAATCTTAAAATTAATGAAATGGCATTAACGGGCGAATGGCTTCCGGCTAAGAAATTTAACAAACCGCTTAATAGGGAAACTCCATTAGCTGATAGAGATAATATGGTCTATATGGGCACAATTGTTGAAGACGGTAGAGCCAAAGTCGTGGCCGTAGCTACTGGTTCAGCAACGGAAATAGGACAGGTGGCAGAGCTCGTCAGGGAAACAAAAGAAGAAAAAACTCCGCTTCAGAAAAAATTAGCCCATTTTGCCAGAATTGTCGGCCTCATTATCCTTGCAATCACTACTATTATTTTTATTGAGGGAATAATTACTGGAAATAGTTTTTTAGAAATGTTTCTTATTGCGGTGGCAGTTGCAGTGGCTGCTATTCCAGAAGGTCTGCCCGTAGCAATGACTGTAATTTTGGCTTTGGGCATGCAGAGAATTTTGAAGAAAAAGGGATTAGTAAGAAAACTTTTAGCAGCCGAAACATTGGGAAGTACTTCTATTATAGCAACGGACAAAACAGCTACCCTTACTGAAGGAAAAATGAAAGTAAGCGAAATTTTGACCGTCCAAAAGATATTAAAAAACAGGAAAGACAAAAAAACTAATTCTTTAATCTTAGAAATTGCTGTTTTGTTAAATGAGGCTTTTGTGGAAAATCCCCAGGATTCTTTGGAAAAATGGGTTGTTCAAGGACGGCCTACTGACAAAGCTCTTCTTTTGTCCGGAGTGGAGGCGGGCATTGACCGAAACAAACTAAAAAAAGAAATGAAAATAATTGAAGAAAGTCCTTTTAATTCCATTAATAAATTTGCTTTCGCTGTTTATCAAAAAGAAAAAGAAAAACTTTTATACGCTTTGGGCGCTCCTGAGAAAATCTTGGACTTCAGTAAATTCATTGAAATTAAGGGCAAGAAGCAAAAAATAACAAAGAAGCAGAAAGAGAAAATAAAAAAGGTTTTGGATAGTTTAACGGGCAAAGGTTTAAGAATAATCTCTGTTGCCTATAAAAAGAGTTCAGATTTGAAAAATAAGATGGAGGATTTAACTTTTTTAGGACTCGTTGTTTTAAAAGACCCATTGCGAAAAGATATTAAAGAAGCTATTAGAATATGTCGACAGGCCGGAATGAGACCCATTATTGTTACCGGCGATCACAGATTAACCGCTAAAGCCATAGCCGAGGAGATCGGTTTTAAAATTAAAAAAGGAAATATTGTTGAAGGTAAAGATTTAGATAAAATGACAGATAAAGAATTTGAAGAAAAAATAAAGAATATTAAAATATATGCCCGGGTAGAGCCGCGGCACAAAATGAAAATTATAGAAGCTTGGCAGGAAAAAGGAGAAATAGTGGCAATGACCGGCGACGGCATTAATGACGCGCCAGCTTTGAAAAGGGCTGATATTGGCGTGGCGCTCGGCTCTGGCACCGATGTTGCTAAAGAAGTGGGGGATTTAATTCTTTTACCCGACAGTTTTAATATTTTAGTGGCAGCAGTTGAGGAGGGAAGGGCGATTTTAGACAACATCAGAAAAGTTATAACCTATTTGCTTTCTGATAGTTTTAGCGAGGTGATTTTAATCGGCGGGGCTTTACTTTTCGGCTATCCTTTGCCGCTTTTGCCAGCCCAGATTTTGTGGGTCAATTTGATTGAAGACGGTTTGCCTAATATGGCCTTGGCTTTTGAACCAAAAGAAAAAGATTTGATGAACAGAAAACCAATAGGCCGCAAAAGTCCCTTGTTGACCAGGGAGATGAAAGCAATAATTTTTATTATAGGGGTTATCACAGACTTAATACTTTTAGGATTATTTTTCTTATTGTTAAGCAAGACTAATAATATTGTTTATATTAGAACAATGATATTTTCTGTTCTAACAATAGACTCTCTGTTTTATGTTTTTTCCTGTAAAAGTTTGCGTCGCAACTTATGGCACATCAATCCTTTTTCCAATAAGTTTTTAATTGGAGCTTGGGCAATTGGAATTTTAATGCTGGTTTTAGCCATTTATGTTCCTTTATTCCAAACTATTTTAAAAACTGTTCCGCTTGCATTTACTGATTGGCTGATTATTTTATTTCTTGGATTGATAGAACTGATTTTAATTGAATTTACCAAATATCATTTTATCACGACCAAGCAGGATACGAACTAGCATCAATTTAGCAGAGCCAATTTGAGTCATATTCAAGGCGCGAGGAGTGAAGTGTATCCTCTGGGATACATAAGCGACGAGTCCCCCCACTTAATCTGTACAGATTAAGTGGGGGGACGAGCAACGCAGAAGATGGCTCAAATTGGCCTGCCCAAAGGGAAGGCAAAGAATAGGCCAATTTCTTCGTTACTCCTCCTTGAAGTATTATTCTAATACTCCTTCGTCGTCGTGCCAGGTGCTCTCTCTGTAAACATAACACTGTACTGGCCAGAGAGATTTTTTCTTCTGGCTAGGCGCGAGGAGAGAAGTGTGCCTTTAGGCACATAAGCAACGAGTAACAACGCCAGAAGGAAAAATATCCTGGCCCCTTTGGGGAAGCTCAAAATTAAGAGATCTCTGTGTTGCTCCTCCTCAATGTGCTTTTCAAGCACACTTTCGTCGTCGCTCCTTGACCTCGCTTAAT
>Ga0315552_1001165_pt1 | contig 16046 bp, 12 predicted proteins | sample SalMarSW160170MG_2_FD_203102 | JGI IMG/M metagenome (GOLD analysis project Ga0315552, IMG submission 203102) | Salt marsh sediment microbial communities from the Plum Island Ecosystem LTER, Massachusetts, United States - Salt Marsh Sediment SW1601-70 ...
GGTCAATACCATCGGGACATCGATGGAAGGCCAGGGATAGGCGATGACTTTGAAATTATCCACCTGGTCCATTATCGATTTGATGCTCGATTTCAAACTGGAACAAGCCTGATCATCCAGGGATGAACAGTTATACCAGAATATTACATAACCATGCTCCAGGTTGTGCACCAGATATCCAGCCGGATAGGGAGGTTCCTGGTCGCCCTCATCATAAAAGCCGGCGTTCATTTCATTGGCGTAGTGCCGGCCCGAGGAAGGTGGATCGGTGTTGTAAGGACCAGGATCAGTGCCTTCGGGGACATGGCTGTTGTCTGGCATTACCGGGACAGATTCGCCTGTGGGGGGTTGGTTTCGAGCGAGTACGGCGTACCCCACCACGCCAAGGACGACCACTATAAGACCGCCCCAGAGAACCCAGTTCAGGATTTGCTTTCTCTTTTTTTGCCGTTTTTTTGCCTGCCGTTTGCTTTTCATTCGCCCTCCTGGATGGAAACCTTAATGGATTATCGATCTATGAGTACCAAATACATTGATATTCGACCTTATACGTCCGAATTATAGACGATTTTTAAAACAAATGCCAGATAAGATCATTCCCGGCTCCTCCAGATGACCTCTTTACGGGGGATGCAAGGTGAGCAGATATCCTGGCTGACCGCTTGCTCGTTTTCACGCTTTTGAAATCGTCTTCAATAAATGCTATACTATTTTAGTTTTATGATTTATGGAACTCCTAAATCTATAGGGGGTCTTTATTCATTTCAGATTTTTCGATTGAAATTGTGTATCATTTGCCAGATAATAATTCGGGAAGGTAGTGTCAAACCTTCATACAACAAAAAACCGTGAACCTGATCAGTGGTAGTATTATCTTATTGAATGGTTTTGGGCTTGTCTATGATCTATCAGTAGACTTTCCGGGGTTTCTACGCTTAGTGGTGCGTTGATAGTTAATTAATTCCGAGGTTGACCCTAATAAGAAAGGTGTCCAATGCATAATGAGTACCTTCCCCAACTGCCGCATCGGCGTCGTCCTTTTTTAGCCCTGTCACTATTGATCATACTTATGGCTTGTAGCAGGCCTACCCCACACCCAACAATTTCCCCATCACCAACTGTTAGACCAACTGCCGTAGCCTCTGCGCTGAAAGATACCCAAGCTCCTCTTATTCCAGAAGTGTCAGAAATGGTCTTCCGTTTCCATGATGGAAAAAAAGTGGCTTTTAACAGCCTGTCATTTATTGACCTTCAAGCCGACGTTTTGACCACCATCACCTTCGACACGCTGGATGCCAGGGCTCTGCAAAACGAGGGCTGGTCGGGAAGTGAAACCTTACCGGGAGTCGGGAAAATTCAATGGGCTGGTGGTAATAAAGAGCAAGCTGTGCTTCATGTTCAGATTCCTGCTAATACAGAAGGCATGTTCTTGCAGGTTGCCTCGAAGTCCGGCGTGGCAACTTTCGATGTAACCCTCAATGGAATCAGCCTCGGTAGTCTGCGCGTCACAGATCAATGGCAGGTAGGTTACCTATCCATTAGCGACTTCCAACCCTCCATCGCATCCACTCAGACCCCTCAATGGTCGGATGGGCGTTATTTCCCTTTGTTCCCACCTCCTGCCGATAGGGTTTATTCCATCCGAATACGACCAGCTTTTGAAAACTGGCAGGGGAAATCTTCCTGGCGCTTCAACCAAAACGAAGATGCCATGCTGGCGCTGACTCTGGTGGGAATGCAGGGTTTAATAAATCGTGGAAATCCGAGCATTTACCTGGATTGGAGTATTGAGGGGCCATACGGAAACGAATCTCACGCCTGGTTACCTGTTCTGCATGAGAATGTCAACTTAATTGAACTTGATCTGGATGGCTTGAGTGCTATTCGATTTTTATATCGTCGTTATTCACAATATCTCAAAGGCGCGGTCATTTACGATCCGGCAATAGCCGATAGTGTAAACCTGGCAACCATGTACGCGGGATTGGAAAACCGCCTCATTCTATCTCCGGAGCAGCTTGATCTTCCCGGCATACATAAATTCAGTGATGTGGTTGATTTACGCCAATTAGCTCAGGAACAGGGATGGGATTCAAGTGCTGAGAGCAAATATCGGTTGTATGAATGGATCTATGAGAATCTGTGGCCTAATTTGGATCATCGGATTATTGGAATTATCAGCCCTGGAGCACCAAGTTCGCTATGCATCCCGGCTGATTCCTACCTCCCCCCAGGTTTAGCTGCCCGCGATTACATTATCTCCCTGCAACTTAGTGCACTATGGCTTTCACCCTCAGAGGAACCAGAAAGTGGATTACTTCGTAAGTTTTTAACCGATGCGCCTCACCCTATCCCACTACTTGGCTTTTATAACTGCGAGGAAGGCAATACGGTGGCTCTAGCGGCGCAATTGGGCGATTGGGTGCCAGTTATTACCAATGGCAATGCACCGGTTTCGTCCGGCAGCTTGAGCCTTTTTTCCAGTATCCAGCCAATGGTTCAGCGCAACCAGTCTGTGATAAACCCGGATCATATCCTTGCCACTTTGAAAGCCTCTCACATTGCCACTATCTATACTTCCGATGGGGACTCCCTGCAGGTTCTTTTGGATCAAGGCTTTGGCAACTTCCCTTGGAAAGATGTGCATGGCTACCACATCGGTTGGGGTATTAACCCAGTTTTGGCCGAATTGGCACCCCTTGTCTGGAATTACTACATGGGAATGGCCGGAGAGACCAGCTTCCTCACCGGCGTTTCGGGAGCAGGCTACACGCACCCAGCAGCAATGAATGACGAACAGCTTCGTTCTTACCTGGCTTACACCGCACGGTATCTTGATGATACTGGCTTACGATCCCTTGAGGTTATGAGTGGTGCAGGGTCACACGGAGAAGGTTGGGATAGACGTCTATCGCGAATTTATTATGAAGTTTTACATGATAAAGGTTACCTTGGCGTATTTCCCGAAAATGGTATTTTGGGTTTGTGGGGGCTTGGATTCCGCTATCAAGATGCGCCTGCACCAGCGGTATATACAAGTTATGATGCCAGTTGCCAAGATTTAGACTGGATTGTAGAGAATCTGGTGAGTAAACGTCCTGGTGAAATCTACATGGATTTACCTGATTATCCTCATGTGTCAGATGTTCAAGTGGTGGACGACCCGGAGGCGCACGCTGGAAAGGCGCTGTTATTCTCTACTGCCGCTTCACTTGGCGCTGTGCAAGGCCCCTTTGGCACTCTACCTCCTGGTGAATACACCGTGACCTTTCGCCTCAAGGTTGCAGATAACCAGGACAGCCGACCCATGGTGCGGATCTATATTGGTAGCACAAAGGATACCGGTCAGGTATTTGCCAACCAGCTTTTAGCTCCTGCAGATTTCCAAATCGCTGAAAAATATCAGGAATTCACCCTAACCTTTTCCATCGATCAGATGGTGGATTTAATCGAGATTGGAATCAGCCATTTTGGAGGAACTGACCCACCAGAGGGGGATTGGGCGTCTGAGGATCTCTATGCAGACAAAATTCATCTATCCCGCGTCGGCGGTTTGAATCTTCCGGTTTTTGCGGGTATTATCGAGATCGCCACTTCCCCTGCGAAACCGGAAAACATGGATATCATAGAGAAACTGGAACAAGCGGGTGTTCTTGTGCTCTCTCCGGATGAGTTCGTGGCTGCCCTCAACCCGGAATACATGATTGAATTTGCTGCCCCTATTTTAGGGTCCGAGAATCCTGTCATTGCGCAAGCTGGTGAATATATCGATCAAGGGGAATATCTTGAAGCCCTGTTAGTAATTCGTTCCGCTTTGAGTGAACGAATAGAATAAACAAATTTCTATCCTTGCGCTCCTTCCTTTTTCTATAATTACGGTTTAATAACATAGCTCCCTGATATCGTATTGGGCGAAAATCAAGCAAGAAATAGACAATCTGAAAATCCTTAATATAAAATGGATTTGGTTTATTCAAGCAATGACAAATAGCATGGTTTGTATGCATACATTAGCCTCTGATTTATATGCGGATTATAAATTCATATCTTGGTGGGATTACTAAACAAGGACTGCACGAGGTTCAAGGTCAAGTCCTGAAGATCGGTAAAATAATAGATCGCTTATATTTTAAAAAATACACTGGCCTTGCATTGACCGCTTAGCGGAGGCTGTCACTCCAAGAAGGTCAGCGCAGCTGACCGACGAAGGGATCCCCTGACCAGGTTGTAGTTTGCTTCAGTCGCTTTGCTCCTTCGCAAAGACATGTGAATGTATAGGTTTTCTGGCATACCACGGACTTTTGGCTCACCTTGAGATCGATATTCTGATAACCAGACCCTTGACAGATGGTAAAGAAAGGTTTATAGTTTAGCGAATTTAAATAATTATAAAGGTTATCTAATGCAATCTGCTGATCCCTTTGTCAATACGCTCGGGAAATGGATTGAAGTCTTCATGCGTCGCTCGATGCACAACTTCATCTGCTATTCTAAAGAAATGGGCCTATCGATGTCCCAAATTGGCGCCTTGTTCCATATCTTTAGAGGCAGGAGCTCTGTTTCGGATATCGGCGATAACCTGAGTGTAACCAGCGCGGCTGCCAGCCAGATGTTGGAACGCCTGGTACAGCAGGGATTGATCCTGCGTAAGGAAGATCCAGATGACCGCCGTGTCAAGCAAATCGTACTGACCGATAAAGGTCGTCAGATATTGAAGGAAAGCCTTGCGGTGCGCCAGGGTTGGCTGGAAAACCTAGCTCACACCCTATCCGATAGCGAGCGAGAGCAAATCACTGAAGCACTGAACATCTTGATCGAGAAAGCCAACCAGCTCGAAGGACTCCCTGAACTGATTCACTCGTAAATTAATCTCTTAGAGGAACATTTGAAATTATGCTGCGATTGTCCAAGTATTTAAAACCTTATATTCTTCTGATCTTAATAACGATTGTATTGCTGTTTGTACAGGCATACGCCAATCTAGCGTTACCCGATTACATGGCGAATATCGTTAACGTCGGCATCCAACAGGGAGGTGTAGGTAACGCGGTGCCCATGGCTATTCGCCAGAGCGAGATGGATAAGCTGGTCATCTTCATGAACCCCGATGACAAGGCTCAGGTACTCGATGCTTATAACCTGGTAGATAAAAATTCATCCGATTATGCTGAATACGTGACCCAGTACCCGGTTCTGGCTAACCAACCCGTCTACGTTTTGAAATCCATCGATAAGGCTGAAATCGATCGATTAAATCCCATAATGGGCAAGGCCTTTCTGATCGTTTCAAATATCCAACAGACGATGGCCGATCCGGCTAAAGCTGCTGCAATGGCACAGAGTTTTGGTTTCGACCTGTCCAAACTGCCACCCGGAACGAATATTTTTTCCTTATTGGTCAAACTTCCACCAGCCCAGCTTGACAAGATGATGGCCAGCATCAACCAGAAATTTTCCGCCATGGACGCCAGCCTGATCAACCAATCGGCGGTTGTGGCGGTCAAGGCGGAGTATCAAGCCCTGGGTATGGATACCGGCAAGATACAAACCAATTACATCACCCACACCGGCATCCTCATGCTGCTGGTATCCCTGCTTGCCGGAGCCAGCACCGTGACGGTCGGCTTCCTGGCAGCCAGGACCGCGGCCGGATCGGCTCGAGACGTGCGTAAAGATTTGTTCGAAAGGGTAGAGAACTTTGCCAACGCCGAATTCGACAAATTTTCCACGGCGTCACTGATTACCAGGTCTACCAATGATGTCACCCAGATCCAGATGGTGGTCATCATGTTGATGCGGATCGTGTTCTACGCCCCCATTATCGGTGTGGGCGGCATCATCATGGCTCTTGGAAAAAGCACCTCTATGTGGTGGGTCATCGCCCTGGCGGTACTTGTTTTGATCGGCCTGGTGCTGGTGGTTTTTTCGGTTTCCCTACCGAAATTCAGGATCATGCAGAGCCTGATCGACCGGCTCAACCTGGTGACCCGTGAAAACTTATCGGGCATGATGGTCATTCGAGCTTTCAACAAGCAGAAGTTCGAGGAGGATCGCTTCGATAATGCTAATGTGGATTTGACCAGCACCAGCCTGTTCGTCAGCCGTGTCATGGTCACCATGTTCCCGGTCATGATGTTAATCATGAACGGCTTGAGCGTGCTGATCATCTGGGTGGGGGCCCATCAGGTGGCCCAATCGGCCATGCAAGTTGGCGACATGATTGCCTTCATGCAATATGCCATGCAGATCGTGATGGCATTCCTGATGCTGTCGATGATGTTTATCATCATCCCGAGAGCCTCGGTATCTGGTGGTCGTATTGCCGATGTGTTGGAAACCAAACCAACCATCAAAGATCCACAAACACCTCTGCAATTCAAAGAACCGTTTGCAGGCAAGATTGAGTTTCGCAACGTGTCCTTCCGTTACCCTAATGCGCTGGAGGATGTGCTGTGCAACATCACTTTTACAGCCTATCCCGGCCAGACCACTGCTTTTCTCGGTTCTACCGGTTCGGGTAAATCCACCATCATCAACCTGATCCCGCGTTTCTATGAGGTCAGCGCGGGCTCAATCCTCCTGGATGGCACGGATATTCGCCAGGTAAGGCAACGTGACCTGCGCGACAAGATCGGCTACATTCCCCAGAAGGGCATGCTGTTTTCAGGCACCATCGGCAGTAACCTGCGTTACGCCGATGAAAATGCTTCCAACCACAGCTTGGTAGAAGCTGCCGATATCGCACAGGCGAGTGAGTTCATCTTTGAGAAACCGGAAGGTTTCGAGGCTGAGATTTCTCAAGGCGGGTCGAACGTCTCCGGTGGACAGAAGCAGCGACTTTCGATTGCGCGTGCACTGGTCAAGAAACCCCCGATTTACATCTTCGATGACAGCTTTTCCGCCCTGGACTTTAAAACCGACTCGGCATTACGCAAAGCCCTCAAAGAAAAGACCGGTTCGAGCACCGTTTTGATCGTGACCCAGCGGGTTTCCACCATCAAAAACGCCGACCAGATTATCGTGCTGGAAGAAGGCAAGGTGGTCGGTAAAGGCAGACACGAAGAACTAATGGAGGATTGCAATACCTACCGGGAGATCGCCTTGTCACAGCTGAGCTTGGAGGAACTGGCATGAACCCGCGGGCCAGAACACCTCAAACTCGTCGTGGCCCGATGGGCGGGCACGGCCCCATGGGCCCCCGGGGCATCATGATGAAAGGCGAAAAAGCCCGCAATTTCAAGGGCACTATGCTCAAGCTGGTTGGTTACCTGAGCGCCTATAAGTTGTCCATCATCGTTGTAATGGTATTCGCGGTGGCCTCCACCATCTTCTCGATCGTTGGCCCTAAAATTTTAGGCAAAGCCACCACCAAGCTCTTCGAGGGGGTACTGAGCCAGATCGCCGGGACTGGCACGATCGATTTCGGTTATATCGGGAATATCATCCTCACCATGGTAGCCCTCTACTTGCTTTCTTCCCTGTTCAGCTTTATCCAGGGTTGGATCATGTCCGGCGTGTCGATGGATATCACCTACCACTTTCGCAGAGATATCTCCGAAAAAATCAACTACATGCCGCTAAAATATTTCGACGGCACAAGCCAGGGGGAGGTGCTTTCCCGGATCACCAACGACGTGGATACGGTCAACCAGACCTTGAACCAGAGCCTCACACAGATCATTACTTCGACCACCACTGTGATCGGCGTGGCGGTCATGATGTTCTCCATCAACTGGATGATGACCATGGTAGCCATGGGCATCGTGCCGTTATCGATGGTGATTATCGGCTTAGTGATCAATAAGTCACAGAAATACTTCAAGCAGCAGCAGGATTACCTGGGACATGTCAACGGTCACGTCGAGGAAATGTACGGCGGCCATGTCGTGATGAAAGCCTTCAATGGCGAGGAAAAAAGCTTGGAGCAGTTTAACGTCTACAACGATACCCTTTACGACTCGGCCTGGAAATCGCAATTCTTGTCGGGCTTGATGATGCCGGTCATGACCTTCGTTGGCAACCTGGGCTATGTAGGCGTATCCATATTAGGCGGCTGGCTGGCCATTCAAAACGCCATCACGGTGGGTGATATCCAGGCCTTTATCCAATACGTACGCTCCTTCACCCAACCCATCACACAGCTGGCCAACATCTCGAACGTGCTCCAACAAACCGCCGCGGCGGCGGAGCGGGTGTTCGAGTTCCTGGATGAGGCCGAGGAGGTTCATGAAACCGCAAACCCGGTTCATTTACCCGCTTTGAAAGGGCAGGTGGAGTTCCAGCACGTTCGTTTCGGTTACAACCCCGATAAGGTGGTTATCAAAGATTTTTCCGCTACCGCCCTGCCCGGCCAGAAGGTGGCCATCGTGGGTCCCACCGGAGCCGGAAAGACCACCATGGTCAAATTACTGATGCGCTTCTACGATGTATCCAGCGGGGCCATATTGGTGGACGGTCACGATATCCGCCAGTTCACCCGCCAGGACCTTCGTAAAATGTTCGCCATGGTGTTACAAGATACCTGGCTGTTCAACGGTACCGTCATGGAGAACATTCGCTATGGGCGCGATAACGCCAATGACCAGCAGGTGATCAACGCAGCCAAAGTCGCCCGGGTCGACCATTTCGTTCGTACCCTGCCAGAAGGCTACAATATGGTGCTCAACGAGGAGGCCTCTAACGTCTCGCAGGGCCAAATGCAGCTCCTGACCATCGCCCGCGCGGTCCTGGCTGACCCCAGAATCCTCATCTTGGACGAAGCCACCAGCTCGGTAGATACCCGGACTGAGGTGCTGATCCAAAAGGCCATGGACGAACTGATGAAGAACCGCACCAATTTCATCATCGCCCATCGCCTGTCCACCATACGCAACGCCGATCTGATCCTGGTGATGAGGGATGGCGACATTGTGGAGCAAGGCACCCATGTGGACCTGCTGGCCCGCAACGGGTTCTACGCCGAGATTTATAACAGCCAGTTCGCCAAACTGGATGGCAACGGGGACGGGCACCTGCCACAGGAAGAGGTTCTTGGGCTTGCCCGGGTCCCGTCTCAGGCTGAATTGGTGAGCCCTAGGCAGTACATCCAACTGGCTTATCAGGCTCTCGAGAAGGGAGAAAAAGCCGAAGCCCGCCAGATTGCCCAGGAAACCATCCGCCTTTTCCCCAATTACGAAGCCGCCTACCTGATCCTGGCCGCGCTGGCAACACCGCATGAATCGGTTTCATATCTGGTAAAGGCTCTTCAAATCAATCCTTCCAGCAAGCGCGCCCGGGAAGGTCTAACCTGGGCAGTGGAGAAAATGCGGGATTCATCTTAGGGGGACACCCGTCGACTGAAGTTGCAGCGACAGATACACGAAATCCCACCGTGGCGAATTAACATGACTCATCTCGAATTTAATCTTCTGGGATGAGTCATTGCATTTAAACGATTATGACATTATGCCACCGTCCTGATTAGATCACGGCGACGCCGAGCCCCCACAACACGAGATCATTAAGCGACACCATTCCGGCCAATGGGGCGGGAAAGGGCGAGCAGTTAGGGAATTTTCCTAGGTTATTCTGGCATTATTCCTTTTCTCAGTATATACTTCACTTTGGGAAAAACTCATTTTATTTTAACCTTTTACAGCCTAATGCCCAAATTTATTTAGGGGATTAGACCGCAGAGATCTATGAGCTGTTTAGCCCTAAACCACAGCTGATCACCAAGCTAGGCCGCATACCATCCAAACCTATGGCCATTCAAATCCAATCTAAAACATCTGATACGATGCAACAAGATACCAGCAAACCCAAACCATACACACCAAGCTTCCTCGACAGGTTTATGGACTTTGTCGAGCGACTGCCCAGCCCCTATTGGCTAACCTATTTGGTGCTCTTCATCCTGCAGAGTATCATTATCCACATCCTGGCTTGGATTGACGGCTGGCTGCCTGCTTACACGTTCAGCCCAATTTCACTTCTTTTTCCGCTTTGGCTCTGGGTCCCACTGGCAATCATGACCCATTTGAACTCGGTATCGGTTGAAGCCTTGTCAAGTTTTAGCCCGCTCCTGGATGTTGATGAGGAGATGGTAAAAAGGCTGAAATATGAATTCACGACCATGCCGGCCCGAGGCGTGATCCGCAGCGGTGTGATTTGGTCCATCATTTATATCATCTTGACGTATTTGACCTTCCAATCTTTTTATGTGGCATATGGGCTCGGAAAACTCATCTCCGTGGTTCTTATCCTCGAAGGACTGCTCTCTTTTTTAACAGGGAGCGCAATCTACTATCATTCCCTTCGGCAGTTAAGGCTTGTGAGCAGCACGGTGAAGATGGTTAAACAATTTAACCTGTTCGAGCTCAATCCGGTATACGCCTTTTCTCATGTAACGTCACAAACGGGTGTGTCGTGGATGATTATGCTCAGCTTGACGTTACTAGTCTTTCCGATCCAGCTTGCGAGTGTGCCGGTTATGGCGATACTGGCTTTACAGGTAGTGCTGGCAATCGCAGCTTTTGTATTCCCCCTTTGGTTCGTGCATCATCGTCTTGTCTCTAAGAAGCGCAGACTCCTTGCAGAACACAATCAGCGTGTCGGGTCAATGTTGGAACGGTTGCACCGTTGTCTCGATGAAAATAAAATAGATCAGGTGGTGCAACTCAATAGCGCCATTACTGGATTGAATACTGAACGTGCCATATTGACCGGTATTCCCACCTGGCCATGGCGCACAGGCACGCTTACCGGTTTTCTGTCCGCCATCGTATTGCCAATCATAATCTTCCTCATACAACTCATAATAAAGGGTTGGCTGGGCAAATGAAGTCATGCGGTACTAAACCAGTGGCCTAACTCACGGTTCAAGTGCAATGGGGGCGGTTTACCGCCACCCAATACCCCACTGCAAAGGACACCTGCGGTGCGGGTGAGCCGGGCACATTAGGTGCCTCGATTACCGTGAATATCTGTTCCTGTGATTGATTCATGAGGTTGAGAGGATATCGTTATGGGAAGAATTAAAGATTTTGCGATACGAAGACCGCTGCTCTTCGTAATCCTCCTGATTCTCGGCGCGCTGGTCATCGCAAATCTCGTCGCAATTCTGGCGGTGATCTTGTTTAGTGTCGACCAAGCAGGCCCACTTCTTGGCCCCATAGCATTATTCACCGCCACACTTTTCCTGACCTTCATTCTCTGGCGCTTCAGATGGCTGAAGGTCGCAGGAGTGGGGTCTTTAGGGAACTGGCAGGGGTGGGTGGTAGCGTTATTCCTACTGGTTTACTACATTCTCGAACTGCTATATTCCTTCTTTGGTGAGATTAATTTCAGTGTACCCACCGCAGCAGTGTCCGGGCTACGGGTGCCCAGTGTGTTCATAGGTGCTATGTTTGAGGAGATTCTATTTCGCGGGGCTGTCCTGTATGCATTGGTGAGTGTTTGGGGTGCAACCAGAAAAGGGGTTCTAAAAGCCGCGGTCATCTCAGCCCTTCTCTTCAGTGTGATTCATGCAGTCAATGCAATTTCCGGAGATCCGAGCGAGGTCCCTGGGCAAATGGCAATCGCTCTTTTCGAAGGCATATGGTGGGCTGCCATCCTTCTACGTTGGGGAAGCGTATGGCCAGTGGTCTTTATTCATGGGGCCACAAATTGGGCTTTGCAGACCAATGCCCTTAATTACGCGGACAATCATGGAACAGCAAGTTCCTACGCATTGGCGGTCTTGCTAGGGTTACCGCTGGCGGTTTTGGGTGTGTTGTGGATACTCCGAGCCGATTTCGCACCTCAATTCGAGGGCACCAGTTCTCTTGAATTACCTCAGGTTGATGCAAGCTAAGCATTTTATCAGATAGCTTGAAGTGATATGCGGTGTAGAGGCTTATATCAAGTGCGAAAGGTACCTGATCCTGCTCTCTGAGCGAGTCCACGCCAGCCCAGCTCCGGCAAACGCAAACCGTCAGGCCGCCAAATATATTTGAAGGGAATCGGGAGAACATTTCTTGACCATGAGTGAATTAAATCTTGAGACTTCAAGATTACACCTACGCTCAATGCGAGCGTCAGATCTTGATGAACTTATTAATATCTTTGGGGATCCCAAGGTCATGGCTTGGTTTAACGCAGACCCGTTCGATCTTGCTCAAACCCAGCAATGGATGGAAAGAAACCTTACCCATCAGGCATTGCATGGTTATGGTCTCTTCTCGGCTATCTTGAAATCTGAAGAGGTGCTGATCGGGGATTGTGGATTAGAACGCATGATCCTGGATGGCGAACAAGTAACTGAGCTTGGCTATGATTTCCGAAGCAATTACTGGAACCGGGGGTTCGCAACCGAGGCTGCCATAGCTGTTCGGGACTATGCTTTCAAGGTGCTCCACTTGCCTGGCTTGATCAGCCTTATCCGAGTTGGAAATCAAGCCTCCAGACGCGTATCCGAAAAAATCGGGATGCAATTTGTGGTTAAGACAACCCAACATGGTATACCGTACTGGAAATATGCCATTGAGAACCGGACCTTAACTCAGCAATAGGACGATCGAATACATGAGCCAAGTTATTTGGTTACACACAGGGCTTCACCAGTCATTCAAGTTTCAAGAAAGGAGAATGCGACATGTCTGAAGGAGAAAATGACTCTAATCAACCGAAGGGTGACACCTTGGGAAGAAGAGGTTTCTTCTACACCGTGATAGGGGGTGCCATCGCAGCCATCTCCGGTTGGATAGCAGGGGTCTTTCCGAGAAACGGAACCGTTGGGCAGGAGCAGCCAATCTCGAGCTTGCCGGAAACCAGGGTTTCCACGCTGGAGGCCAGGGTGGCTGAACTGGGAAAAGCGCTGGTCTCCAGCACCCCGGAAACCAGGGTTTCCGCTCTGGAGATCAGGGTTGCCGAACTGGAAAAAGCGCTCGTCTCGACCCCTCCGGAAAGCAGGGTTTCGGCGCTGGAAGCCAGGATGGCTGAGCTCGAAGAAGCGCTCATGCAAACCGGTGGCGTTCAGGAGCTGGGCTACTTAGAGGGCGAGCAGAACGAACGGGTGGTCTTCGAAAAAAGTGAACTCTCGGTTATCAATCCGGAGGGAGTGCTGCTCAACCTGGTTGCTACCAGTGGGCATGTGGGGATCAGGTTCTACAAGGACTTTGGGTTTGGGAACGAGCAGGTGACCAATCCCTGGCACATGGGCTTCATCGAGGGCGTTGAGGGCTATCAAAACCTGGCTATCCTCCGGGACTGGCGATTCACCGCCGCCCTGTGGAATGAAGACGGCAAGCTGCTCCTGGGGCAGCTGGACCCGCACCCGCCCGCCAATGAGCCTGCTAAAGCCAGGCTCGAAGTAAGAGGCTCGCTAGATGAAGTTCAAGCCATGGTCCAGGCCAGCGATGGTCAAAGCGCCGACATCATTCAAATAGTTGGCACAGAAGGCAGGAGATACTTCACAGTAAACAGTGCCGGCAATGTGGTCGTTGGATCACATGACGATCCCAAAGAAGTCATTTTGTACGACACAGTCGACCGAAGCGCCTATTCCTTGAATGTAACCAATGGAAGCCTGAACCTAACCAAGGTCTAGTGCTTTGTCAGCCGTGAGAGTTAATTTTGAAGCGTCCAGAATGACCCCCAGATACGGGGCATTAAGGCCAATTTTGGCCGATGTAACCCATAAGCAGGAGAAGAATCCGCTGCGCTGAATCTAAAAATCAGGCTTGACATAGCCCTAGCCGCTTCAAGGGAAGGATCCCAGCTGCCCGCCCAACGGCTCGCGGCATACGCAAGAGAAAACTCATTTGTCGCCCATTCTTGAGAACCAAGTCGAAAGGAGAGCAAAATGCCTAAGGCACAAACAGTAAAGGAAGTTGTGGAGCAGATCGTTGTCGGGACGGCGACGGAACGCGAGAAGGCCATCGCATTGCACGACTACGTTCGCGAAAACGTCAAATTTGGTTTCAATAAGTACTTCGACGCCAGCCCACCGGATTACACATTGGCCTGCGGTCACGGACACTGCAATCCCAAAAGCCGGTTGATGGTTACGCTTTTTCGGGCGGTTGGACTGGAGAGCTATCAGCACTTTGTGGTGATAGCTAAAGATATTCTGAAAGATGCCATTTCCCCCAGCAGGTACTGGATGATCCCGGCAGAATTGTCTCACAGTTATGTAGAAGTGAAGGTAGATGGCAAGTTGTGTTCGATTGATAGCTTCATCGTAGATACTCCCTTGCTCAAAGGCGCACAAGCCATACTTGCCCGGGAAGGCCGTTCACTCGGTTACGGAGCACGTACCGGCTCAATCAATACCTGGGACGGTAAGAGCGACGCTTTCTCTCAATTCGACCAGAGCATGATGATCGAAGATCATGGCCGTGTTGACGACCTCGATGCATATTTCCGTGACAAGAAGTATCGCCACGTGGTCTTTGGAATGCGTTTCAACACAATGTTTAGATTCATGGGAGAATTCGGCGTGGCTCCGATGAATACTCACATCGATAAGATCCGCCAATAAGACAAGGTTCCGCAGCTTTATCGCCGGACAATAGGCAAAATTCGAGGCTCTCTGGGATTTGCCGTGATGGGGTAGATATGTGGGGGTGTTGGGCGGGCTGAGGATCTTTTACAAACTAATCGCAGCCCTGTCCGTAGGGCGACCGGCACCCCCAACGCCCGGGGACGGGATCGAGATCTTGGAACGCCCGGGGACCGGTGGAGGATCTTTTACAATCTGATCGTAGCCCTGTCCGCAGGGCGACCGGCGCCCCCGATGCCCGGGGACGGGATCGAGATCTTGGAGCTCTCCACCATAAAGCAGGGCTGGTTTGGCGCGCAGACGCTCAATGAACCTTACCGGGCTGACGTAACCCGTGAACCACAGCTGGAGAAATTCTATTATTTATTCCTCCTTTGTAACCCAACCCGCCAAAGCAATCTCCTACAAGGTATCGTGCTCCTACACCTCTCAACACACTCCGCTAAGCTCGCAATGACCGCCTCATTCCTCCTTGCCAAGCAAACCCATCTGCCATCTTACCAACCAGTCCCGCAGGCGCACGGGCACCAGCTTGGCGAGCAACTCATATGATTCCGTATCCTACCCACTGCTAGAATTTTCGAACAGTTGGAGAAGGAGACATTCTTCTGATCTTTAACCCAAAAAACCACCTATGGTGACTTTAGATACGGTTTTTGGTCTATGAGGATCTAAAAAATAATGTTCAATCGCTCTTTATTACCAGGAAGTAGCCAAAACCCAAGGCTATGGATAGATGGAGCAAAGTCGGAATCCATCCAAGAACATTCCCCACACCGCTGAGTATTCCTATCACAAGTATAACAAAGGCGATGGCCGATTCAAGACATTGACCCAAAATGACCGCATGGCGCGCTTTGGAGGGAGTCTCATCTCTCACCATCCATGAAATCACTGCCAGACCCAGGAGAGCCGCTCCAAAAAGCCTGACCATCATCAAACCCGCCGAATCCAGTGTGATTGCGAACAACGATAGTGAGAAAGCCGGGATAACCACAAATAGGATCCCGAAAAGAGCCAGGAATACAGCACAATAGATAAACATACCCTTGATTTTCATCTGAATTTCTCCTTTTCACTCTTTTTCACTCTATTTGGACCAAGTAACCCTGAAGCCAAGTCGCAGCTGAACCAAAAGGGGATCACTTGATAATCATTTGGCAAAAAATATATCCGGATTTTCCTTCCTTTCGTATTCGGCGATTTAATCTTGCATTGATCAAATTCCCACCATCTCCCGGTTATCAATAGAGCACTTTTACTTATATTCTCACTTGTACTTAACCCGGTTTAGATAAAATCGTTACTATATATAATATAATTGGTCGGGTTGCTGCACGCTGGCAACAAAGCCTTTCATTTCGTAAGAAACTGGTGATGAACCCGCAATCCTGACGGCGCGCGTTTAGCAAGCATTGGGTCGCTCAGTTTGGCTTTGATCACCGGAAGCGGCGCAATTGAGTTTTGAGCAAGTTCCTCATCGAACGACCCTCTCACGCCGCTTCAAGAGCCTTTACCCGACCTT
>Ga0315552_1001172_pt1 | contig 16017 bp, 19 predicted proteins | sample SalMarSW160170MG_2_FD_203102 | JGI IMG/M metagenome (GOLD analysis project Ga0315552, IMG submission 203102) | Salt marsh sediment microbial communities from the Plum Island Ecosystem LTER, Massachusetts, United States - Salt Marsh Sediment SW1601-70 ...
TCCAGGGGATTCATGAGACCTACCAGGACAGAGTGCAGTGAGTAGGAGTGAATCGATAGAGCCCCCTCGGATTCTATGCGTAACGGGCTGGTGCACGGTATGACATCCCTTCGTGTACTATGATTCCAGGAACACCTTGAACCCCTTATAGGTCATAAAGATATCCCCCTTGTGGGCGATTTCAAAGGGGGAGTGCATGGAGAGCACAGCAGGCCCACAGTCGATAATATTCATGCCGTAAGGGGCCAGGAATTTCGCCACCGTTCCCCCGCCTCCTTCGTCCACCTTTCCCAGTTCCCCGGTCTGCCACACCACCTTGTTTTTGTTGAACAGGTTCCTGAGCCATCCCACATACTCGGCGTTCGCATCGCTCGCGCCATATTTACCCCCTGATCCTGTGAACTTGGTCAGACACAGGCCGTAGCCGAGACGGGCTGCATTCCTCTTCTCATGCACATCCTGGAAATCCGGGTCGATGGCGCCGTTCACATCAGCGGAGATGGCCCTTGAATTCATTAAGACCTTGTGAATCTCGTGGTAAAGCGGTTCTTTTCCATGAGCGATCATAAGGTCAGCCACTACGTTCTCCAGGAATTTCGATTTTGCGCCGGTTGCCCCGTCGCTCCCGATCTCCTCCTTGTCGACGAAGAGGACCATGGCCGTTTTCTGCGGGCGCTCGAGATCCAGGATAGCCCGTAAGCTCGTGAACACGCATGATCGATCATCGTGACCATAGGCACCGGTCAGGCCCCGGTCCCACCCCACGTCTCTTGCCCCTCCGGCTGGAACCACCTCGAGCTCAGCGCTGATCAGGTCCTCTTCAATGAGGCCGTAGCGCTCGTTCAGGAGCTTCAGGATCGCGAGCTTGAACCTGTCCTTGGTATCCTTGTTTCCAAAGGGAACGGAGCCGGCCATCAGGTTGAGCTTTTCCCCCTCAAAGGCCTCTGAGACCTTTTTATCGGTCTGAACCTTTCGGGCAAGGTGGGGAAGGATGTCGGCAACCGTGAATACGGGATCGGAATCATCCTCGCCCACCACGATGTCGAGCGTGCTTCCGTCGGAGCGGATCACCCTGCCGTGGATTGCAAGCGGCCTGGTGAGCCATTGGAATTTCTTGATGCCGCCATAGTAGTGGGTTTTCATAAAAGCCAGATCAACATCCTCGTAGAGCGGATTTTGCTTGAGATCAAGGCGGGGGGAATCGAGGTGACTGACGATCAGGTTGATGCCCTCCTCGATCGGCTGTTTCCCCGAGAGGCAGAGGGCAACGGATTTTCCCTGAAAGGACCTTAGCATCTTTATGGGTTTGTTGGACGCGGGATTTGAGGAAAATCCGTTCTCCTCTGCAATCTCGCTGATGAGGGCAACCGCCTCCCGTTCCGTCTTTGCCCTGTTCAGGAAGTCCCGGTACTGCCGATCGAGCTCCCACACACCGGCTTTCTCCTTTTCATCCATCACATCCCAAACGAGTCTTCGCTTTGCGATTAACTTTTCGCTCATCCTTTCAATTTCCTGCTTTTTCATGACGATCTCCATCCCTCAATATCTGTTGCTGAGCTTCACTATTTTTTCTTGTTGCTACCTATCCCACTTACGGTGAAAATTCAACAGGTTTTATTCAGTTTTCAGGGTGCAGATTTTCCTTTGCGGATAGGCCACGAGGATCATACAGCTTGCCCTCAGGCCTTATGAGGACTTTGTTCAGGCAGGGTTTTAGGCTGAGCAAACCTTCTCCGGGTCGTACCAGAACACGATCCCCTTGTCCTCGACCTATGTATTGATACGATCGAGGAGGTATTCGGCTAACTTCCCCATATCTTATGTCCCCCACAACAAGAGTCAAGGGCAGATTTGATCCCATTATGATTATGGAGAACAGCTAAATAACTTATAAAATTATGTATGTCCCCGATTTCCATGTCCCTATTCCAATCCCTGATTGAACTTCTTGAGTAAGCTTTCTATTTCCTTCTTGGTGATTTCTGCCTTTTCGCCTTTAAAATAGACCGCCAAAAGGTAGATTTTCATTTCGCCAGCCTTCCAAAAGTAGATAAGCCGATATCCTCCGCGCTTTCCCTTTCTTACATAAGAGCTGGCGACCCTGACTTTCCATACCTCTTTGTTCCAGCCGGGTATGGGATCTCCACCAGATGGATCTCCCTCTCATGCCTTGATTTGAGCAAGAAGATCATCCTTGACATGAGGATATTTCTTTTTCAGGGCCTTAATCGATTTCTGGAAGGTCTCGGTTACCTGAATATCATAGGTCATCCCAGGCTTCCTTACAGTGCTTAACTCTCCCTGCCTTAATATCCTCCAACCCTTTTTTAACGAGCTTCTTGAACTCCGGGGATTTGGAAAGAATCTTGGTTTCTCTGTGGTCCTCGACTTCTTCCAGGATGGAAAGCATCTTTTTGTATTCTTTTATCGGGAGGATAACCGCAGTTGGGTTCCCTTTTTCATCGACGATGTACTGTTCATTGACCGAAGGAGCCATGATGGAACTCTCCTTATCTCATGACTATTGACAACCTGATTATTGTGACTGTTGTTGTCAACAATAACCTTACCTTGCTAAAAAAGCAAAAAGATTCCAATTCTACCCCCCCCGCACGCACACAAATCAGTCAATCCACATGGTCCCCCAGTTTGCGTTCTTGAATTCATTGACTTATTGCCGGCTAATCTTGACAAACTCGTAAAAAGTCTTTTCACCTGTCATTGCGAGGAGTCCTTCGGCTATGCTCAGGATAAACTACACGACGAAGCAATCTCGTAAATTCAAGTAGTTACATTGAAGGAGATTGCTTCGCTCCCGCCCGCCTCGCCTTGCGGACTCGCATGGCGGGCAGGTCGCTCGCAATGACACTAATGTCGACTTTTTACGAGACCATCAATCTTAACATCATTTTCCCCGATGCGCCGGTTTTAATCAAAACAGCTATAGTAAGCTCATAGATGAAAGGAAAAGTAGGTTCACCGTTCAACCCCATTGAAATACGCTTCGCTATCACTATCGTGAATTTCACGGGGTAAAGGTTCAAGGTTTACCCGCCGTTTCTGTGGAGGGGTCACGGTTATAGGAAGCTGAAAACTGATGGCTGATTGCTGATGGCTCATAGCTGAAAGCAAGAAAGCTCCCCAGTGGAATAGGCCCCTCTATTTAATAACCCTGGCCCAGACCTGGTTTATAGAAAATTGATTCAGGCCTACGGGTAACATAATCTTCACGAACCAGGATAATTTTTATGTGGTGTCGCGCTAGGGCGGGCAGAAGGGGCTTCCGCCATCTGGCGGAAATTCCACGGGGCAGGCAAAGCTGAAAGCAGGGAAGCTCATAGCTAATGGGAAAGAGGGGGTTCAGGGGTCGCGCGGATAGAGGATCGTTTTCTGGTGGGTCTCGTCTTCTTTCACAAAGTCGCAGAGTTCCTCTGTGGGGATAGTGGCCCGCTTGTCCTTATGTTTCACGCTCTCCAGAGGCAATGATTGTTTATCCTTTTTCTTGATTCCCATATAGCCCTCTGATCAGCCCTCCCGAGCATGTAAAAGGTTGTCCAAAACCAGGAGGTTTAGATTGGATATCGATGGCAGCCTGGTATCGTTTGTCAAAAAAAACGAGGCGCCTTCATGAATTGCTGTTCCCAACTGTATCGCATCTGGGGTCCGTATGTCGTATTGTGCCCTGAGCCTGGCAGCCTGCTCGGCGACCGCCTCTGACATGCCTATTGTCCGCAGATTGGAAGCATTGAGTAAAATATCGCGATACTCTTCAGCCAGCGACAAATTGTTTTCTCTCAGCGGCTGAACCAGGACTTCAAGCAAGGTTACCGTGGAGGTAATAGCCCTGAAGATCCCTCTTTCCATGGCCTCAAAGAAATATCGCATGGGTTCAAGGTAAATGGGATGTTCCTCTATCATATATATGATCGGGGCAGTGTCCAGCCCTATTACTTCACCTTGTAGTCGATCTACCCATTCCACGACTTTCTCTCCTCATCCACATACTTCTGTGCATCAATGTTCTGCCAGATTTCTTTTCCCAATCCCTGCAATTCCATAATACTGCGCCGTGTCTTAACAGCCCCCTTTCGTCTGATCAAAACAACAATCTGTTCAAGGAGGCGGAGTTGATCTGTATAGGCGAGTTTTTCCACTTCATCGAGTACTTTTCTATACCCTGTATTCTTCATCTTCTTTCTCCGTTAAAAAATGGTTCTCGGTTTTTATTCTAAATTCCTAACTCTAACTATGATACAAGGTGGCGTGATACTAGATGACGTAGCTTACTATGTGGAATTAGTATTCCTTTCTAGTGAGTTGATAGCTCAGAGCCTAGTTGAGTATGCGTTGCTATCATGGAGAAAGGAAATTATTTCGGGACTACTCACGTAGTCAGTCCCGCCTTCGGCGGGATTTAGACTAAAGGCTTACAGTGATCAGAAGAGCACTCTTGCCGCACTTTGTTGAAGAAACAGAAGCTTCTCGCAGCTAACATGGCTTCAAGATGCGCCGTATCTCAACTATTCCCTAACAGTCTTCAGCCTATAACCTATCAACCTGAGTAATTACATTATTTTTTTAATACCAGAAGAGGTATGAAAAGGCAACTTTAATAGGGGTCAGGGATCGGGGTTGTAAGAAGCTGATAGCTCATAGAAGAAAGGCGAAAGGTACAGGGCGCAGGGTGCAAGGGGAGAAAAGAAACGGGGAATCGGTGAAGCGGGGATGCGGGGATGAAAGAAACTGAAAGCTGAAAGCAGAGACGGGGGAATCAGGGATCAGGGTTGTAAGAAGCTGATAGCTCATAGTCAGAAGGAAATGAAACGGGGAAACGGCGAAATAATAAAGAGCTGATAGCTAATAGGAATATTGGCAAAGGCAACAGGGATGTGTGATCTATGATGTGAGAATGGGTTACTTAGGTTTTCAAGTCCGATGGCCGGGCTACCATGGGCGCTGATATTCTTTGGAAGGCCGCGTCCGATGATACCAGCACGTCAGCCTTAAGGCGCAGGGCCACGGCGAGAACCGCAGAGTCATTTGTCAAAAGACCATACTTTCCCTGAAGGGTAAGGGCGTCCTCAAGAAGATCCTTTCTTGTGCAGGCTTCAAAACCAAGGCCAAGGTTCTGGAGTGCCTCTATCTTTTCTTTATAGATGGAGAGGCTACGTACCACATCGGGTTTTTGTGCGAGCTGCCTGGCAGGATTTGGACCGGCAATCTTACCGAGCATCATAGCCTCGGCAAGCATTAACCGGTGAGTAAGTTCCTGCCATACGGTTTGGGGTAAAATACCGATCATCTCACCCGTTGAACAGCGACGCAGCAGTCTCTGGGCCTGGACTGAGAGGCCCTGCTCTGCATAGAGGAGAATATTAGTATCAATTACGCAAAGGCTGCCATTTTGAATATCATCGAGGTTCATATGTCCCAGACATCCTCTTCGAGGACTTGCTTAAACTGCTCCTTTGAGAGGTTTAGGGGCCGCTCGCAAAACGTCCGAAAGGCAGCCTCTCGCTCTTTTGGCTTTGGAATACCTTTACTGAGATACGAGACCAGGGCGTCCTGGATGAGATCACTCAGGGGCCGTCCTTCATCCGTGGCCCGATATTTGATGAGTTTGATCACCTCTTCTTCAATGAGCGTCCCAATCTTTCGTTTCATCGTGGTTATCCCTCCTAGGTTTAAGCGCTTATTACAGTGAAGAAGATCTTGGGATTGCGCTTCACGCAATCGTTTGCTCCCGATTGGATTTTCTCGAAGTCTATAACACTGTCAACCTGTTTTGCTGATCTATATCGCTTTTTCATAATAATGAAGAATATAACAGAATTCTTCTTATGTCAAGAAATGTTTTATTATCCAATCTTTTTTTCAGGAGGAGTGATTCGTAAGTGCGATTATTTATATGTTGATACTCAATCAATTTTGAAGCGAGATATCCTTCCAGAGTTTCATTTAGGAACTGCTTTCTGGATTTGCGGGACCCCCTTGAATTCATCGAGTTATTGCCTTCCAATTCCATCAGCACTTTTGCCAGGAGCGCCGGCCATGATCATGATGGCTATAGTGAGCTCAAAGATGAAAGGAAAAGTAGGTTCACCGTTCAACCCCAGTGAAATACGCTTCGCTATCACTATCGTGAACTTCACGGGGTAAAGGTTCAAGGTTGCCAGCAGGGGCCGGGGATCGGGGGTCGGGGTTGTAAGAAGCTGATAGCTCAGAGCTGATGGGAAAATTGGCCGGGGATAAGTTTGAACCATTGAACACCTTCAATGTATTTCTGCAAGCATTCCCTCAGCCCCGAGTAGTTGATCAAAGAATAACGTAACATGGTGAGCAACCTGCCAATCTAATGGAAGACTGCTGCGGCCTTCTTCGCCTCCATCATGGCCCGGTTTTCATTGATGGTCTCGATCACCTGAAAAGGGAGATTTACCCGAGGCACCTCTTTCAATGTTCCATCCTCATTGTATTTCCCAGGCCAGATGAGTTCTGTTTTTGTTATCTCTATCTTTGCCATGCCGTGCCTCGTATTGATTCCTTATTCGAAGATAATAAACAATGGTCAATCATTGCAATCCTTCTTCTATAAGTTTTCCCTTAACCTCAGCGACAAATTCCTTGGACTCTTCAAGAACTTGCATTGCTTCTTCATGGCTCACTTGAATTTGAGCTGCATAATCGGAGCGTTGCCTCAGATCAAAGGCATCATGGAGCCAACGAGAAAGTTCCTTTCCGAACACCCCTGTTTTGACAAACTTTGTATCAAAGAGTGATATGGCGCCGCTATGCCTTGATGTCTCCCATTTCCTGGATGCAAGAAGAGCAAGAACAGCATAAAACATAGCGTAGTATGATCGATTCACAGATGGCCTGGGGAGTTCCTGGTCCATCAACACCTGTGCAGCATCAAGAGACTCCTGGGCCTGCTCAAGACGATAAGAGACCAGAGCCTTCACATTGGTTGTTGTCATGCAGCTACACCTTCCATCATTATATTCTCAACGAGCGTGCTCTCAGACATGGGGCCTCTTTCGAACTGGTCGGAATCGAGGACGATGGTCGTAATCACGCGATCGTTTTCAAAACCAACCTCCCAGGAAATGTCCCGGATTTGGCGGTCGATCTCGTTATCAACGTGTTCAAGGACGATACAGATGTCAAAATCCGACTCCCATGTTGCAATTCCGCGGGCACGGGAACCAAAGGCCCAAATCCTTGCTTCCGGAAAATGCTTGCGTATTCGTAAACTGAATTCATTCAGGATTTTTCTATCTTCCTGGGATATCAAAGTGTCACCTTCCTTTCTCTTCTTCTCGAAACCTCAAGTCATTTCTCATGTAATTCCTGTCCCGTTGCCAGGCTTCCTATGAGGTGGTTGATATCGCTGATATGCTCCTTTTCGCAGAAATCCCGTAGACCGTTCACGATCTCTAAGGCTGCCCTCGGGTTGATGAAGTTCGCGGTGCCCACCTGGATGGCACGCGCCCCAACCAGGAGGAACTCGATGGCATCCCGGTAGTTCATAATGCCTCCCAGACCGATGACGGGGATCTTCACGGCTTCAGCGGCCCTGTAAGTGAGATATAGGGCCATGGGCTTGATGGCAGGTCCGGAGAGTCCGCCTACTGCGTTTGCCAGCTTGGGCCGTCTCGAGGCTATGTCCACGGACATGCCCAGAAACGTGTTGGTAACGGACAAGGCCTTTGCACCGGCTGATTCTACCGCCTTTGCAATGACCGCGATATCGGCTACATTGGGGGTGAGTTTCACGATGACCGGTTTCGTGGTGCGTTTCACGACCCCACTGGTTACCATGGCCGCGGTTTCCGGATCCGTGCCGAAGACCATGCCCCCCTTGTCTACATTCGGGCAGGATATGTTCACTTCTATGGCGGAAATCCCGTCCGCCTCTTCAATCTTCCCGGCGAGCTCACCATATTCCCCTATGCTGTGCCCATAGATATTGGCGATAACCGGTGCCGCGGTATCGGCCAGCAAGGGGAGCTTTTCCTCGATAAAGGCGTCGATGCCGATGTTGGCAAGCCCGATTGAGTTGAGCAGGCCGCACGGCGTCTCTACGATCCTGGGGGGAGGATTCCCGGGCATAGGCTTGAGGGAGAGGCCCTTTACCACTATGGCGCCTAAGAGGGAGGGATCATAGAAAGAAGTGAGTTCACTCCCGTAGCCAAAGGTTCCCGAGGCAGCAATCACCGGGTTCTTTATCCTCAATCCGCCGATATCAACGGATAACTCAGGCGTGATACCCATTACAGGGCCTCCCAATCGATCATGTCTGCTGAAAACACGGGGCCGTCCTTGCATATGTAGTAGTATTCGGTATCTTGATTCCGGGCGGCCTTGATCGCACAGCCGAGGCATATGCCCAGGCCGCATGCCATAGAGCCTTCAAGCGACACATAGCAGGTGAGGTTCAAACTCATCGTCTGCTGCGCAATTTTCTTGAGCATGGGATTTGGCCCGCATGCATAAATGATGGGTTTCTCTGGCGCATCACGATCAATCAACTGCTCGAAGAGATCAGTGACGGTGCCCTTGAACCCTTGTGAGCCATCTTCGGTCGCAAGCGACAGCTCCAGGCCCAGATCCTTTATCTGATCGACGAGGACAGCCTCGTGTGATGTGGAAAAACCGAGGAGCATCTTCGTGCTGTGCCTTGCTTCCGAGGGCAGGGACTGCGCGAGGAAGTACATCGGTGCGAGGCCCATACCTCCCGCAACGAGGATCGCCCTCTGCTTGGGGCCGGGAAGGCGAAACCCGTTTCCCAATGGGCCGATCACGGAGATTTGCTCATGTTCCCTTGCCAGGGAAAGAAGGGATGTTGCCCTCCCCACGATCCGGTAGAGGATCAATATGGTGCCTCCATCCATAATGCCGTGAACGGAAAACGGTCTCCTAAGCAAGGGGTCCTTTGAAACACCCTCTGTTCGGATCATTAAAAACTGGCCTGGTTTGACAAGAGAGGCAAGGCCTTCAGAGCGGAACCCCATAAGCCAGATATCCATTCCAAGTTGTCTATTGAATTCCATGGCTACGGCTTTTTCTATCATGCGTTCACCTATGAAGGGGATTGAATCAAGGGCATAAAGGATACAAAAAGGTAAGGACCTTGGTCGTGCATCCTTCTTCGAACAGAGACAGAGGCTATCTCACGGCAAGAACAGGTTCGTGGGCCAGATTGCTTCGTGATGCAGAGTGAATTATTTACCGCTGCTTCCTCCCGGACCTGACGGGGTTCATAATCCTCTGTCACACGAGTTCCAACCCCCTGTCTAACCGGAAGAATTGACCCCTGCTTGCTGTTTCTCAGTAAGGATTTTCAACCCCGCGTAAGCGGATTTCGGGTTACAGGGCACCGCTAACTCCCCGTCTAGCACGACCAAGGAATGGTGAAGGTAGGGATTTACTCTCTATTGTCGACCCTCTCTTTTAGATCTCTGCCTACTTTGAAAAATGGCAATCTTTTACCGTCGACCCTGATAATTTTGCCTGTTTTGGGATTTCTTCCCTTATAGCTGTCATATTGCTTTATCTTGAAACTGCCCAATCCTCGTACCTCTATCCGGGTTCCGCTTGTGAGGGATTTTTCCATTTCCCTGAAAAAGGTATTGACCACTTCTTCCGCTGCCTTGATGGTGAGGTTTTCCGCATTTGCCAATGCCGCTACCAATTGGGATTTATTCATGTTACCCCCTCGTCCAAGAAGGAAAAAGTCAAGATAATAGAGACCTTACACGCAATGAAGATATTCTATAAATAATACCTGAAACCAAGTCAAGACAAAATACCTAGACAAATCCATCTATGGAAGGGTTTTGAACTCAATGATCTTCAAGATGTCACCTCCTGGGCCGAGTATATCCACACGCCAATCTCCGATTTCGTGGGGCTGGATTATCTTCGAGCTATAGGTACGCCAGCTGGAGGATTTTACCGAAAGCGTCACTTCAGCCCTCTGGGTATCTCCGAAATACCAGACATGTGAAATCTGGGTAGGGCTTTGGGCGCCGGTAATCTTGGTGAAACAAACAAGCTTGCCTACCGAGGCATCAAAGCTATCGCCAACACCGACGGGTTTTCGATCAACCACATCTTGACAAATGGCAGCCTCTTCCACTACCAGAAGAGAACTCTCCTGGGCCATGCACGTCACCACAGGTGACAGGGAAACGATGATCGACGCAATCATAATGAGAAGTACAGCATGTGTTCGTTTCATGATCTCTCTCCTTTTCTTAAAAGATTATACCTCATGCTTTTAGCGTATGTTGATAGGTTCGGCAAGAATTGCCTGGTGAAACTAAAACCCATCCCCATACATTTCGTACCGTAGCGTATTACATAACAGAAATGCAGGGCGCATTCAAGCCAAAATATCATTCACTAGTATCTTCTCCTTTCTCGATGAGCAGCACATAGACAGATTGCCCACTAATCGGCAGCCTTGCGGTACACCGGTATTTCATGGGCGGTGATCATGGCGATGGTAGTTGTGGGGAAACGGGATTTGATTCTGTTGTAAAGGTCGAGGCCGTTTCCCCAGAGCATGTTACTGTCCATAAAGAGCAAGGGATGATTAAAAAAGACAACCTCATCGTAACCACTTGACAGAATAGTACCCTCTGTGTATGTCATTACAAAAAAGGCCCGGGGCCTGATAAAGAAATGCCAGGCAGAGGAGGGGAGGGCTGCTGGATATGATTGAAATGAGTTTCAGGGCCTACAATCCCTGGGTGGCGAGGGCTATCCAGGCCCTGCCCGGTTGGGCTGTTAAAGGTAAAGACCTGCGATTTGCATATGGGGCTGTTCAAAAGGCTTATGCGATGAGGGTCATGATTCAGGCATCCACGTAATGACATCTATGGAGGGACTCCATGGAAAAAAGACGCTTTCTTGTTGATGTGGGAATCAAGGATCTTCCCTTTCCCATGAGGGTGGCCTCTAGGGTCGATTCCCAGGGGCAGCATACCATTGCCAATATCTCGGTCTCCGCCCGGATCATGCGCGAGTTCGAGGCAAGATGGATCGACAAGTTCATCCAGATCATCCACCGGCACAAGGACCGGATCGGCACCAGGAGCCTCAGCGAGAATATCATGGATTATCTCAAAGAGCTCGAGGCCACCACGGTGAAGATAGATTTTACCTATCCCTATTTCGTTGAGAAATCGACGCCTATATCAAAGGAGAAGTGCCTGGTGCGATACATGTGCACCTATGCGGCGAGGGCTTTTTCCATGACCGAGCGGGCGAAGATTCGCTTTACCATGGAGATCCCGGTGATCACCACCTACCCCGGATCGGACCCGGAGAAGCCGGGCGGGCTGTTCGGGCAGTTCAGCGTGGTGGAACTTGAGGTGGAATCAAAGAAGGATATCTACCCTGAGGACCTCGTTGAGCTGGTGGACCGGCACGCGCTCATGCCCATTTACTCCTTTCTGACCGAAGAGGATCAGATCTACGTCATCCAGAAGGTACACACCGAGGAGAAATCCAGCGTGGTGGTGACCGATGAGATCAAGAACGAGCTATCCAAGAATTCCGATGTGGACTGGTACTCGGTGCGATCCTCGAACTACGGCATGCTTCATTCATACAGCACCATTATCGGCACCGAAAAGGCCATGTGGGTTCCCTCCGGTGGATTCGAGGACGAGAAGCGGTAATCATCAATGCCCGGGCTTTACCCCTCTTACGGATGGAAAATACCCCATCAACACCAGCGTGACAGAGACGGAAGATTACCTTTATATTGGAAGCCTTGTGGCCCCGGTCATGGCTCGATTAAAGAAGGTAAAGATTGGTCTCCGGTGAATGTCACATCTGGAAAACAAGTGATATACCTTCTAGCCCTATTTTTGCTGCGAAAGCGAAATTCCAGTTACGCCTACAAACTTAAATCATCATCTGCTTTCTATCTATCCAGCCGATATTGCGTTATATTTTAACATCGAAAAGCTGCCAAGCATGGCAGATATCTGCAATTTTCGGTGGTGCTGAATGTTTGAGATATCCAGATGTTAATTCTGTGTCACACGGAACTTCACCGATCTTATGAAGACATTCCCATCGTTCATCATATAAAGAAAAGGATGATCAATCCGTCCCCTTTAGTCCTTGAGGATACGGCCTCTTTGGATGTCCGAATCTGTCCACTTGGAAACCCCCGCGGTCTATGGTATACGGCTCACAAAGTATCGTGTTTCTGAAGACTCTCGTGGCGGAACCGGCTACCGGAGGTGTTACTCTTACTGCTAAGGCAAACATTCCAAAGGGAGCTTTAGGAGCGTATCTCTATAACAATCTTAAAAGAGAAATGAAAAATGAAAAAACATTTGGTCATTATCCTTACCTCTTTGATGGCTTTTTCCTTCGTGCAGGGATGCGGTGACGATAGCGGCCCATACCGATATGGTTATATAGAAATCACCGTATCCCAGGCTGGTGATTTGGCATCGGGCAAATATAGTGAGGGCAAGGTTTCATCCTATCTGTCAGTCGGTAACGAGGCGGTTTCATACTACCTAATCGACGTTTACAACATTACGGATACCCTAAACCCCGTGGTATCCACCACACGAATAGACTCTCCTAATACATCAGCCATGATATACGGCCTGCACTTGGGCCAGATGCTGTTTGTAGGCAAGGGGTATGAAGCAGGCGGCACGCTCATATACCAGGGAAGTGCTCAAAAAAATATAAACGCGGGGAATAACGATTCGCTCGAGGTTTCCGTATCGCCGGCAGGGTGGCACTGGCAGGATCCGCTGCCCCAGGGAAACTCAATACGGGGTGTATGGGGAACTGCGCACAAGGAGACCGGGGCGGACCTTTTTGCCGTCGGCGACACCGGAACCATTCTCCATTATGAAGGCAGCCAATGGACCATTATGGACAGCGGCACGTACAACCACCTGCATGGCATATGGGGTGCTGCCTCTAACATATTTGCCGCCGGGGGTAAGGGCACCATTCTCAGGTATGACGGGACCGCGTGGACCCGGATGAACAGCGGGACCAACCAGAGGCTATTCAGCGTATGGGGTTCCTCTGCCACCGACGTTTTCGTTGTCGGAACCAACGGGACCATTCTTCACTACGATGGAATGGGTTGGAGCACGATGAAGTCCCCCGAGGACGTGAACCTAAACGCCGTCTGGGGGGCATCGGGAACCGACGTTTTTGCCGTGGGTGAATACGGCATCATACTGCATTACGACGGCGACCAATGGACCACCATGAACCCGGGTACCGAGCATTTCTTTTACGGCGTATGGGGCACGTCGAGAACCGATGTATACGTGGTGGGGCTGGGGGGAATGATCCTTCACTATAACGGCAGCGCGTGGGGTATGATGGATAGCGGCACGAGCATTAACCTCAACAACATCTGGGGAACGTCAAGCACTGACATTTTCGCCGTGGGGGACGGGGGATGGGTGTTGCACTATGACGGGGAGAACTGGACTCTTATGGAGAGCGGCATCCATTACTGGCTCCAGGGGATATGGGGGTCATCGGGGACCGATGTCTTTGCCACGGGCTGGGGAGGGAGCCTCCTTCGTTATGACGGCAGCTCATGGAGCAACATGGACAGCAGAATAAGCCTCGGCAGCTATTACGCGTCATGGACCGAACCGGGAAAATTAAACGCTGTATCCTACGCGGTGGGTTACATCCTGGAAGGCGTTAACGGCAGAGCGGTCATCGCCAGAAACGATGGCACCAAGTGGACTGCCGTTGACCACGGCATCGCCGGCAACTATTCTCTCCGGGGGGTATGGGGGTCATCGCCGTCCAATGTGGTGGCGGTGGGCCTCGACAGAAGCGACAAATCACCTGTAACTGTCCACTATGACGGAACTTCATGGAAGGTCGAGCAGAGCGGCGTGACCGGCCAGAAGGGACTTTTTTGCGTGTGGGGCGCCTCCGCCGATAACATTTTTGCGGGGGGATTCAACTGGGATGACAACGTACCCGTGGTCCTTCACTATGACGGCAAGGACTGGAGCGCCCAGGACCCAGGCACAACTCACAACATCAGTTACACTGGCATATGGGGCACATCCGCCAGCAACGTTTATGCCGTCGGGTACGACAACGATAAGGGAAGACCCGCCATCGGCCATTTCGATGGAAACAAATGGACGTTGGCAAACCACAGCATTTACCAGAACATTTCCTTGAACAGCATATGGGGTTCTTCAAAGAACAATATCTATGCCGTGGGATATAACTCGGGTCCGGATTGCCCCGGCATTCTCCATTATGACGGGAATTCCTGGAGCGTTGTGGATCACGGTATCACCGAAGTGGTCGAGTTTCTTCATATATGGGGAACCTCAGCGGACAACATCTACCTAGTAGGCCTCCACGATGATGACATCGCCGGTGAAAGGGGGGTCATTTACCATTACGACGGAAAGTCGTGGACCGATATGGGTGTCAAGTGCTCAGCCTTGCTTTACAGTGTCAGCGGTTCGTCGGATGCAAGTCTTTTCTCGGTGGGCGGAAACGGAGACATACTCCATTTTCCCACGCCATAATGCCGGGTATTAGATTCAAAATCTTTTTACTCCAGCCCATCCGGATTTCATCCTAAATGACTGAGTGGGTTGTATTATGGAAAGCCCACTTTCCGACCGAAAGGGGCACGCGATCGCATTTTAGAGAGCTAAAGAAGAATGGAAGGATAATGGACAGATGCCGGATGCCGACCTGTGAAAGGAGGGAAACAATGATGAGACGATTGACCATGCTTGCGATTGGATTTTTGGGAATCCTGCTGATGATGAATGGATGCAGTGATGACAATACAATTACAGGGCCGGTGGGCTGGGCGATCGGTTGGCGCTCGGACAACACAACTGCAATTCTGCATACGTGGAACGGAGGTAAGACCTGGGAGGAGCAGGGAAATACCGCCCTATGGTCTGGATTGGCCGGCAATGACATAAGTGCGGTGGACGAATGGACCGCCTGGGCAGCCTTGGGCAGCGGAGATGGTGGTGCAGGCGCCATTCTCCACACCACTGACGGAGGTGCCAATTGGCGCGTACAGATTTTACCAGAGGGTGTCAACGAAACGGTCAAGGGGATTAAGGGTCTCTCCCAGAGCGTGGCTTGGGCAGTCACACTCGGTGGGACGGTGATGCGCACCCTTGATGGCGGCGATACCTGGAACATAGTTTCTCATGAGGGTGTAACTATCAAACAGGTCAACCGGATAGACGCCAAGGGTGAGGACATTTGGATCGCAGATGTTGGCAGCGGGGAGTTCGGGATGATTCATTCCGCGGATTTTGGAGGGACCTGGCGAAGGGAGCAGTTACCAGGTCTGGACCCTGAACCGGGAAGCGGACCCATGGGCATCAGCATTGTCAGTTCTCAGATTGCCTGGGCCGCGGTCAGACCCGAGGCAAATCTATACCGAACAGTGGACGGTGGTGATGCCTGGCACCTGGATGCCCCTAATGTGTCTGGGCCAAATGATATTGATGATATCTGTGCGCCTAATGCTGACACGGTTTGGGCTGTGCAGAATCACAGCGGAGAAAGCGGTGGAAGCATTATCCGTGTACGACTGGTCAACGGAAAAGTCATCAGCGATATCATGGATCCGACCGGAAAGTACCAGTACGAGGGGGTGACCTGTTCTGACGAGAAAACCGTATGGGTGGTTGGTTTCAAGGCATTTGGTGTAGCCCCCAGCTTCCCGGAAGGGGTGATATTGCATACGAACGACGGTACGACGTGGACAAGTCAACCCCTGCCCGTGAACGACGTCGCCCTATGGAAGGTCTCGTTTCATCATGGGGGACGCTCGTGCAGAACGTGCCTAAATCCTCAGATATAGTTCTCTTTCTCAGGGGCCTCTTCCGTTGAAACGGCCCTCGTGACACAGGAGTTTGTCACTCCGAGATATCGAGCAACTGCGGCACCGGAATATCCCAACTCCTTCACCGCCAGCAAGGAGAACACCCGGCGAGC
>Ga0315552_1001176_pt1 | contig 15965 bp, 13 predicted proteins | sample SalMarSW160170MG_2_FD_203102 | JGI IMG/M metagenome (GOLD analysis project Ga0315552, IMG submission 203102) | Salt marsh sediment microbial communities from the Plum Island Ecosystem LTER, Massachusetts, United States - Salt Marsh Sediment SW1601-70 ...
CCGGACGGCCCAAGCTATTATAACGGAACAGGGGAGTTGAACGAGCCCCCACATCTATCAAACCGGAGGAGAACCCCGATGAAACGAGCAGTGCTGATGCCCCTGGTCATTTTCGCAGTCCTGACTTTACTCATATCCTGCTATTCTCTGCTGGAGTCCGCGGTGGAAGGCGCTGTAGCAAAGGAAACCGAAGAGGCTGTCACAGGATCCGGCTCGGAATCCGGGCAGGCAGAGGCCGTCGCGCCCGCTTCCGGTGCACAGGCCGGCACAGCTCACGCGATCGCGGGAACCTGGATCAATCCGGAGTACAACAACGAGGGCCGATCCGCCCGGCTGGTATACACCCTCAACGCCGACGGCTCCTATGCCTACCTGGCTTTCGACAGAATCGAAGGCGGCCAGGTCTACGAAGGAACGGTCAAGTATCTGAAAACCTGGGTCGATGAGGAGGGCCGAAGCTGCGGACATTGCACCGTGACGCTTGGGGGCATGTCCTGGGATACCCTCGACCGGATCGCCGCCGACGGATCGACCCTGGAGGTGCAGTCCGGGGTGGGCAAGATCAACCCGAAAGGCCCCCGCTACTCGATCTACTACAGACCGTAAGCCTCACCGCTGTCCCGACAGACGCGGTTTGCGCAATCGGCCGGGGGAAAGTGAAATCCTCGTGAGAAATACTTCCCTCAGGACAGCAGCAAAGCCAGATCCTCCCGGGACAGTTCGCCGATCAACCGCTTGTCCTGGCTGATGATGGCCTCGGCCAGCTCCCGCTTGGAGCGCTGCAGCTCCAGCACCTTCTCCTCCACCGTGTTCTTGGCGATCAATCGGTAGGCGAACACCTTCTTGTCCTGGCCGATGCGGTGGGTCCGATCGATGGCCTGAGCCTCGGAGGCCGGATTCCACCACGGATCCAGCAGGAATACATATTCCGCCGCAGTCAGGTTCAATCCCAGACCGCCTGCCTTCAGGCTGATGAGGAACAGCCGACACTCCGGGTCCCTCTGAAAGCGCTCGACCCGTTGCGCCCGATCCCGGGTAGCGCCGTCCAAATATTCATAGCTCAAGCCCAGCTCATCCAGTCTGGAACGGAGAATCTTCAGCAGACTGGTGAATTGCGAGAACACCAGGGCTTTTCTCTCCTCGGAGACGACGTCCTCCAGCTGCTGGAGCAGCAGATCGAGTTTGGTGCTGGAGCGGCTCACCCTTGCCTTGTCCAGGAGCCCTGGATGGCAGGCCGCCTGGCGCAGCCGCAGCAGCGCCTCCAGAACCTGGATCTTGGACCGCCCTAAACCATCGGATTCGATGCGCTGCTGCAAATTCCGCTGATAGTAGAGTTTGAGCTGATCGTAGCGGCGTCGCTCCGCCGATTCCAGCTCGCAGAACAGGGTCTGTTCGACTTTATCCGGCAGCTCCGGGGTCACCTGCTCCTTGGTCCGGCGAAGAATGAAGGGTTTCAGGTAACGGGCCAGCAGCCCGCGAGTATCCTCACTCAGGCTTCCCCGGGTCCTCAGCTGTTTTTTGAAGAAGGAGACACCTCCCAGCATCCCCGGATTGAGAAACTCGAACAGGCTCCACAACTCTCCCAGATGATTCTCGATCGGCGTGCCGCTCAGGGCCAGCCGTCGCCGGCCCTGCAGCAGCCGCGCCGCTTTGGCGGTCAGACTGCCAGCGTTTTTGATGATCTGGGCTTCGTCCAGGACGATGTAGTCGAACGGGTAGTCTTTGAGCAGCGTAATATCGTTTCTCATGGTGCCGTAGGTGGTCAGCACCACGTTGAAGCGCTGGAAACGCTTCGTGTCCTTCCCGCGGTTGGCGCCCGTGTAGTCCAGAATCTTCAACTCAGGGGTGAAGCGCATTGCCTCCAACTTCCAATTGAAGACGAGGGATTTGGGCACCACCACGAGGGAGGTTCCTCCCGGCGCGGGGGGGAGCGGGCTATTGTCCGGGGAGCGCCGCTTTGCGGCTGTCTTCTTTCCGGCAATCCGGTTCTCCCTCCCGTTTCGCCTGCCTTCCAGCAGGGCCAATACCTGGACGGTTTTGCCCAGCCCCATGTCGTCGGCCAGGCAGCCGCCGAAGCCGAATTGATCTAGAAAATCGAACCACCCCAGACCATCCCGCTGGTAGCCGCGCAGCGAGCCGATAAAACCCCTTGGAGCCTCCAGAGGTCGGATCCCCGAGTAGTCTTTCAACTTTTTTCGTAGACTCTCGAAGACCTCGTCACAGCTCGACTCGGGCTGGTCCTGCAGGAGCAGATCGACCAGCAGGGCTTGAGAGCTGCGAAAGCGCAGGTGATCCGCCTGGGATTCCCCGAGCTCGAGCAAAAATCCCTGCTGCTTCAGCCAATCTCCGGGAAGCACTCCAAAGCTGCCGTCACCCAGGCGAACCGTGCTGCCCCCCTTGCGAAGAGCCTTGAGCAGCTCCGGCAAACTGATCTCCGTATCCCCGAAGCGAACCCCTCCGTGGATCTCGAACCAGTCCACTCCTGAGACCACGTGAACGGTAACACCGGTGGCGCTGCGCAGCAGCCTTCCCTCCGCCTCCACCTGCCACCCTTCCTGCAGCAGCTGCTCCACCACCTCGGGAAGCCTGCGGACGCCCAGCTTCAATAGCTTGGAACCGCTGCGGTACTCATACACGTGCCGGAATCCCAGCTCCAGCAGCCGCTGCAGAGCCCGATGCTCCGTCGGTCCGTCCCTCATGACCAACAGCTGTTCATCTTCCACGAACGCACCCGAGTTCTGCGCCGGGGCACTCAGCACCTGGTCCCCGTAAGCGAAGGAGAGCTCTCCGATCAGTCCGCCACCTGTGGGGGAATGACGGACCCGATCCGCCTTGCTCACCGTTAGCCTGGGAAGGGGTTTGTCTCTGATCGTGCGTATTCCCAGGGAATCGTCGATCTCCAGGGTACCGAGATCGGGAAAGGACAGAAGCTCATCGAGAAATCCGGGAAGCTCCTCTCTGGGCACGGTCAGGTGTTTTCTCTTTCGAAGCACGCTGATCCAGGCGAAGGACAGCTCCATCGTGTACCGCACCAACGCTCCGCCTATAAACATCAATCCGCCCATCAGCAGAAGCTCCGGTTCCGAGAGGGGCATTCCCCCCCCCTCTCTTCTCAAAACCCCCTCCAGACGGACTTTCCCGCCTGCCGTATTTTCCGTGAGAATGAGCCCGAACACCCAGGGAGTACCGTCGTCCCAGACAATCGGGTTATCCCAGGCGACCCTGGAAGAATCGAAACGCCTGTGGGTCTTGAGAAACAGCCGGCCGGTTTTTGCCATCTTGGGAAGCAGCAGCCGGACCAGATCCACATCCAGCAGATAACTGGGACAGAGCAGCTGGATTTCCTGACCGAGCAACCTGTAGCCGAAGGCCTCCTCATCGTACACGTTCTGGTAGGATCCGCCCCGCAACACCCCCAGGATCTCCCGGTCCCCGGAATCGGGGATCTGCCAAAGGTCCTCCAGTCGAAACCCGCTGCCGGACAGGGGCCTCGCCTCTGCGCCGTTGTCCCGATAGTGCAGATGCACCATCGCCCGGCCTCCGGACAGGGTTCGGGGAACGTCGAAGACGTAGAGGATCTCCCGGTCGGCAGGCCAGGGCTTCCGGCCGGAGCGCGTTTCCGGCGCCCGGTATTCCCGGATCCGCTCCAAACCCAGCTTCCACTCGGGACGGGGAGCACGGTTGTGTTCTCCGTCTTTCCGGCCCGTTGCCCCGGCCAGCCGGTCCGCCTCGTGCTCCCGCAGATCCTCGTCCGGATCTCGGAGCTGCGCCGCAGCTTCCGGGAATCGCGCCGCTTCCCATTGATCGAAAAAACCGCTCCGATCCAGTTTGAGAAGCACGGCCCAAAGATGCTTACAGGACTGTTCTTCGTTGAAGAAATAGGGGCAGGTACAGGAGTAGCTGATCTCGGGGCCCTCGAAGCCGAGTTGCACGGTGTAGCGGCGGGAGCCCTGGACGAACGCCAGTACCCTTCCCGGGTCCCCCGGATCGACCTCGGTCAGCCTCACCCTGTTCTGGTGGAAGTAATCCTCCCCCCGCTGTCGGATTACCGGGTAAAAATCTGAGGAGAGGCTTTGGAGGATCGGATGGCCCATGCTCTAGAGGTGACTATATCCGGGCAGGCGGGATTGGGCAAGCGTCACCCCGCTGCAGGATCGGCCTCCGCTCCGTATCTCCACGCTCCGCCCGTCAGCAGTGGACGACCGAAGAGCCGCTGTCCTCAAAACAGAAGCAGGTACACCGAACCCATACCCAGGACGACACCGATCAGGTGGCGCAGGTTGATTGTCTCTCCGATGAGAAATCCGTAGCCGGTGATGATGAGGATGACCACGACAGTCATGATAGGGTAGATCTTGCTGATCGGAAACTGCCTGAGCAGGTACAGGTAGTTGAAGAAAGCGATCCCGTAGAGGACGAGGCTCAACAGCAGGTACAGAAACCATTCTCGGCTCCAGTTGCCGAAGGTGGAGGTTTTTTTCAAGCCGATCTGCGCCAGCGCGGTCAATACGGCGCCAACGGGAACCAGAATGTATTTGATCATGTGCGCACCTCCTAGAGATGAACCAGCAGATGAACTCGCCGGCGGTTGTAGGTCAGCGGATCGGTAAGGATCTCCGCATCCAGGCTCAGTTCAGCGATCAGTTGCTCCAGCGCGGGCACGGGCAGACAGAGCAGGCCCTGCTCTGCTCGTATGCGGGAGTAGTGAGAGAAACGGGTCTGAGCGAGAAAACGGATGCATTCGATCAGGTACCCCTCCTGCCAGCCGGACTTTACCAGCTCGATAGTATCGAGCAGGGGAACGCTGTCCGTCGGAATATCCGCGATCAGCAGACAGGCTCCCGGAGCAGAAACGGCGGCCACGCTTCGAATCAGATCCCCGACATCCGCCACTGTACGAAAATACTGGACCACGCTCAAGACCACGGTCTTGGTATATCCCGGGTTCAGAAAGGAGAGGTCGGTGTAGCGCTCGTGAGGCAGGAGGTGGAATTTGACATTCGGGCAGTCCCTGAACTTGCCGGCACACTCCGCAATCATTTGGTCAGAGGTATCAACACCGTGTATCTCTAGAACCAGGCTATGGAGCTGCTCTACCAGGAAGCCGGGACCGCAGCCGAAATCCAGCACCACATCCGACGGCTTGTAGTTCAGCAGCCTGTGCGAGGCTTTGAAAAAGTACCCGGTCATACGCCGCATCACCGAGCGAAAGATCCGATCCGTGTCCCAGTAGTCGATCCAGTTCATAGCTTCTCCGATTCGATTCGGCCCGACTCGGTACAGCCTGACTCGACGGAGTACAGCTCGACGCACCTGCGAAGCTCGGGGGACAGCAGGGCGGTGGTCTCTGCGGCTCGGTGCGGTGCGATGTAGAATCTACTCTGCCGAGGATTTCCCTTCCACACGAACCGGTCTTGCGGATCAGCCGGTCCGGGGTGAAAGAGGACCTCCACCTCGGCATCCTCGGCCGGGGGATTGCGGGCGATCCGCTTCAGACCTCGATCCACGATGCGGTCCGTCATGCGTCCCGAAAACAGCACGCCGAGAGATCGTTCCGGGCAGACGATGCCTTGACGACGAAGCTGCCTCCGGCAGGATCTCGAAAGGGCCCTCAAGATCAGACATTTCAGGAGGTTGGGGGACATCAGCTCGGTCAGACCCCGAAGCCCGCCTCGGCCCGTGAACAGCGGCTCATTCACCACTCGGATCTCCCGTACCCTCCAAGCGCCGGCCTGCTGTATCACGATCGGGAACACAAAGGGCAGCAGATGCACGTAACGATGGCTGTCGATGCGGATTTTGTCGGGCTCCAGCGTCCGCCTTACCCGCCCGATCTGGGCGTTCAGCTCGGATCGGATCTGTCGCCTGAGTCCGCCTCTGCACCACGGCGCCAGGATCGGCAGGAGGAGGAGCCCGAGGAAGTCCCGCTTGAACCACCCCCGGCGATCGGTAAGCAGCGGCAGTCCCTGCTCGGCGGCCAAACAGCGGCCCTCCACCAGATTCAAATGAACCGACCAGGCCAGCCCCGGATTCTCCCGCAACCGCCCCACGGCGTAGTCAAAGGCCTCTCCGTTGGCGACGATGCTGGTGCGTTGCACCGCACCGCTTCGGTGTGTCTCGATGATCCGGTCGGTGATGCCGTGGCTGATTCCCAGGTCGTCGGCGTGAACGATCACCTTCATCCATCGTCTTCTTTCTCACCGCGCTCCCGGACAATGTAGTGAGGCCGCTTCTTGGACTCATTCACCAGCTTACCGAGGTATTCCCCGATGATCCCGAGAATGATCAGCTGCACCCCCCCCACCAGCACTACCGTCACGATTGTAGAGGCCCACCCAGGCACGGTATTTTTGGTGATCAGGTACTCGATCACCGCCTTCAGACCGATTATGAAACCGGTTAGAGCCATCCCGAAGCCCAGCAATGTAGCCAGGCGCAGCGGCATGATGCTGAAGGAGACAAGGCCGCAGAGGGCAAAGGCTATCATCCGACCGAAAGTATACTTGGTGCGTCCTGCGTGCCGGGGAAGGGGTTTGAAGTGCAGACCGGTCTGACGAAAGCCCGTCCAGGGAACGATACCCCGGTAGAAGGGTGCACATTCATTCATGTTTTTCAACACATCAACCACGGATCTGTCGAGTAGTCGGAAATCCGCCGTCCCTTCCTGAACCTTTACATCGGCGATCAGATTGATCAATCCGTAAAATACGCGGGCGGTGGCTCGTTTGAACAGCGGTACGTCCCGGTTGTCATCGCGGATCGTGTATACCACCTCAAACCCCTCCCGCCATTTTTCCAGCATCCCGGGGATCAACTCGGGGGGGTGCTGCAGATCCCCGTCCATGGTGATCACGCAGTCTCCCGAAGCGTGATCCAAACCGGCTTTGATGGCGTTCTGGTGGCCGAAGTTGCGGGAGAGGCAGAGATAACCAAGGTGAGGGTTGGAGCTGCGTAGTGCTTTGATCTTCTCGAGGGTTCCGTCGCGGCTTCCGTCGTCGACAAACAATATTTCATGCCGGCAGCCGGCCAATACCTTCTCGAGTCTTTCGGTCAACAGGGGGATGTTTGCCTCCTCGTTGTAAACGGGAACGACTATCGAAACGCTCACGTCCTTGGTTCGGTTTCGGTTCATCCTGATCTACCTTCCCGTGGAAAAGACGGCCTGTGCCTTAACCCGTCCGAAATCGTCGACAGCCACGGTATTCATCCCCGGCTGGTTCAAGGCGTATTCCCGGCCGGAAATTTGGATCGAAGCCCGGCCGTCTCTGTTGCTTCCCGATGAATAGAGGTCCAGCTGCAGATCCGGAAACAAAGTCTGCAGAACCCCGGAATCGGAGCTTCCGACTGCCACCGGGCGGTCATTATCGATGAGCTCCAGGACGATCTCCTCATCCCGGCACACGGCCAGGTACGAACCGCAATGGTGCAGGGTATGGATGTTCGAGCCACTCATCATCATCTGCTTCTTGCAGACATAGGAAAGCCTGCCCTCCACATCCCCGCTTGCCGCCAGGAAGATTGTATCACCGCTGTGCTTTATTAGGAAGGTTTGGAGTAGATCGGCCTCCGAATATCTGGGAGGATTCACATTTTCAGCCGGGTCACTGTAATAGGGGACGATCGCAGGCTTTTCCGCATAGGTTAAGGACCGGATGCTTCGGGCGACATCTGCATTGTTACGCGTATCGGCACCTTTCTCGAGAAGAATGAACCGATCCTGGTACCGCAACACTCCGTAGTCGCCGCCTTCCAGCCGGGACAGGACGTAGTTCCTGGCCGACAGGTGCCGCTGGGGGTATCCCTGCTCGTAAGGATCGAGAGCCGGCTTGGGCACATCTAAATCGACCAGGATGTAATCCGTATCCGGGGGATCCGTCGAAAACAGGTGGATCCGGCTCCGAGCGGCCAGGTGTGGTGCAAGGCTGCCGGTAGTCGTCAGGGAAGCGGCTGCGGGAATCTGGTCGAAGAACGAGTAGACGGTTCGTTCCCGCTCGGTGGGCTGCAGAAAGCCGGGAAAGCGCTTGGAGAAGATCAAACCGAACTCGTAGTTCATCAGGATACCGGCAAGAAGCAGGGCAACGACCAGCGCAGAGAGCCTGATTTCGCGGACACGGGCGCCTATCCTCTGGAGTCCCAGAATCGTCAGGAAGAAAACATACGGAAGGATGTGGGCCGTGTAGGGACAGAAGATCCAGCAGGTGTAGTACGTATTGGACAGGAGCATGATCGAGAGTCCGGGCAGCAGCAGGAAGGTTCTCTTCCCGGTAAACAAAGGGAGGAACAGGACAGGAACGAAAACCTTCAGCAGATACGCGATTTTGCCGGGATTGAAGAACACCTGGTGGAACACGAATCTGGGATTCGTGAACAGAGTCAGGAGCACACCGCTGAAGTTTTGCTGCTCCGGTACTCCCAGGGCCGAGTATTTCTGCAGATCGGCGTAACCGTCAAAGACGCTCATCATCTTCAGTACGAAGAGAAAGTAGGCTGCACATACGCCCAGCACGACAAAACCCATCTTTCGGCGGTGCCGATCCAGGATCAGATACAGGCCCACGCCGGAGAGAGAAATAGCCGTGTCTTCCCGGGTAATCAAAGCCAGAACGAAAAACAGCCAAAACAGACGTAATCGATCTGTTTCCAGGGCGTAGAGCATAAAGCAAACAAAGGGAATGAGAAGGGCAAGGCCGTGGAAGTCGAAGTTGTTGATACCGTGTAGGGCCGGGTACAGCAGGTAGACGAGAGCGACAATCAGGGCGGCCCAGGGGCTGCCGAGCCGATCTCTGGCGATAAGATAGATGGGAAGAGCTGCCACAGCCAACATCAACGTCTGCAGGACAAGAAGAGTGGTGGCATCCTTGTGCAGCGCGTAGATCGGGGCCAGCAGGTAGTAGAGGGGCTGGAAATGGTTGCCGAGATGATTGAGGGTAACGACAAGGGTGATGCGGGGATTTCCCGTGTGCAGTAACGTGTAGAAGGCCTGATGCTGCCATCCCAGATCGAAGGCGTAAGAATAAAAGGAGCGATGCCTGCCCAGAGTCCACACTAGGAAAAAGACAGCATAGGCCGCTGTGGTAAGTATGAGCAGGTAGTAGCTCAAGCGCCTGGCAGTCCCTCCAGTAGTCAGCTGTACCGCTCGCAGCGGCATCCGAAGGCGCAGCGGGCCCACACTGCGCTCTTGCCGGCCGTAACTGTAGAGGATCAGAAAGGTCACAACCAGAAAACCTATGAGGACTGCGAAGAATTGGAAGGGGTAGAAGACTTCGAAGGCGCGGACCGACAGAACGGGCCAGAAACCCAAAAGGATGCAGGGAGCGAAATAAACTGCGCTCGGCTCCGGAATCGCATTGGCACTGTTTCGCCCTCGGGACCGCAGCAGGGCGAACAGGATCCAGAGGCAGAAAAACAACGACGCTCCGGCAGCCAGAAGCAGCATCAGCCGGGTGCGCTCCATTGCGCCCAGATTGTTGAAAAATAGGTAGGAGTGAAAGGTCTTCGTGCTCACGGTGTTGGACCAGGTAAAGAAACCTGCCGAAGCTCCGGCGATCAGCACCGTAACCGCCGGTAAGACCTTGGGCCGGGGGATCTTTCGCAACAGGGAGTGAACAACCGTGTTGTTCCTGCTCTCCGAAACCATCGAATCCGATACCTCCATACAACGAGTAGGTGCAACTCCCGTGCCAGGTTCGCGAAAATGTGTCTTTTAAGTCTCTACAGAGAAAAGAATTAGTACACACCTGTGTCGAAACGAAAGGACGGCCGTCAACCCGTTCGTGAGGACATGGGAAGATCGATTCTATAAATCGTTTCTTTACATGAAATTAGAGTTATCGTGGCAAAGATGCTGCAGGCAACAATGATTGACACCCCTCGAAGAAGCTGATCTGCGTGGAAACTCAACGCTGCGCTGACTGAGCCTGCGAACTTCTGGTACTACCGGGATCAGCAATCCAGGGAGATCGACTTCATATTGGAAACCGGCGGCAAGCTTTCTTTCGTAGAGGCTAAATGGAACAGCCACTCCAGGCCGAGACCGAGGGGAAATACGCCGATGACGGCTAGCCACCAAGCGTCCGCAACAGACCGGCCAGGCGGTCCGGATCTACCGCTGCCAACCGCTTCTTCTTCAGATTTTCCACCAGCACCCGGCGGACGTCCGGGTCGGAGCTTTCGGCCCATCGCTCCAGCAGCGAAAAGCCTTCCTCGGGAAGATGCGCAACGAACACGCTGAGGGCATAGCTCAGTCCTTTTTTCAGAATCCGGAACGCTTCCCCCTTCCGCCTCTCTGCCGGAACCCCGGCGGCGTCCTCTAGAATCCCGCCGGCGGTCTTCAAAGCGTAGCGGGCGAAATCCGTTTCACCCAGAAGCGGCGGATGGGCCAAAGCGGCCAGAACTGCCCGCCGCTCCATCAAGGAGCTGTCGGTCAGGCAACCGGCTTTCTCAACACCATCGGAAAGCCAGTCATCGAGGATGCGGCGCAAGGCTGACGGGTTGCCCTCTCCCAGATGCTGCAGGGACATCGCTACAGCTTCGCGGATGCGCCAGCGGGGATCGGCGGCGGCCCGCCGGATCATCTCCACCAGATGCTCGCTCTGAACCGGCCACAACGGGCAGTCACAGGGGCCGGTGCAGGGATACGAGCAGGCATGAGTGTTGTACAGCACACCGAAGGAAAGCAACGCGCAGAAGGGGAGGAACTCCCGCGGGTCTCCGGTAGGCGCCTCCGCCGCGGAGATCCCGGCCCAGTCGTACAAGGTCTCCAGCCAGGCGGCCGGTTCAGCGGCAGCGGTGGATACCGCCTTGGCAAAGGCTTCGGCCAGCTCCAGATTGCCTCGAGGACCAGGCAGGTTGGATTCCGCCATGAGCTTTTCGGCCAGCTCGTCCGCCTGCTTCGGATCCCATACCAGCTCTTCGAGCTCCGCCGCATAAACTTCGGTTTTTCCCATGAATTCCTCCTCTACCTTGCCCGTCCGTTGCAACCTGCGGGTATCCGTGCGGTGCTTCGCTTGGGTGAGATCAACTGTACACTTCCTCCCTCGTGGCTAAGGAATCCCCTGCATAAACGAGGTCAACACCTGCAGGGCTTTTTCGTTGTTCCCGCCTTCGGGAATGATAAGATCGGCGTAGGCCTTGGTCGGCTCCACAAACTCGAGGTGTCCGGGACGTACGACATCCAGGTACTGGGTGATTACCGACTCCACGGTACGGCCCCGTTCGGTGATATCCCGTTTCAATCGACGAATGAAACGAATATCATCCGGGGTGTCTACGTACAGCTTCAGATCCAACAGCTCCCGCACCCGTGCATCCACGAAGACCATGATGCCCTCGAAGATCACCAGATTGCGGGGGGCTACGGTCAGGGTTTCCGCTTTACGCCGGTGATGCACAAAATCATACACGGGGACCTGGATCGTCTCTCCCCCCTTCAAAGCTCGCAGCTGTTCGACCATCAGATCGGTATCGAAGGCCGCCGGGTGATCGAAGTTGAAGGCCGTGATATTCTCATTGTCTACAAACTCGGCGGATTTGTAGTAGCTGTCCTGGGCCAGAAAGGTGAAGTCGGGGATAGTCCGGGAAATCCGCTGTACGATGGTGGTCTTTCCGGATCCGGACCCGCCGGAGATGCCGATGATCCTCACTCCCATGGGATCACTATAGCAACGGAGCTCCGGGTTGTCGATCCGCCCACCGGTACCGGCGCGTTCGCGTCTTCCCTCTTCGTCGTGTACCGACTACAATTCCTTCGAACCCTATGAAACGTGCCGCACTGCTCATTCTCGGTATCTTCCCTTTGATCGGCGGCTGCTACCTGCTCAAGCAGGGAACCTACCTCCTGAGTTACAACAGCCGCGCCCGGTCCATCGAAAAAGTACTGGCTGAAGGAGCGCTCGGCGGGGATGTGGAGGAAATGCTGCGCACCGTCCAGGAGATCCGCCGCTATGCCGTGGAGCAGATCGGTCTGGAGCAGAACAGGAACTACACCCGTTACCTGGAGCTGGACAAGGACTACGTGGTGGATGTTGTCACCGCCTGTGCTGCGGACTCGTTTTCACCGCACCAGTGGCGCTTTCCCATATTCGGTTCCTTTCCCTACAAGGGTTTCTACGAATTGTCGGATGCCGAGCGCGAGGCGGCGCGGCTCGAAAAGAGGGGTCTGGATGTCTGGATCAGGCGAGTGGACGGCTTCAGCACGCTGGGATTTTTCTCGGATCCGATCTACAGCTTCATGACCGATTACTCCCCCTACGCCCTGGCCGATCTGATCATCCACGAGCAGACCCATGCGACGATCTTCATCAAGAACGAGATCCAGTTCAACGAGGAGCTGGCCACCTTCGTGGGCCGGGAGGGGGCGCTGGCCTTCCTCCGGGACCGCTACGGGGTCGGCTCTGCAGCCTACGGTCAGGCGCTGGCTGCATTGGAGGACTGGGAGGCATTCAGGGACCGGATCATCGATCTGCACGATCGGCTGGACCGGCTCTACCGTCTCGAGGCCGACCGGGAGACGATCCTGGCCGAGAAGACCCGGGTCGTCGAGGAGTTCAATCGCCGCCTGATCTCAGATGCTCCGAAGCTGTTCCAGACCGCCCGCTTCCGTGGTTTCGAGGGCATCCCGGCCAACAACGCCTACATCATGTCCTTCGTACGCTACACCCAGGATCTGGAACTGTTCTACAAGCTCTACGAGACCAAAGGGAGGGATCTCCGGCTGACCGTAGAGGTTTTAAAGCAGCTCAAAACCACCAAGGTCTCGCCCAAAGAAACCCTCAGACGGCTGATTGTCGAATAATTTCGAGCTCTTGCGATTACAAAGCTGTAATCGCAACTCCGCCTCTAACGCTTTTCAGCCGAATCTGTTTATAAGATATTTACATATAGCATAAAACTTTACGTTCTATTATCGGGATTCCGGGAATCTGGTACGAGTCTTGCATGCTAGTCTGAGCAGACAACGCAGGAAACGACAGGATATTGAAATGAACAATGCAACTGAGGAACAGGAAAAGAGATCAGTGGAGCGTTTCGAACTCCGACTCCACACGGTGCTGCAAGAACTGGAAAACAGAGCCGACCAACTGGAGCTGTTCACCCGCGACATTTCATCGGACGGTGCATATTTATGTACGGAACAAACGTTGCCGCTTGATACCCCTGTAGAGCTGACGTTTTTCCTACCGGTGCGCAAAAAGATTCGGAGCAAGATCCAAACCAACGGACGGATCATTCGTTCCGAGGGTGAGGGAATTGCTGTCCGCTTTGAATCCAAATACCAGATTCTATCCGTCTAAAACGCGAAGTTCGAATTGACGTAGGAAAAAACCATCCCTCCGAACACGGCTGTTTGCATTTTGACGTGTACTCATCTGCCTCAGGCAGTCCGATAGACACAGCCATTCTCTACAAAACCATTTTGCCCCAACAAAACAGAAGGATGTGGTACCATCGGGATGAGCCGTTAGAGGATCCTGGACTTCGTCGACAATCACTACGATGACATCCTGACGGCCGGTGAAAAGAGCTTCTCCCGGGGCTTTCGCTCCTTGTCTTTGGATGCACGCCGTTTGTACGTGCGGCTGATTTCACGAAAAGGTCCCCTGTTCCGAAGCGACATGCTCATTTACAGCGAGATCGCAGATGTCGGGGCGGCCGTCGCGGAACTCACCGCGGAACAATTCCTCGAACAAGACGGACCTTGGGAGCTGTCCGAAGAGCTGTTCCTGCTCAAAATGGCTGAGCTGCCCCCCTCCCGAGAACGGCAAGCCCGTATCCTGGAGCGACGCGGGCACTTGCAGGAGTCCCTCGAACTGTGCCGGGAAATCGTCAGCGATCCCTCGACGGGGATTCACGGGCTATTACGCCGAAAATGTACTTTGGATCGGCCTTTTCGGCCTGGCCTTCTGGGACATCGTATTCCTTTCTCTACCCGGCACCTTCTTCAACCGCTACCAGCGGGGTCCGAAGGATTTGTTCCGGCCGGAGTTCCGGCGCCGCCGGGTCCGGCCGATCGAGGAGCGTTTGCGCCATATCCAGAGCACCCCATCCTGGCCGGAGGAAATGCTCCGGCTCTACGACCGCAAGGAGGGGATCGCCAGCGATCTGGTGCACTGGAGATTCCTGCCCCGGGAGCTGGTCGAGCGAAGCGTCCGCACGATCCCCCGGGAGCATCTGGTCGCGATCTTCGATAAACTCGGCGAGTATCCGGGGGGCAACAAATCGGGATTCCCCGATCTCATCCTGTTTGCTCCTTCCCGTCGACGAAAAGCACCTCGGGATCCCCTATCGCCTGATCCGTGTGCAGTGGCGGAAATAGACAATCGAATCCAACCCGATTTTTTTGGCTGATCCCTCTTGACTTTCCATCTCTTCAGGATTATGTTACCTTTGATTTAATCAAATGATTTAATCAATAGAACCAAGCAAGTGTTTATGTGCACGAAAAAGAAGGAGAGATCAAAATGAAGAGTCTGCTGTGGCTCGGTCTCGGCTCTGCAGCCTACGCCTTGATCGGCTGGCGTTGGAGCGCCCCGGCCGCAGCCTGGATCGCTCCGGTGTTTCTGCTTCGCTTCTTCAGGAATCAGCAGAAATGGTACGCCCCCCTGCTCGCACTTCCCTGTCTGTATGCGGCATTTCTGACGAACATGATCGGTGCCTGGGATCTGCCCCTCATCGCCCAGATCATCCTGCCGGCGATCGTTCCCCTGCCGTTGATCCTGGTGCTGTACATCGACCGTGCCCTTTCCCCTCGCCTCGGGAGCTTCGGATCGACCCTGGTCTTTCCCGCAGCCTATGTGACCATGGACTACCTGGTGGGGTTCACCCCCCTCGGGACCCTGTTCTCCTTCGGTTCGACCCAGTTTGGCTTCACCACCATCATTCAGACGGCATCGATCACCGGAATCTGGGGGATCTCCTTCCTCATCACCTGGTTTGCCTCGATCGTGAACACCGCCTGGGAGAACGGTTTTGATCTGCGGATGGGCGGCACCCTTTCCCGTACGGCGAGCAACCCGGCTTTGGTTTTCACAGCCGCCGCGCTTCTGGTTCTGTCCTACGGATCGGTGCGCATCGCCACCTCTCCTTCCCGCGTACAAACCGTGCGGGTCGCGGGCATCACCGTCGAGCATCCTCGGGACTATTGGGCGCTCCTAGATCGGGGAACTCCCAAGGAGGAGATCGCCCGGTACGGACAGGAGATGCGCGGAATAGAGGATGAGCTGTTTCAACAGAGCACCCGGGCGGTCCAGGCTGGAGCCCGGATCGTATTCTGGGCCGAAGGTAACGGTGTGGTTCCTTCAGATGATCTGGAACGCTTCATCTCCCGGTCCGAGGATTTTGCCGCAGCGAACGGAATCTATTTCGCCCCGGCCATCCTCGAATTACGCTACGGCACCAGCCTGAACTACAATAAGGTGCTGATGTTCACCCCCCGGGGCGAGCTGGCCTTCACCTACCAGAAGACGAAATCCTGGCTTCCCGTGGACTCCGACGGTGTGATCAAGACCATCGAGACACCCTACGGCACTCTAGCCGCCGCGATCTGCTTCGACCTGGACTTCCCCGGCTTCTCGAGGCAGGCGGCCCAAGCCGGTGCGGACATCATGCTGGTGCCCGGCTATGACTCCGAACGCATCCGTCCTTTTCACACCGAACCGGCGCTGATCCGCGGCATCGAGGGCGGGTACTCCGTGATCCGCCAGGTCAACGAGGGCGCCTCCATGGCCGCCGATTCCAGAGGAATTGTGTTGGCCCGGCAGGATTACTTCATGACCCGGGACCGTCTGATGCTTGCCGACGTGCCTATCCGAGGGGCCCGCACGGTCTATGGTTGCATCGGCGATTGGTTTGCCTATGTCTGCATAATTCTTGTGATCGTCTCTGCGGTTATAGGGATCCGGAATGCGGTTTCGGGCAAGCCGGGAAAGCTGCAGCGGCATTGATACTTTCGCAGTTCTAGCTATAAT
>Ga0315552_1001182_pt1 | contig 15922 bp, 10 predicted proteins | sample SalMarSW160170MG_2_FD_203102 | JGI IMG/M metagenome (GOLD analysis project Ga0315552, IMG submission 203102) | Salt marsh sediment microbial communities from the Plum Island Ecosystem LTER, Massachusetts, United States - Salt Marsh Sediment SW1601-70 ...
CTTTTTAACTATCTGTTCTGGTGTGTGAAATTTACGTTTCATTTGGGTATCCCTTTCATTAAAAACTACTGATTTTATCGGATACCCTCTAATTCTCAATGGTACAGTTTTTTGGGGTCATGCCATTATTAGAAACAAACTTTGGGACATTCTACATAAGCCTTTGAGTGAGCTGCACGATGTTTCTCCTTGGCTTGATATCTTTGTTTTTATAAAGAAATACAATTTTGCTGAGGTTCGTAATGAAATCTTCGGGTATATTTACGAAAATTATCTAAAAGAATTGTACGAAGACCAGAAAAAAGGCCAATATTTTACAGACCCAGCAATTGTAAACTTTATGCTCGAGCAAGTCGGCTACACTCCGGAGAATCTCAAGAAAAGAATTTCTTCCGACAAAAATACTATTTCTCTTATTGACCCTTCCTGTGGTAGCGGTACATTTCTTTATTCGGCTATTGATACTTTGATAAGAACTATTGGACCCGATTCGGAACAGCGCGCTAAGAAGCTCGAAGAACTAGTAAACAAGGATATATTTGGTCTTGATATCGCTGAATTTCCACTTTATTTAGCCGAGATGAATATTCTGATGAGGATGTTACCTCTTATAATCAACGAGAAATACAACAATCCGGTAGAAAAGAAAATTAAGGTTTTCAAAACAAGAGACAGTATTTCTGAATTTATGGATACGGCGCTCCGTAATACTATTCATGACATCGATGTTGCCGCACAGAGAAATAATGGCCAGGGTTTTCTTTTTAAGGAAAAATTAGACCTTGGCTATGTGAGTTATGTTAGAGACGAAGATGATTTGAAGGAAATGAAAGATAGTTTAGAGACTCGACCTCGATGTCCACGGCGTCGTTTTGACTTTGTAATTGGTAACCCGCCATACGTCGGGTATAATGAATCCTCAAAACAGGGAGTTCTAATAATCAAACTCATACAGGAAAAGAGAGCTGAGATGAGTAATATTTACGGTATGAATTTGAACACCGTTCCCGGCAGAATCAAACCGTACTCGCCAAAGCCGAATATATTTAGTTTTTTTATCGCTTTAGGACTGGCATTACTGAAGGACGACGCAAAACTTTGTTACATTGTCCCGCAAACATTGCTCACGGCAAACGATTTAGATGTTCTACGTTATCATTTAGCAAAATTTACTACTATTGAAAAAATTATTACTTTTAGTGGCAGGATGTTTATAGGTCGTGGACTGAAGCAAAATAGGCCAGTTGCTACGTCTAGCTTAATTTTTGTGGTTAGACGGACCCAAACAAATAAGCGTAACACTGTAGAAATAATCAATTCTAAAGATACAACAAGTGTAATTGAAGAATGCTTACAAAATATTTGCAATAATAAAAAGATTAGTAAGAGAAAGATTCTGCAGAACGAGCTATTACAAGAAATTGGGAATTGGAACTTTATCAAGCATGAAGAATCCTTCATACTCTTTCATAAACAATACAAACTTAACACGGAGCCGATTTCAGCATATAGGTCCCGCCTTAGCTTAAAAAATGATTTCGTCTTTGACGGCGGCGTGACAATAGATAAGAAGTTCTTAACCTTGGAAAAAAAGAGAGGTTATTTTGAGGTTTTTGATTACAAGAAAAACAAATGGGAACAATACACTGTAAGCAAAAGTAATCAATACTATCCTAAGGATGGTCCCTTTAGGTTCATACCGGGGAGTCAGGGTATAGCAGCATACCAAAGAAAATACAAGATTATTTGGCGGACGAGGTTTTCCGACCGCTTCCAGTTTACGGAAAGAGATATTTTGCTTATTAACAATCAATCCTTAACGGTGGCTTCCAACTCGAAAAAAGACCTATTATTTTACTTAGCTTTACTAAATTCACCAATAAACAAGCTTATTCTTCAAAAGAGTCTCAGACAAGAAAATGAACGAAACTATTTTGTTCCACTGAGGGCAATGAAATCATATGTCAGGATTCCAAAGATGTCTGAAGGTAATCTGAACGTGAGAGATGAAATAATTAGACAGGTCGAACGTTTAATAAATATTGAAAGATTGGCTCTTTCCGACTTAATTGATTTTTCTTCGGTCATGATGCAGAAGTTTGACGGGGTGTTGGTCAAGGGAAATAATCTTGTTTTATGTAAGGATAAAAAAGAAAGGAAGCTCAAAATAAAGAACAACAAAGATCTTGTTGAGAAGACTATCATCGATAAGTACCGTAGTGAAGAATTAGAATTTGAGCGTGAGAAGATAAGACTATCAGGATTAAAATCATTGCCTGCTATTGACTTTGAAAAACAAAAGCATCTGAAAGATTATGTCGATGACTTGGTGTTTGCATTATATTTCAACATTCCTTTAACAAAAGTTGATATAAATAATGCTGCTGAAATTAAAAAGGTGTGTAAAAAGAATAAGTTCTACAAAGTATTGAATAAGTTTTCTTAACGACTATTTTGAAAATGAGCAAGAAAGCTATTTACCGTCATAAGAGGACGGGTGATTTGTTTGGGAATCACAACGTTCAATCTTTGATGAGCTGAACCGACGAAAAAAGGCTCATAAAAAGAGAACATAGAATTGCACAAACCACTGCGGCTGGGTGGACAAAGTCCAGTGGTAATGAGTGGTAATTGCGGGGCCAAATTGTCTTGACACTAAGGTATAAAAAGTGTATAAGTATATTGGCCTTGCGGATTTCTCGCAGCAAGCAAAAAGGAGAATAGGGCAGCCAACTCATTTTGCTTGAGTTTGCACAGAATCTTACAGCCGCTATATCTGTGCGCATCGGGCAGGCAATAAATATTGACAACTTTTCAAGGAGAAGACGAACAAAACGTGCAAAATCCATTTTTTTGGGGGGCCAAACACAGCAAATCAGTGAACGGTAAAAGCTGAAATTGTAGGCTCAGGCAGAAATTTGGAAGAAAAGACCGTATTTATTGCGAAATATCATAGTCAAGAAAAGGTGGAAGTCTGAAATGAGAATATTGAAGCATATAGTGACAAACCACTCGCGAGATGTGCATAGCAACAAGCTGTCTGCATTTTGTAACGTTTTTAGCTTAGTCAAATGCACAATCCTAATATTTGTGAGCTGGGTGTGTCTCTGGGCACAGGTCGGGACCGCGGCCCAAGCCCAGCCCCTTACTTCAGAGCCTCAGGTCAGCGAGGCGCCTCTCAATCCGGATTTCATTGCCTGGCAGCAGAGAGTTGCAACGTTTGGTTTTGAAGGGCGTGACGCAGAAGGCCTCACGTCAGGCTACGTACCTTCTCCGTTTGACCGTTCTCATTTGCAATCTCAGACAGCCTCACCCCCCCTGTTTTTTGAGCCGCTGTTGGCCCAGCCGGCAAAGTTCGACTTGAGGGAGTCGGGACACGTCACATCGGTGAAAAGCCAGGGCGAATGTGGATGCTGTTGGGCTTTCGCCACGTACGGCTCGCTGGAGAGCTGGCTACTAAGGAACAAAGCCCAGAGCTGGGACTTTTCTGAAAATCATCTGAAGAACAACCATGGCTTTGACTATGCACCCTGCGGAAGCGGCAACGCTGATATGAGCACAGCTTACCTGACACGCTGGGCGGGACCTGTCAAAGAGTCAGACGACCCATATCACGCCTGGGACGATAGTCCTTCGGGAGGTGGGTCATGTCAGAAATACGTGAGAACCGTGTTGCAATTTACTACGCCCAGTGAGATTAAGGACGCGCTGATGACTTACGGGGCACTGCAGGTTAGCATGTGCTGGACCTGGGCCAGCCCCTACTACAACTCTTCGGCGTACACATATTACTATGACGGAAGCGGGGACCCGAACCACATGGTGACACTCGTCGGCTGGGACGATAACAAACACTTATCGAGAGCGCCGGGCAAAGGCACCTGGTTAATCAAGAACAATTGGGGAACGGATTTTGGAGAGAACGGCTATTTCTACATTTCATACTACGACACCATCGCCGTAAAGGAAGCGGTGGCTTTCTGTGATGCCGTTCCTACTTCGTCATACATGACCAATTACCAATACGACCCACTGGGACAGACGTCCGCAACTGGATATAACAGCACGACAGCATGGGGCGCAAACATTTTCATTGCTTCGGCAGACGAACTCCTTGACGCCGTGGGTTTTCACGCGCTTGCCAAAGAAACTTCTTATGAAATCTATATCTACGACTCTTATAAAATCCATAACTTCGACACTTTCGACGGAATTTCCTTCCAAGACGATGACCCGTTGGGTTCGTGTTCGGGCACCGTCAGCTATGCCGGCTACCACACGGTTACGCTGCCTTTGCCGATAGAGCTGAGTAAGGACGACGATTTTGCCATCGTGATTAAATTCACAACACCCGGATATAACTATCCCATTGGGACCGAGAAACCGATTGAAGGCTATTCTTCTGGTGCAACCGCAAATGCAGGAGAGAGTTACATAAGCTCAGACGGCCGGTTTTTTGTGGATATTACAGATAACTACCCGAATACGAATATTTGCATAAAGGGTCTGACCATTCTGCCGAGCGGGACACCACCCGGGGAATACCAGGTTTCCGCAAGTGATGATGACGGATTCGCTTCACAGAGCTCATCTCAAAACCTGCGTACAGATTATCTGAAAGTCGGGTCTTACAGTGGCCATGAGGCGCCATATTACACGTCCGGCATGGTTTTCAAAGGTGTGAATATTCCACCCGGTGCCGAGATCATCAGCGCACATTTAGAGATACGGTCCTATGAAAATTACTTGACTAATACCGTCTATGGAAAGATACAGGCCCAAGACACTGACAATGCTGACAGCTTTTCCCAAATGCCTTATATATCCGCTCGGCCAAGAACCGATGCTTCGGTCGATTGGGATCACCACGCACCCTGGTCAAAAGACACCTGGTACAGAAGCCCTGATATTGCCGACGTGGTCCAAGAGGTCATTGACCGCACCGGATGGTCGGCAGGCAATTCATTGGCGATTTTGTATAGCACGCGATTATCCGAGGGTGGTTACCGTCATTTCTATTCGTATGACGGAGGCTATGCCCCGAAGCTGCTGGTAATTCACGTTTCAGACACGGCCTCCCCGCTGTCCGAGGCGTTGGATACGGCATTGAGATTCGCCACTGGCGGCAGTGCGGATTGGTTCGCCCAGACCACGACGTCCCGCTACGGGCAAGATGCGGCACAAAGCGGAGATATCTCGCACAGGCAGGACTCGTGGATGCAGACAACGGTGAGCGGGACAGGAACGGTGAAGTTCTACTGGAAGGTATCGTCTGAGGAAGATTTTGACTTCCTGGAGTTTTATATCGACGGCTCACTGCAGGAAAAGATCAGTGGTTCGGATGGCGACTGGGAATGGGAAACGTACACGATCAGCACTTCGGGTTCACACACATTGGAATGGCGATATGTGAAGGATGGAAGCGGGGACTCCGGCAGCGACTGCGGCTGGGTGGACAAAGTGGAGTGGTAATCGCCTGGCCTTTTCTTTATTTTTAATTGAGTTTGACAATTTCTTTGAGATATGGTATGCTATGTTTATAAAAGTGTGTGGAGGGCGTCAGGCTCACGATTACCGGCTTTTCATCATACTAAAAACCGAACTTTTTTGGACGCCAAACGAAGAAAGAGGAGGTTCAAAACAGCTAATATAATAAATACAAAGGCCTGATTGGCCATTTCGATACCATTGTAAGGCTGTTTTCGTACTGACAGATTCGAAGAAAGGTGGGGATATTCTGATGCATTCCGTTAAACAAAGAAAATTAGCTGCCATTACATCGATTGGGCTATGCTTATTTTTCTATTCAGTTCTCCTGGCCGAACCTGTTAGCGTTGAACAGGTACAAAAAGCCTCGGAAACGTTTCTCAAGGTGCAGGATGCCCGTCAGGGAAAACAAATAACGTTGCTCTCAGTGCAGGGCGAACAGAAATTGCCTGTCAGAAAATTCACTGCTGCGGCGTTAAGGGAAATTCGTGATGATGATGGGACAGTTCTTGCATACGTTACCGAGCTGGAGCCGCGCGGCTTCATAGCAACCTCTACGGATACAGACATCACTCCGATTATTGCTTATTCTTTCAAAAACTCTTTTCCGAACGACGAGGACAGAAAAAACCCCCTTTACCGTCTGTTGAAAGAGGACATGAAGCTAAGAAAAAAGGCGTTGGCTGAATATGACCGATTCAATACGACGGAAAACAACAACCTATGGAATCTTTATGCCGATGAAGCTACAGGGCCTTCCGTGAGCCAGACATTCCAGCAGTGGCCCCAGGAGAACACGACTTCCACCGGCGGGTGGCTGGAGAGCATATGGGAGCAGGGTCCACCTTACAACGACTTTTGTCCGCTCGACCCGGTCGATGCCAACAGAACTTATGTCGGCTGTGTGGCAACGGCGATGGCACAGGTGATAAATTATCATCGGCAATGTAATGTAAGTTTCGACGAGGACGATGAGTTTACAACGTACAGCGGTATCGATATCGACAAAGACAGCGAAATATACGATTTCCCCTCTTTCGAGGAGCTGAACGAGCACCTTGAGGACTTGCGACTTAAATACAGCAGGCAGATTGAGCCGAATGATACGGATGTGGCCGCACTTAGTTTTGCCTGTGGTATATCTGCGCTAATGGACTTTACAAGCGAGGGCTCCGGTGCTTCATCTTATGATGCGCGGAACGCGTTGCTTTACAAGTTTGGTTTTCATTCGGCCGAGATGACCGGTGGTCTGTCACATGAATTTTATCGTGCGCTGCAAGAGAACATGATCAATCGACTCCCTGTTTTTTTAGCTATCAGCCAGACGGATGGTTATGGCGGACACGCCCTTGTCTGTGACGGCTATAATACGAACGGTGAGTATCACCTTAATTTCGGCTGGGGTTCCGACAGCCCTGAGGAAATGACCGAGGTATGGTATCACCTTCCAAGCGACCTTCCACCCGATTTAAACATCGTTACTGAAGTCATTTTGAATATTCAACCTGTTCCGGCGACTATTAAACCTGACCCATCGTCGTTGAAATTTTACTGTGTTCCGGGGGAGGAATCCGAACCCGAAACGCTGTTTATCAAAAACAATACAGCCGAACAAGTTGTTATAAGCTCGATTTCCTGTTCGGAGGGATTTTTAATCTCCACCTCAGATGACGGATACTCGGACTTCATAGATTCTCTTGAGATACAACGTCCGGGACAGGAATCTTCGATTAATGTGAAGTTCTGCCCGGACGAGGCAGGGGGATATTATGGAACTCTCACGATTGACTACGGCCAGGGGAATACCAAGCGTGTGGTTTTGAGTGGATACTCCTTTGCCGGTGGGACGGAAATCGAAGAGGGAGAAGTGTCCGGGACCTGGACAGATGCTAATTCACCCTACTTTATATCCGGGGACATCGAAGTGCCGGAAGACGCCGAGCTGGTTATTGAACCGGGGGTTAAAGTTTTGTTCGTGGGACCATACAGCATGACCATCGGTGAGAACGCGCGGCTGGCTGCCGAGGGAAATGAGAATAACCCGATAGAATTTACAACGCTGCATAAAGACTTAGGCTGGGGCGGTCTGCGATTTCTGGACTCCGGAGACGATGACGTATTGATTCACTGCTCAATCAGTTATGCCAAGAAAAACGCCGGGCTGGTTACACGTTATTATAACCCTGAGGGAGACGAGGGTAAAGACAGCCTTGGAGGAGCCATATTTTGCTACGCCTCGAGCCCTACCATTACGAGTTGCAAGATTACCAATAACATAGGCGACAAAGGTGGAGCACTCTACTGCAATGAAAGCTATCCCGTAATCAGCAATACGCTGATAGCGAACAATACATCGTTAGGAAGCTCCCCGCAGTGCGGCGGGATATGCACCGAGGGGTGGGGCGCCCCTGAAATCATAAACTGTACCATAGTAAACAATTCGCCCGGCGGTATTTTCACGGTGTCCGGAGACGGAGTGGACTTGACGAACTCTATTATATGGGGCAATGAGAGATACCAGATCGAAACGGATGAGTCCGTGCCGGTAGTATCGTTTTGTGACGTTCAGGGCGGTTACGCCGGGGAGGGCAATATCGATGTTGCCCCTTGTTTCTTTGACCCCAGTGCAGGTGTCGGAGTTGCTTACGACGGGTCATTCGCCAACTGGATGCTGCAAAGCTCTTCACCGTGCATAAATTCGGGAACAGAAACATATCTTCCGGAAACCGACCTTGCGGGCAGTGAAAGGATTTACAGCGATGTCGTGGATTTGGGCGCTTACGAAAATCAATCAGACCTGCCGTTGATTACCATCGCACCCGCAGGCACAGTGGATGCGGGCTTTGTCGCCCTTGATACGGAATCGACCATTATGCTTGATATTACAAACACAGGTAAGGTGGATTTACAAGTGAATGACCTGAGCATTTCCGATGCGAACGGTGTTTTTTCAATAGTTACCAGCGTAGAAAATCATTTTCTGGCGCAGGGTGAAACCGTCCAGGTAGAAATTGGATTTACACCGACGGAAGAGAGAAGCTATTCCGGCAGTGTTTATATTAATTCGACCAGCAATACCCCGAACAAACAAATTACTCTCAATGGAGTGGGAGTATCGGGAACGATTATCGAAGGTGGTGACGTCAGTGGTACATGGAAGATAGAAGACAGTCCCTATACAGTTACGGGAGATATCAGTGTTCCAAGAGGGAGAACGTTAACGATTGAGCCGGGAGTGGTGGTTAATTTCGCAGGCCATTTTGGATTGACGGTTGGTTACAGGGCGACTTTGCGCGCCCGGGGTACCGAGACGGAGCATATCTTATTTACTGCGATGGATACCGAGAAGGGATGGTTCGGCATACGTTTTGTAAATAGTGGCGCCGATGACGAATTGCAACATTGCACTATCGAATACGCTAAGAAACCATACAACGCAGGAAGCGGCTATCTGGACCTGCTCGGAGGAGGGATTCTGTGCTGCAGTTCGTGGGAGGCCGAGCCGAGCTACGGCGTTCCTTCCAATCCGACCATTGCCCACTGTCTGGTTGCCAATAACCATGCATTATCCGGTGGTGGGATTATGTGCATGGACGAATCTGAGGCCCAGATTACTAATAACACGATCGTTGATAACTCAGCATTTATAGACGGTGGTGCCATTTACGTCGCAGGCTCCTCCCCCACTATCACCAACAATGTCATTGCTCATAATTCCGGGCTTGACTCCGGGGGCATCCTAACCTGGTACGGAGCTCCTTCGATAATAAACAATACTATCGTCCACAACAGGCCCAATGGGCTGTATCTGGGACCGGCACCCTGGACCTCGGTCCAGGATAGCGGCCCGCCTGTGTTGAATAATATCATCTGGGAGAACGAAATATACGCATGGTCTTCCGTCTCACTCGAAGGTTACGACATTCGCTTCAATAATATTCAAGGCAACTGGAAAATAGAAGACGAAGATGAGGAGGAAGGAGAAGAAGACGAAGATACTAACATCAATGTTGATCCCTGCTTTGCAGACCCTAGCAACAGGGATTACCATCTTAAATCACAAGGCGGCCGATGGGACCCTGTAAGCCAATCCTGGGTGCAGGATGATGTAAATAGTCCCTGTATTGATACGGGGGACCCGGATACTGAAATTGAGTCAGAGCCATCACCCAATGGGGACATTATTAATATGGGCGCTTATGGGGGCACCGAGAAGGCGAGCAAAAGTCCCGAAAACTGAACACCATTGGCTGATTTGCCGATGATAGCTAAACAACTTTCAAATAAACTGGGGGCTGTTAATAGTAATACTTGAATTCTATGTCCACATCCCACATATCCGGCAGACCCGGCTTCTTGGTAAGTTTGACGCGGTTGCACTGCAGGTTCGCCCAGCGGAACTGAATCTTATCGAGAAATTCAGCAAATTTCTTTATATCTATCTGCTTTAGATTCACGCTGGCACTTTGGCTTTTCTGGTCGCGGGATGTGATGAGCATTCCTGAGCTGAGCTTGTACATACTCGGAAGTATTCCACACGAACGAGCAACATTGTCAATTGCACCGGCGTACGTAAATTCAGTACCGACGTTATTCGAATCAGCAAACTCTCGCCGATCAGGGTCAAGAGTTAAAATCTCCATCATTGTCGCGTCGGCTCTCTTATACTGGGCCTGCTGCTCTCTAACGCCTTTTTCTGCGGCCGGCAAGTATATCGCCCAGACTAATAACGGCCATAGGACGACTATAACAGGAACGAGTATATAATATAAAATAGGATTCTTATATATGTCTTTCATAATCTGTCCTCGGTTGTCAATACTCGATACTCTACGAGCATCTGGTATCAAGAATCGGGTATCGATAACTATGTCTTCGGCACAACCGTTATGCTGAAACTGTCGCGTCCGCCTTTCAAATCGTAGGCTTCTCTCAAAATCTCCAGGCCGTTATTCCTGACCGTTTTGAACAATTTTTGCGTGTTTTGCCGACTGGAGGTTTCTCCTGTTATAATAATGTCCCTGGCTGTAATGGAGATAGACTTTATATCTAAGTTCGTCTGGGCGGCACACTTGTTAAACGCTGTCAGCGCCAACGTCAGCTTGGATGATATGGATTTTTCTCCTTTAATAGTTATCAGGCCTTTCTTTGCGTCCCTGATGCGTCTTAATTCCTTTCCGAGCTCTCTTACGGCAGCAGCTCCTTCCGGCGGCTTCTGCCCTAACATAACAGCCGAGTAGTCTTTCGAAAATTTCTCGCTTAACCTGCTCCGATACTTGTTTATTGTGAATAGCTGTGTTTGAAAATACAGGCCGACGAATATTAAAAGACCTGTAACCGATATCGCTGCGAACTTCAGCGCCTTTTGCATTTTAATCTTTTTTCCCTGAAAGGGGCTAAAATCGTCACGGAAATCTACGCGGTGTCCCTTTTCCGAATGAGCCAGGGCCGCCCCGTATGCAATGGCAAAATCAACCGTATCGGCACAATCGGCTGTATTTCGCGATTCAGCCTCGGCGGCAAGCCAATCAACTCTATCGGCCTCAATGCCCAGCTTTTCGCTAAGCTGCTGATGGTCAACTGTGCCGGCAGAGTCGAAGACTTTAAGGTGATTTATCGGCTCGCCACCTCCAACCAGAGCAGCGGTTACAAGCACTTCTCTTGTGAGCAGAGCGCCTCTATCCTGTGTTGGGCCGACAAGAAACGTTCGAGCTATGGAGGCCTTCTGCGGGCCGGCACCGGTGGACACGGGCGGTGCAATCAAATAACCGTTTCGGCCCGAAAGTATCCCAAACAAGGTCCCGGGCTGCCGGGATTGGGCCGAGGATGCTTTGGCGGCAATAAGTCTCGACAAACAATTAACATCCGGCTCTATGGTTACGGGGTCAAGATTATACTGCTGCAAAGAAAGAAGGACCTCTGATAATATTTTCCGCTGTGCAGTAAAAACGGTTAGCTCCGAGCCGGCCTCGCCGGCTAAACTTACCTCAAAAGCTAACGCAACATCGGTTATATCCGTCGCAAGTGCCTCTTCCGTGTCAAACCTCACGGTCGCACCGATTTGTTTGGGGTCGGTAAACTCGCTGTGCACGCTATGCTGCATAAACATTGCACAATCCAGAGCCACCGCGACCTCGGAAAATTCCAAATTTCTCTCGGCACAACCACGGGCAATAAGTCCCGCTAATGCCTGGAGCTTTGGTTGCTCCTGCTCTTTGACAGAAACGCTAAAACAGCCCAAAACCTTTCCGTGCCTACCTACCAGCGCCAGACAAACCACCGTCGCTGTGTCCCTGCTTATGTAAATTCCCAAGTAGTTCTGCGATTCCACTACCGGCACACTCCTAAATAGTTGTTAGCACTCAGCCGTTGATTACGGCAATTCGTTTTACTTTTTCACCATCTTTAGTTATCGCTATCACGGATGACGCCTTTGCCACTCCGCTTACAGCAGTTACTCTTATAGTGAAAAACCTGCTGACTGTTGTGATATAATTTTCGCACCTTCCTATCGAATCAGAATACCTGAACAGCTCTGTCTTCAAATCCTGTATATCGGCAAAAGGCTCTATGCGTCTTCGTTGAATAATTTCTTCGGCGATTTTGACATCATCGCCGCCGAAAATAAAAGCCGCTTCCAATACATGCCGAGGGGCCGTATTTACATTAACCTTCATCGAACCCCACATTCCCATATATTTCAGAGCCGATTCTTTTCTGCTTGAGCTTAATATAGTCGGCACGGCAAGGGCTTCAGTATCAATCAGCGAACTGTGAAAAAGCTCTGCAAAATGTGTGGTCTGTTCAGAAATCTGCTCATCAACTTGTACAGTTTTTCGGGTTACCCGTGCTCGTGGAGTTTTACTGGTGCTGCTTTTGCTGGTGGTTGTTGTTATCGGCGTTCTTACAGTTCTCGTTATCGGCTTAAACTCAACAGCGAACATTTTTATTTGGCCTATATCATTCAGCTCGGTTTTTAGTGCATCAATCTGTTCGGTGTCGAGTCCCGTCATTTCGCAGAAAGTATCGAATCCTGCCTCAGCTTCGCGTTTTACTTTCCCGTCATTCAGCAGTGCCCAGCCAAGAGGATATTTTGCATTCTCGTCTTCAATCTCAATTCGAACTTTGGCAGAGCCGACCTCGAACTCAACCGGCTGGGTCACAAAAGGCCAGGGCGGACCATAAGGCCCGGGAATCGTCAGAGAACCATAGCTATCAAAACCGTTAAGCCCAAATTCATCGGAGCTGATATCATCAACATCGGTGATATCAATCATATTATTAAAGCTCTTGCCGCCGTTAGATGTTGTTGGCTGATTCTCGATGCTCCACTGCTCCAAAATTTCCTGATACTCTGCCTCGCTAAGACAAAATAAGTCAGAAAAATCCGGCTCATTCGGTCGGCTAATCAGTGTCGGGTCGATGTCCTCCAATGTCGCAAGGGCATACCTGACCGCTGAGTCACAACCATAGCGGGCGCTGCTGTAGTCTATGATATACTGGTCACGGTGACGCTGGGCCGCTACACGAGTACTTAAAGTATAACCCAGCGTCGAGAGCACGACCAACAGCACCAGTGTTACCAGCAGCACAATGCCTGAGCGGTCTCGAGAATTATTGCTGTTTTTCAGACTTTTGTTCATCTTTTGACTTCTTTAGTCCTTTTCGGGCCCTCCGGCGGCGATGTATTATCGTCAGATAAAGGCACACTTGCTTCGTCTGTTTTTTCGTCTTCGTCAAATTCTTTTTTCTCGACTGCGAATCTGATTTTTCTGGTCTTGTCGATAGCTATAGTTCTCGTGATTTTTTCTTCATCCGGCACGTCCAGCGTACCGTCCACTTTCTTAAAAGGCTCAGCAAAAGAAATAGCAACCTCAACACCCGGAGGCAGTGAGCTGGCCGTCCATCTATCCACAAAAGTTTCGCCCCGCGGGACCCTTATCTGAAAAAAAGTAATGCCGGTGCAAATCGGCACAAAAAGCTCTCTCTCCCAATCTTCTTTGTTATTATCGAGCAGTTTATCTTCCAACTCGATCCCACTACGGCTTCTGTATAGAATCAGGCCTCCAATATCACTCTCATAATCGTAGCTACTCTGCCAAATAATTTTCTTTAATGTCTGTTCATTATTCCGGCTGTCGGCGATGGTTCTTGTAATAGTAAGCCTGGCGGTGCGGAAACCGTTTTTAAATTTATTTTCAATAGTGATTTTTGTACCTGAGCCGTCCGACATTATTCCGTCGAGGTCCTCGGCGATGCGCTGCAGGACCTCAGAAGGCAGTCGCAAGCTGTCAAGCTTGCGAATTACCGCAGCAGCCGAACGTTCAGCGCGGCCATAAATGCCAAGAACGGCGACCAAAACCATCGCGCCTATCATAAGGGCCGTAAGCACCTCAGCCAACGAAAAACCCAACGGCGCTCTGGATGCGCCAAAAGCTTTTTTCATATTATCTTTAGCACCGACCGACCTCATCGCAATCAAAACTCCTATCGCCGTCGATTCTTTAATAATTCTTCAACCTCGGAGGCATCCATTCCTTCAAGCTCTCCGTGTGTCAAGCCTGTCTGGGGGTCTATTTCATCCTGCCCGGCCTCTGTCCCACCGGGTTTACCCTGTTCGTCTAAAAGCTTTATCAGCTCCGCTTCAGATTGCACCTGCAGCTCCTTGTCCTTCGGACTCGGATTGCCGCCACTTTGCATATAAATATCAAGATTTATTCTGATGAACAAGCCGTCCTTAGTCGTGAGCATACCATTATCGAGCCACTGCTCGATGGTCTGGACATCAACACCGGCATACTCGGCGGCTTCGTCGATTGTTCCTATGAGCTGAGCGGCCAACTGCCCTTCTCCCTCGCGGGTCATAACCTCAAGCAGCTGCTCTTTTGTTAAGTCGGCCAGCCAGTGTGTTAGCTCAACCTTCTGCTCCTGCCCTTCTGTATCCTTATATTCAGCCGAGCATACACCCCTGGCCCACATTCGCACCGTTATCGGCTCATAAAAAGTTTCGACAACAGTTGTCCATGTAATCTCGGGATACTTATCACTTTGGCCGTACTCAACGCCCTCTTCGAATGAAGTCGAAGATAGCAGCTTTTCCATATTCTCGCGGGCAACTTCAAAGGCCTGTATCCGCAGTGCTGAATCCGCCGCTGAGGCCACACAGCGGTTTATGACAGCCAATACGCTTGAGCTGATAAGCGCAAGTATAGCCAAAGCAGTTAAAACCTCCACCAGACTAAAAGCCTTTTCTTTCTCATTGCGTGTTGCGTATTGCGTATTGCGTGCCAGGCTATACGTATGACCCACAGCATACGACAAATTCTCAATACGGCACACAGCCGACGCATCACTATTTTTAGAACGGCACTTCATCTTTAGTTTTCGGCCATAAAAGTTCGACATCACCTTGCTCTAACGCAATCATCCTATTTAGCCGGCTTACAACAATGGAATACGGCCGCTCTTTTTCATCGAGCAGGACGATTTTCCCGCCGTATGCCCAGCCTGAATGCCCCGCCCTGAACTTCGCTCTGTCCTCACTAGTAAAGTCCCCGTCATCGAACTGGACATAAACTACGCGGCAGTTAGCGCTAAAGCTGTCTTCGACAATAACCTCCTCTTCCAGAACCTGCGAGAGGTCAGGCGTCGTAATCTGGCGAAGCATAAATCTCTGCTCTGGTATATCAATAATAACCTCATATCTTCTATCGCTCTGGGCTGCAGCGGCGGCGGCCATTTGCATTGTCGAGACAAGCTCCTGCACCTGAGCCCTGAACGTATTTTTTCTGAGCAATCCGAAAAGATGCATCTGGGCCAGAAGCACAAACAGCGAAACCACTAAAATCACCACTACCAGTTCGGTCAGCGTAAAACCGCGTACTCGATTCTCGATTCTCGATGCTCGATTCTCTTCCTTCGTCCTGGGAGTATCGAGTATCCAGTATCTGGCATTCAGTTCAGTATGCATCTGTGCTGAGCAAGTCATCCTCAGTACCCTGTTCACCATCGGGACCGCTGCTCCTGATTACAAATTGCTTGCCGCTCTCAGGATAAAGCTCGTAGATAAAATCGTTTTGCCAACCGTCTTTGGGTATCTCCGTACTTTCCAGATAACCACCGGGCTCCCAGGTGTCAATATCATTGGGTTTCTCAATAAGAGCCAGCAGACCTTCATCTTCGGTTGGGAGCCGGCCGGTTTCCATCTTGAATTGATTAATCGCGGAATGAAGAATCTTTAAATTGGCCTTGGTAGTTATGACCCGGGCTCTATCAGTCTGGCCCATGAAATTACGTACGAGCACAGTAGCAAGCAAGCCGAGGATAATCAGCACAGCCATAAGCTCGACCATCGTAAAGCCTTTTCTGGGACCCCGCAAGGCGGGAACCCTCGTTTTTCTCTTTCTTCTTTTCATTTGTTTTCAAATTCCTAAAA
>Ga0315552_1001185_pt1 | contig 15875 bp, 16 predicted proteins | sample SalMarSW160170MG_2_FD_203102 | JGI IMG/M metagenome (GOLD analysis project Ga0315552, IMG submission 203102) | Salt marsh sediment microbial communities from the Plum Island Ecosystem LTER, Massachusetts, United States - Salt Marsh Sediment SW1601-70 ...
ATTTTAACCGCAATGAAGTCCTCATAGACGGCGAGCCGGTTAAACTCACCTCGACCGAAAGAAAACTGCTTTATTACCTTATACGTAACGAAGGACGCATACTCTCCCACGAAAGCCTCCTTACCAAGGTCTGGGGAGACAACTATGTCGATGCCAGGGACCTGCTCCGCGTCCACATCCAGCACCTCCGGCAGAAACTCGAAGATAGCACCGAATCGCCCAATATCATCGTCACCGAGCACGGCATCGGCTACAAATTTATCCGCCCCGCCGGCGGTTAAAATCCCCTCCTCCCCACCAGCCCCCGTGCCCGCCCCATTCAACCTTATATCACCCCCGTATTACCCCGCGTTCCCGCCTCCGGCGTCACTCGTAAAACCCCCTTGTATTCTTTACTAAAAGTTTACGGTATCTTTATAAAATCTTTATGATTCTTAGACGCATCTTTATGAACCTGTGTCACAATGGAAATAGTTCAAAAGTACTAGGACTCACCAGAGAAACATAAAAATGGAAAAAGTAAAAGTATTTCTATCAGACCCGCAGGTTCTTTTCCGTGAAGGCATACACTTCATCCTCTCGGGTGAGGATGATTTTGAAGTCATCGGTGAGACCACCAGCAACCAGGAAGCTTTTAAACTCATTGAATCCAATCCTCCCACCATAGCTATCTTGAGCATGCAGGACGCTAAAACCGGCGGCGCCGAGATAACCCGCCGCATCAAGCGCAATCTCCCCTCTACTGCAATAATTCTGACCCTGGATAAAAAAGAGGAGACAAACCTATTCGCCGCTATTAAGAGCGGGGCCAGCGCCTGCATCACCAAAGACACCGACCCCGAATATCTCCTCGATGTCATCAGGGTAGTCGCCCAGGGCAGCCAGCCTATCATGGAAGAACTGCTCCTCCCCGGACTGGCCTCGATGGTTATCGCGGAGTTCGAAGACATAGCAACCCTGAACGAACAGCTCGATAATATTCTCGCCACCCTCACCCCCAGGGAGACCCAGGTGCTGACCTCCATCGCCGAAGGCAACACCATCGAGCAGGTCGCCGCCAAGCTGGACGTAACCGAAGAAACTATCCGGCGCAACCTTCGGCTGATACTGAACAAGCTTACCAGCAACGAACAGGCAAGGGCCGTCATTGAAGTTACCCAGAGAAGCCTGCCCGCCATCATCCGGGGCTCGGGTAAAACAAACGGCAAAGCCGCAGAATATGTTACCAAGGCAGAATTTAACGAATTTAAAGATACCTTAATGGAACGCTTGAAATCCTTTATAGGTGAATTAGCCTGAAACGGCAATTGTGTATGAAAGGGAGGCTGCATATGTAAATGATACAAACAATTAGTCGGTTGGCAATCCGGTTGTCCGGGCAGACAGGAAAGCCGACCGCTATAAAGGCAGTATAAACAGTCAAACTTAAACTAACTAACACTAAGGAGGAAAACAAAAAATGGTCGAAATTAGATATGGTGACCAATTCGAAACCACTGACCTGGCTGGCCGGACCGTAAACGAGGCCCGCGAACATTTCAAGTCTGAACTTGGCATCCCGGATAAAGCCACCGCGAAGCTGAACGGCGGCAAGGTCAAATCGAGCGCCGAGCTCGATACAGTACTCAACGACGACGATAAACTGACTTTCGCCGTCTCCAGAGGCAAGGGTGCCTATCTCGTTGGCGCTCTGCTCCTGGCCCTGGCAGTAACCGGCGGCGTCTTCGCCTACGGCTGGATTAACGCCACCACCACGATTACTGCCTCCACGACAGCCGCGAACTTCGCCGATGTCTATGCGGCAAACGCAACCGTAACCGGCTGGGCTGCTTACGGTAACACCAAAGGAAACATCCCCGCCAGCGACCTGTTCTACGTCTGCCCCGGCGCCTATCCCGGCGACCTGATCATCAGCGTCGGTATCGGTAATGCCGCGGACCTCTCGGAAGAGTACCGCGTCATCTCCCTGCAGTTGGAAGTGGTGGACTCCGCTAATACCTCCAATAACATCGACATCAGCGGCGGCCACGGCGCCGAATGGGTCCTGCTTAACCTGAACAACGGTACGGTAGATATGTTCCCGGATGAAGGCACCGCCAACATGACCGTCAGGATTAAGGACGGTTTCTACATCGCCCATGCCAAGGGGCATGGCGCCATAGCTGGCAGCGCCTCTCCGGAACTGTTCTGTGAAGTCGCCCAGAAAGGGCTCTAATACTCTGATATAACGTGGTAGGTAGGGTGGCAGGACTTAGCACCGCCACCCTACCCACCCCAAAGGAAAACAAGGAAACTTGAAAATCGTCGGTAGCACGGAATGAAGTAAGGATAATGAAAAAGAAACTGGTATTTATAGGAATGGTATTACTCGCCCTGGTGTTGACCACCGGTACCTTCGCTTACACCTATACCAACTTCAATACGACAACACTGGATGCTACCATTGCTGACGCCGTCTGGACCACCTACCAGCCGTCGGCCAATCAACCAAACTGGAGCAGCATCCTGCCCGAGGGCGAGTATAATTCCGAAATCCTGGTACCGGTTGCCGCTGGCGATGACACCGATCTACCCACCCAGTACCCCGGTTCCGGAGAACACTGGGATAAAGTGGACGACCAGCCCGACCCTGATGACAGCGATACTTACGTATCCACCCAGACTTCCAAACAGTGGGAAAAAGACCTTTACAACCTGAGCGATTACGCGGGAAGCGGCGGCGATGATACGATAACCGGCGTTACCGTCTATTTCCGTTACGCCGCCGGGGGCGATTACGACGTACGGGCTATAGCCGAGATAAAAACATACGACGAAGCTTTCTCGGGGCCCACCGTAACTCACTACGGCACCGATTTTACAACCGAGTCATGGGAATGCCTGGTCAACCCGGTTACCGAAGAACCGTGGACCGGGGAAGAAATCAGCGATTTACAGGCCGGGATTACCATGAGAGGCAACAACAAGAGTAAGCCCGCCATCTGCACCCAGGTCTATGTCGCTGTTAATTATGAAAGCTCCACCACCCAGGGTGAAGTGCCCCAGGGTGATCTTTTCGATATCACACCGCATGAAGAATACACCGGCGACATGCTTGTAAAAATTTATCTCACCAACACCGCCTCCCTCCTCAAGGCATACCAGTACATCAACATGAAGGTCTACATGGCTGATACGCTGGAGGCGGGAGAAACGCCGGATTACCAGGTCTTGAGCATAGAGACCGGTGTGGTTCTATTTAACATTGAAGGCGGCTCCTCCGAAGATTACACCGTCGAAATAACCGGCGGCAGCTACCGCCTGATTTCAGACGACCCCGAAGAATGGGGGGCCGGATGGAGTATAACACCCGAATTTTACTGTGAGGTAGGCCAGAGGTAAGGCAGATAATACTATGAAACGCGCTATAGGATTAATATTCGCTACGGTAGCCTGTATTATAGCTTTCCTCTCCATAAGAGGGACACTGCCGTTTATGCCTATCTTCGGCTCCAGTATGGAACCCACTCTTCAGTCCGGCGGCCTTCTTACGATTGACCCCTTAGAACCCCAGGACGTTAAAGTCGGTGACATCATCGTCTACAACGTCCCCAGCATGATTCAGGACTACTATAGCTACCCGCCCACTGTAGCCCACAGGGTAATAGAAGTTCAGACCGTGCCGAGCCTCGCATTCCGCACCAAAGGCGATAACACCGGGGAAGACCCCTTCACCATCAGGCCCCAGGATATCAGGGGCACGGTAGGCAGTCAGATACCGGTACTCGGTCTCCCGCTCCTGTTCTTCCAGAGCCAGCAGGGTACGATATTCGCTATAATCGCCATCGCCCTGCTTGCCTTCTTCCTCTATGGCGGCGAGATAACCCGCGGCGGTAACCGGATACACCGGGGAATATTCGCCCCCGTCATCAACGAGGAAAAACGCTCTAACCAGGCGCTGACGCACAAGATAGAAGCCACCGAACAAAAAATGAACAATACGGAACAGGCGCTGGAGAAATTCGCCGCTGCCGTAGCGGAATACGCCCAGCACCTGGCCAGCCACACCAGCGCTATTCAGGGTCTCTCCGAGGCCTCTCACGAATTAAAGAAAGGCGCCGCCGAGCAAAACCGCGTGCTGATATCACTCGTGGAAAACATGGGCAAGTCGGGAACCCTGAAGGAAACAAAGGCTGTTAAGATAGATACGCCCGCTGCCAGACCGGAACCCGCTGCTGAAAAACCGGCAAAACCGCCCTACGATGAATTGGAGAAAGGCATACCCGGTTGCGCGCGGAAACGCCCCCTTACACCCGAAGAAATCATCAGCAAACCACATCCCTAGGTATAGACCGCCGCGACCACCGCATCCCTGGGACTGTGCTCATCGAAGAATATCACGGCCACCCTGCGTCCGGTAACCATTTCCGCCGACGGTATGTTCCTGGCCACCGCCACGTCTTCCAGGTAGACCTTATAGCTGCTGGCGAGCCTCACTGTAGCCGTATAACTGCCTGAATTAAAGCTTTTCAGTTCCCCTTTCCTCAACCTCATCTTCTATGCCTCCTTCTTACCTTGCCTATACCGCCCCCAGGCTCAATCTCTGGCTGTATTCTCCCCGTATGGGGTCATAAACCAGGCTAATACCCAGCACCCTCTTTTTCTCCGCATCCAGCCCCGCCCGTGCATCGGTCACGTCGATTACGTCGTAAAGCTGCTGCCCGCAGTTTACCTTCACTATAATATTACCCCCCTCCGCCTCTACCTTGGCCTGCCTTAAATACGCCTGACCCCTCTGCTGCGCTTCGGTCATATTACTGATACTCCGGTCCTCCACCCACACCGGACGGTCGTAGATTCGGTCGATTTCATCCCAGGCAAAACTGCCCACCAGTATCATATTGCCGGCATCATACCCCTCCACCTGCACCCGGTTCGTCTCCATGTACTTTTTAGAGTATCTCCCCTCCCGCAGCGGGTGACCGCTGCCGTAGCTGTAACCGGAGCTGTCCGACGACTGCGGATTTATCACGTAGGCATTGTTGCCTTCTATGAAAATGACATCTGGGACGAAGGATAGCAGTTTCTGTACCACCCCCCGGCCGTCGTTCCCCGGGTGTACGGTAAAATCGGGGAAAAAGCCCGTCATCGCCGCCGACTGTGTAATGACTTCCAGTTTAATTCCCGCCCTGGCCAGTACAGCGGCGATTATCTCCCTGACGCTGAAATCATCGGAATTTTTATTCCAGCGGAACTGGTGCCTGGCCTTCCAGTCGTTAAGCGCCCCCCAGCCGTCCCGCGCGTGTATAATCAGGCTGGCTTTGCCGCCTGCGCTCGTATGCTCGAAGGACTCTATATAAAAACTCTGGCCGGCGCTATACTCGTTTCCGGCGGCGGTCGCGTAGCCGGGGCTGAACTCCAGCTGGCAGCCGGCTTCCAGCACGGAGAGTTCGCCCTCCCCCGGCGCGGCATACCGGCCGTCGTCGTTCCTTAACTCTACCGTCAAACTGCCCGAGCGCTCCCCGTATTCCTGCCGCGCGCCGATAACGTCCGCCGTCAGGTCCAGGCTCTGGGCAGAGGGAGAAGCCCTCCAGACTCCACCGGGACATGATAACCAGCTGTAATCGCCGTGATGCGCCATAGCCAGGCCGTATTCTAGAGTTAAATTGAACGGCGCCGGCTCCCGCCACAGCCCGTCGACGAATTGCGTACCGACGACCGAATGCGACCGGAACGGCCGACTGTATGCCTCCGTGCCGGTGAATTTTTCGATGAAGAAACAGCGGTAAACATCCGGCTTATCTAAAAAAGGCCGGCGGTACTCGAAATCCCCGCCCGAAGGCGCCGAGGCCAGCTCTTTCAGCGCCGACCATGCACCGGCGGTAACATCGCCGCCGTCCCCGTAAACCAGGCTCCACAGCTTGTAGTTGCCTGCCGTATCTTTCCCCGTGACCAGCAGGTCCCAGTCGCCGTCATAAACGGCGCCGACACCCGATAAATCGTCGGTGGTCTTGCCCCAGGCCGTTTTAGACTGCCATTGTCCGCCGGTATTCTTCTTAACGTACAGCGTCGACTGGTCGGCAAAGAACAAAGCCAGGTCGCCGTCAGGCTTATACGCCGCCGCCAGCCCGTAGACAGCCGTAGTCGGCGTGTAATCGATTAGCTCCGGGCTGCTCCAGCTAACGCCGTAATCCGTGCTCTTAATGCGCCTTATCTCCCGGTTGGTCTTTACCCAGAATATAGAGACCTCCGCCCCCAGTGAAGCCGCCGCCGTTACGAGGGCATTATACTGGCCGGTGTAGACCCACTGGCTAAAGTCGCTCTCCGGGCCCGGGCCGGCCACCCTCTGGCGGTACAGCTTGCGGGAATCGGCGGGCGGCGTTATCCTCGCCCTGATGAGAGAGCCGTCGCCGGGCATGGTCACGGCATGGTGGCATTCGTCCTCGGAGCCGTTGTAAAGCCTGTCCCAGTCCTGCCTGACCACTCCGGCAATCTTGTTGAAAACCTCGACCCTTACGTGCGGGACCCCCGATTCCTGTTTCTGTGCGGCCAGCAGCGTCGATGTTAGTTCGCGCATTGTTCTCCTTTCACTACGGGCCGTAATCGGTAGATTTAGAGACGGCAGGATAATACGGACGGTAAAGCGTGCTCGCCCTCACCCGGTTCCTGCGTCCCAGCCTTCTTATCTCCTGCCGGAAATACCTTACCTTCCGGTTGCCCCAATCGAGAAATTCCCCGGGCGCTGCCGTCCCGCCGATATTAACGCGGTTAACGGCGTAGACCGCCCACTCTACCGCGGCGTAGCCGCCGGCCCCGGCGGCTATCAGGTCTTCATGCTGCGCGGGGACAGTAGAACCTTCTCCATCCAGGGTATGGAGCTTGCCGTAGTATATATAGGCGTTGGAGCCGTCCGGCACCTCGTCCCCCAGGACAGTCAGCGCGTCTCCCCATAGTGAAAACGGCTGGTATCTCCTGGGGTACTTGTCCACCGGGTACTCCACGGCCTCCACCATAACCCTGTCCGTGATGCTGGCGATATCCAGCTCCCTTGAGCCCGCTGTCGTGGCTTTGGTCGCCTTCTGCTCGTAGGGCACGTATTCGGAAAAATCCTTAACGGCGTGAGCGATGTGCCGGTTTATCTCGTCGTCCGTCCAGCGGTAGTTATTGCTGTCCTCGTCGTGCAGGTCGCGGCGAACTATGCCTCTCATATCGGTTAGATTCATTGATACCTCCATTTAGTTGCCTGGTAATTGTGCTGGATTTCCTGCGGGGTTAAAGCGCGGTTATAGACCCTGACCTCGCCGATAGTGCCGGTATAGTAGCTGACGAGGTCGGCCCAGGCCCCTATCCTGAAATTTTTATCGCAGGTTATAGTCTTTGTCCTGGCTATTGCCGCGCAATCTTCATTACCGTCGACAAATAACTTCAGGTAATTCGCATCGAAGTTAAAAGCCAGGTGCCGCCAGGCGTCATCATCGAGCACGGTATTCGTCGATACCAGGTTATTGTAAGAGGTGTTATCTCCTATCAGGCCGGATAGATATCCGCCGTTGGATATGCCCATCCTGTAGCCATGAGTTCCATCACTTCTGGCAGTACCTATCAGGCCCATCCACACCGCTGAAGCGGGCGTCCTGGCCCAGCACTCCACCGTACCGTTGACAATATTTGCCCTGATGCTCGGCTGGTTACCGCAATCGATATAGTCGGATACACCGTCGAAGTAATACCCGTCGGGCCTCCACAAAGCGCCGTTAGCCGTGCACAGGTGCCCGTAAGCATCCCCGGACATGAAAGAACTGCCATCCAATTCATGCAGTGGCAAATACAGCACCACGCTGGCGTCAAAGACAAAATTCATAGCACACCTCACGAAGCAGAATAGATTACCTTAACATAGCTTGAGCTCTTGGTCTTACCATCGGCGTTCTCACCACCGGCGCCCCCCGACTTTATTACCAGCCGCACGTCGAAAGGTATCGAATCGAAGTTCTCTACCGGACTGAATTGCCCGCTGTAGGTATATTCCTTGTACGTAGAAGCGTTAGCCGCGTAAGTCACCCCTTCATGCAGGTCAACCCATGTGCCGCCCTGGTTGCGCGCCTGCCACTTGAAAAGGACGGACTCGCTGGCGCCGCCGGACTTGACCGCGCAGGTCAGCCCGAACTCATACTCCAGCACCTCACCCAGGGCCGGCGGCGAAATCGCCACGCTCTCGACTTCCTCATAGTCATCGCCGGACGTTGTGTGCTCGTCGCTCCACTGTACTCCGTCCGAGGTCAGATTACCCCTGGCAAAAGGGTGTTCCATATGCTCTATTACTGCCGTTACCATAGCTTATCCTCCCTTGAGGGGGAGGGAGTTCCCTCCCCCTGTATTATCTTTATGTAAAGTTCTTATTCCTTGACGCCGATTAATGCCGCCGCCTTGATGGACGAGAACAGCGCCAGCGATACATACCACTTGACCCTGGTCCGCGAGGCGTCCTTATTCTCCAGCGGCCCTACCGGCTCGGCCTGCAGGTGCCCCGGACTGGTCAGTCCGCAGAGGGCGCCCTCCCCGAACTGCACGGCGTATATCGTGGAGCAGGTGCCTCCGGTGGTGGCCGTCTCCACGCCGCCGACGACGACATGTGTATCCAGAATCCAGTCGTTCGTGCCGATGGGCACGCCGTCCCAGAGCTGCACGAAGTTGCCCCACTTGTCCCGGTCTGTTTCCGCCATAACCCCGCCGGCCGCCCTGACCAGGGCGTTAATCTTGCGCCGGGAACGCCGGCTCATCAGGAGCATGTCCGGCTTGCCGCCCTTGATGGTGTCGATAAGCTCGTCGAGCTTATTCAGCGTCAGCGTGGCGCCGGTAGCGCTCATGGCGATTACCTGGTCGCCGGCGCTCTCGGTGTCGATAAGTGTCCGGAGTCCGTCGAACTGCTTGGCGTCGGTGCCGGAATCCCCGTAGATAAATATTTCCTCGAACTTGTCCCGCAGCGCCTTGGCCTTCAGCTCGATGACCGCCGCCTCCAGGTCCTGGACGTTGCTGCGTGTCGACTTAAGGAAGTTATCCACGTCGGCGTCCCCGCCCATAATTTTAAGGTTGGCCGTTATCTGCTCGAAGGTCGGCGTCGATTCCGCCCAGGTATCGCCGACATCGTAAAAGTCGATGTTCGGTAGTGTCTTTTCCTGGTTATAGGTCAGCCCGTTCCCCACGATTTCTACAAAGGGCAGTCTCTGGAGAACCGGCGAGTCTTTGACGATTGTCTCCACCACCCCCTGCATCAGCATATCGTTGGACAGCTTGGCTGCCTCTTCTATAGTAAGTGCCATTATTTATTTTCCTCCTGTACTTTTGATATTCCTTTTTATTTCTTCTTCTTTTACTCCGCTCACCTTGAGCCTGTCGAAGGGTAAGCTCATCCATCATTGCGAGCCCTCACGCTGCGCTCAGGATAAACTCCGCGAAGCAATCCGCTAATTCGCGTCAGGAAGGAGAACCCCCTATCGCGTACTGAATTTTCTCCCGCGCCGAGAGCGTTGACAGGTCTACGGGCATTCTCTGCGGAGCGCCGGCCGGCACTCTTGTCCTGGCCGCTTCCGCCTCCATTTCCTGCCTGACTCTTTCTATGAGCGCCCGGGCATTCTTCATCGATTCGTTGACTTCCTCGATTGTCTCCCCGTTTATCAGCTTATCCATGACGCCGGGGTTCGCCTCCATCACGAGTTCCTTGTAAGCGGCGACCGCCTGTGCCAGCTGCTTCGCGGTTTCAATCGATTCCTTTTTTGCCTCGTCCAGCGATTGATTCAGGTCGGCTATTTCACTGTCTTTAGCCGCCAGCGCCTGCTCCAGTCTGATAATGGCGGCCTCGCGGGACTCAAGCTCGCGTTTCAGCGTTTCCTCTTCCTGTCCGGGACTATCGACCTCATTCCTGTCGACTCCCGCCTCCGGGGCGTTTTCCTGTTCTTTTTCCGTAACCATCATTCCTCCTGATTACTCCTCAACGCCTTCCGCCCGGGACAGTACATCTCCCTCTCTCGCTCCACCCCTGGCAGATTTGGTGTTAAGCTCTTTATTCATCTTGAGAATAGACTCCCTTTCTTCCAGCCACCGCGTGAATTCACAATCCGGGTCGCGCACGCCGACCTCGTTCATGGCCGTCCGCCGGGAGTGTATTCCCGTCTGTACCATTACCTGCTCGCTGCCCACCTTCCTCTCCATGTCCTTGGGCAGCACCGGCCCCCACACCACCCGCAGCTGGTTCTCCCCGAAGTCATCGCCCCGGTACTTTTCCAGCAGTTTGAGAATCATCTCGTTGCGGCGGTTGTACGCCGCCGTACGTATAATCCTCTTACGCCTCACCTTCTGGAGCAGCGGCTGCAGCTCTATCTCCAGCGCCACGCCGGACATATCCCTTTCTATGCCCCCGAAGGCCGACCGCGGCGATTCCGATAAGTCGTGCAGGACTCGGTATATAAGGTCTATATAATTAATATGTAGGTTAACGCCGCCCCCCTGAAGCAAATCCAGCAGGTAGGCCTTGGCGTCTTCCGGGATGTTCCACACCGCCCCCGGCCTGATGGCGATATCCTCGGACTCCTCCACGTTCTCCAGCACGGCGATGGGGTTCCCGGAAAGCTCCAGTATCCGCGAAAGCTGGCTCATCGCCCGGTTCAACTCACGCTGGCTCTCCATTATCTGCGGCAGGTCGGAGACCCCCCAGAACTTCTTGGGCTCCCGCAGGTTGGGAAAGACTATGAACGGTATAAAGCCGTAAGGATTAGGCTTGGCCTCCAGCAGATTGTTATCCAGATACAGTTCAAAGTCCCTTTCCGTCCACAGCTCGATTATCGTTGCCGTCTTCTTCGGGGTCTTCACCCCGTAGATAAGCTCCGCCTCCTCCGCGGACAACCGGTATCTTGAAGCCACGCGCCACACCCGTGACATATCGTCCCCGGAGCACCATGCGTAGATGCCCTGGATATCAGGCGCCGTCACCCTGACCCTTTTCTCCGCGTTATCCCAGGTAACCTTGTAGCAGGCATCCCCCAGCACGGCGCAGTCGATTTCCGTCTCAAGGTCTAGCTGCTCGAGCTGGTTCTCCGCGTACACCTTATAGAGGGCAGCCTCCGCTTTCCTCGCCCCGGCCCTCGCCTCGTCCGAGTCCTCTAAAGGGTCCGCGGCAAAATTGACACCCGCCATAAGGTACGAGGTTATCTTTTCCACGAAGACCCGCGCGTAGTTGAAAATCAGGCGCCTCTCGCCCCTTCTTTCTCTCCCTTCCCACTGCCGGCCGTTATAAAAATCAAGGGACTCTCTATAGCCTTTCATCCTTTCCGTGTCGAGTCGTGTTAACTGCGCCGGTATCGTATCATTCATGGACACCTCGCTCTCCTTTACTCTATTTACCTGCGTATTTCGCTTTCTTCTCTTGATTCAAATAATGAGCAGGTCCCATTATTTTTTAATGCCCTCTGTATCGTCCTCCGGCTCACTCCGAACAGCACCGCCAGCTCGCCGACTCCCCATCCGCCGGAAAACAACCTGTTTATCTCCCGGTTGCGCATCTCTTTCAACCATCGCTGCCTCCCCCTCGGTTCATCGTAAAGACACTTCGGGAACGGGCAGTTCAAGCACGAATCGGCATACTCGCATCCTTCATCACGGTAGTGGCAGTATTCCGGCGGTAAATCCGGGGCATTCTCACTGGGTTCCTCTTTCTCGTCCGTTTCAGCATCGCCAGTCTCACGCGTCACCAAATCCATAGCACACCTCTCGAACCAAACAGGGTTAGAATAGCACATACGTTCTATTACGTCAACGTAAATTTGTCATATTTTTCGCGCCGATACTTGACAAATGTGTTCGGGGATGTTATCATTGCTTTGACAAAGCAATATTAGCAAAGGAATAACAGGAAAACGCTATGCCGGTCTGGGATAATTATCTCAACGTAATTGAGGCCAGCCGCCGCCTTAGAGTCCATCCGGAAACGGTGAAAAGGCTCATCCGCCAGGGCGAACTGCCGGCTAACAAGATTCACAACACCTGGCTGATTAATAAGGATACCCTGGATAACTTCGCCGGGACTTACAACCCCAGGCGCGGTGCCAGGAAAAGATTACTGGAATGAAAGGAGCTGACCGAGCTAAATCGATGCGAATCGGTAGCCCGTTTCTATCCGTAAGGAGGACGGTATGAAAAAGGCAGGATATCGTTTTCAATGCCGTAAATGCCTGGCCTCGCTGGTAATAATCGTATCTTTGCTGGCCGCGTTCTTATTGAGCTCCCCTGCCCTGGCGGCCCCTGTGGTTACTCTGGACCCCGCCTTCGGAGCCGCCGGCACCAGGATAACCATTTCCGGTACTGTCTTTGACTCCTACAATGGAGATAATATCCTCATCTTCTTCGATGGTGATGAGATTGACGGCAGCCCCACCTCTCCCCAGGACGGCTCTTTTACCATACAGTATATTATCCCTCGTGATATCACGCCCGGACGGCACTGGATTGAAGCCAGAAGCGAAACTACTTCCACCTCGATGCTGGCCAAGAATTTCTTTATTCTCGAAGAAACCGGGATAACCCTGAACACTTATGAAGGGGCCGTCGGCACTGAAATTACTATCAGCGGCAGCGGCTTTTACGTTGGCAGAGCTTTAAACCTGTACTACTCCAATATTACTATCGATAAAATCGGCACCGAGACAGCCTCGTCCGTCGGCAGGTTCACGTATGATTTCATCATCCCCGCCAGTCCCGGCGGCATACACACGATAACCGCCAGAAACGACGAAGATAATTCCGCGGAAATTGATTTCGAAGTGCTTCCCGTTATTTCTCTTAATCTGGACTCGGCCGGCCCGGGAGATTTGCTGAATATCGGAGGGACCGGATTCGGCTCGCGGATAGACGTCGCTATCAGCTTCGGGGTGTACAAGGGTGCCGTAGCCAGGACGGACGACTACGGTAGCTTCGACATCACCTTCAACGTCCCCAGGGTCAAGCCCGGCCAGTATGATATCACGGCGAAAGACAACGAAGGCAATATCGATGTAGGCGTATTCACCGTTACCGCCGGCGTCAGCTTGAGCCGTACTGACGGCCCCGTCGGCAGTAAAATCACCGTTACGGGCAGCGGGTTTGAAGCCGGACAAACGGTCACGGTTGATTACGATAACCTGCGCGTCGCCATAGACACAGCCGATAATAACGGCGACTTTACCTCCACCTTTGATATCCCCCCGAGCAGCGGTGGCAGCCACGTTGTCACCATCAGCGATGGTACTACCACCAAACTTATTGCCTTCACCGTGGAATCTGACCCACCCCAGACCCCTGATGCGCTCATGCCCTCCAACGGCAGCGTGACCCGCGCCGAGGCTTACCTTGACTGGCATGACGTCGCCGATATGTCCCTGCCTGTGATTTACAACCTGCAGGTAGCCTCCGACTCAAATTTCTCCACCATAGTCCTTCACAAGGAAGGGCTCGTCATATCTGAATACACGCTCTCGGGCGAAGAAAAGCTCCTCGCCGTGGCTCAACAGGCCCCCTATTTCTGGAGGGTAAAAGCCGTTGACAGCGCCGGCAATGAAAGCGAGTGGTCTTCGCCGTGGAAATTCTATATCAATGCCCCACCCGTCCCGTTACTGCTGCTGCCTGCTCCGGATAGCAGAGCGGAAGAGCCGGTAATGTTCAACTGGCAGACCGTTACCAGCCTTAGCGAGCCGGTAGTTTACAATCTACAGCTCGCCACGGACCTGAATTTCGATTCCGTTGTCCTTGAAGAAATCGGGCTGATTGACTCCTGTTATCTCCTCGAAGAAGGGGACGAACTGGAACTTGAACGGGAAATAACCTATTACTGGCGGGTAAAAGCCGTTGACGGCGCCGGCAATGAAAGCGAGTGGTCCGCCCCGGGTTCCTTCTACATCAAACCGGCCTTTTCTTTCCCGGGATGGGCTGCATATACCTTGATTGGAATAGCAGTTATTATAGTCATTTTCCTGGCTTTCCGGATAGGCAGGCGTACGGCTTACCAGCCGCCGGAATAACTTTTTATTAACGGAGACGTTATAAATAATAGGAATATTTAAAGCGCTTAACCAAAAATTAATAATTTATTAATACAATATAGTAAAAAATGAAAATGTGTGTTAAAACAACGTGCAGGAGGTTGTTATGAAATACTCAAGAATTCTTAGAATGCTCGGGGTTGTAATTATCATGTCGCTTTTACTGGCGGCTGTACCGGCGCTTCCGGCCCTGGCCACTAACGATATCACGCTGTCCGTATCCTCGGGCAAGGTCGGTAGTACCGTTACCGTCACCGGCACAAACTTCACCCCCAGTACCGAGTCCAGTGAGAAATGGGTCAAGATTTACTTCAGTTCTAACTCTGCCAACGCGGGCAACTACGTAGATAACCAGGTTACCACTTACGAGGCTGTTGCCAACACGCAGGTCGGCTATCAAAATGACGCCGATGAGGGAGATTTCACCGCTACATTTACCGTACCTTCAGTCCTCGATGACGGCAATGTTGACGTAACCGTAACCTCCGGCACATATTATGTCTTTGTCACCTTGCTGGGACAAACGCTTATTAAATCCGTAGCCCAGTTCACCGTAGCCGCCGGCGCCATCACCATTTCCCCCACCCTCGGCCCGGTAGATACCGCCGTCCGGATTACCGGCACCGGTTTCGTCCCCAGCACGGCTATCACCATTAAATACGATAGCGTCGCCGTTACTATTGGAGATGGAGATACCGTAACCGGCACGTCCGGTAACTTTGATTCCTATCTCTATGTGCCGGAAAGCGTCGCCGGTTCTCACACCATCACGATTGTCGTGGGCACCAGCGATGTCAGCAAAACGTTCACCGTCAAGCCGGATATCATAATCTCGCCGCAGTCGGGAGAAGCCGGAACCCAGGTAACCGTCAGCTGCGCCGGTTTCAGCAGGAGGGCCCAACCCGTAATTTACTTCAATGCCTACCCGGTTGAAACGTTAACCGGAGTGATAGCCGATACTGAAGGCAGTTTTTCAACTTCCTTCATCGTGCCGGAAGGGCTGGCCGCCGGGGTCTACGCTGTAGAAGCCGATGACGGCACATATTTGGCTACCGCCAGTTTTAATCTTAATATAGCTCCGCCCCCCGAACCAATACCCGAACCTGAACCCACGCCTGGACCCGGCCCGTCCCCGGAACCTACTACAAAACCCCAGCTATCTATAAGTGCCAGCGGTGATATAATCGGCTCCAGTATCGGTATCGGTGGTGCCGGCTTTACTCCCGGCGCCACGGTAACCGTTAAATACGATGATATTGAAGTCACCACTGTAACCGCCGATACCGATGGCCTTGTTATGGCTATCTTCCAATCGCCGGCCAGTAAATTCGGCGATCATGTTATCACCGTCAGTGACGGAATAAATACCAATACTATTACTTATACCGTCGAATCTGTATCGCCAGAGATTCCGGCGCCGCTGCTGCCGGAAATGGGAGTAAAGCTAAAATCTCCGGCTCTCTTCGACTGGGAAGACGTTACCGATGACAGCATGCCCGTCACATATAACCTGCAGATTGCCACCGATTTTATGTTCTCCGAGGGCTCTATTGCGCTTGAAATTACGGACATTGAAATATCCGGTTACACCCTGACTGAAATCGAAGAGCTAAAACTCGCCGGCCGTAAAGACGCCTATTACTGGAGAGTTCGTGCGCTGGATGCCGCCTCTAATCCCAGCGAATGGACCGGCGCCGGAGAATTCTATGTAAGCGCCCCCGGCAGCGACTTCCCCAACTGGGCGCTTTATACCCTGCTCGGTATCGGTGCGGTACTCCTCTTCGGTATCGGCTACTGGCTCGGCAGGAGAACAGCCTTCTACTATTAAGA
>Ga0315552_1001192_pt1 | contig 15822 bp, 15 predicted proteins | sample SalMarSW160170MG_2_FD_203102 | JGI IMG/M metagenome (GOLD analysis project Ga0315552, IMG submission 203102) | Salt marsh sediment microbial communities from the Plum Island Ecosystem LTER, Massachusetts, United States - Salt Marsh Sediment SW1601-70 ...
ATAAGATTTACGCTCCCAATAATATAAGACCTACAAGAGGGAAAGTCAGGGAAGCTCTTTTCTCAATAATAGATGTGAACGGAAAAGCTTTTTTGGATTTATTCGCCGGCTCCGGAGCAGTCGGCATCGAAGCCCTGTCCAGAGGCGCATCAAGGGCTGTATTTATCGAGCGGTCAAGAAAAGCGGCAACCTATATAAAAAGAAACTTAGAAAAAACTAAATTTGAGGGGGAAATTATAAATAAATCCGTGTCTTCGACTTTAGAAAATTTCGAAGATACTTTTGATTTCATTTTTATGGATCCCCCATATAAGACAGAATTGGTTATGAAAACTCTAAAAAAAATCGCCGTTGTTTTAAAAAACGACTCAACAATAATCGTTGAGCGCCCGTCGAATGAGGAGTTCGAACATAATGGATTTAAAATCATTAAAAGTAAAGTATATGGAGATACTTCTCTCACTTTCCTGAAAAGATGAAAACGGCAATATATCCCGGAACATTTGACCCTATTACAAACGGACATATAGACATCGTTAAGCGTGCCTTAAAAATCTTCGACCATCTGACTATAGTGGTAGCAGAGCATTATGAAAAAGACTTCCTGTTTTCCGCCGAAGAGAGAAAAGAGCTGTGCGAAATAGCGACAAAAGATATACCAAACGTCGAAGTCCAAGTCTGGCAAGGTCTTTTAGCAGAATATGTCAAAACAAATAAAGCAGACGCGATTGTAAGAGGAATGAGGGTTCTCTCCGATTTCGAGTACGAATTTCAAATGGGCATGATGCACAGGAAGCTTTCTATGGATATTGAGATTATATACTTTTTCCCCGATGAAAAATATATATTTCTCTCTTCAAGCGCAGTAAAAGAAATAGCTCTTCTTAACGGTAACATATCGGAGTTTGTTCCCCCGGAAATCGGAAAAAGATTGAAAGAACGTCTTTCAAACAGTCACTTTCAGGAGGAAATACAATAAGTTCACATTATTTATCAATAGAAGTAAGGGGTGGAAGAGGCGGAGATGGACTGGTGGGTTTCAGTCATTTACCGAACCAGCCCAGAGGCGGTCCGGATGGAGGAGATGGAGGGAAGGGAGGAGACGTCTATTTTGAAGCTTCAGAAAAATATCATTCTTTTGAACATCTTCATAAAGATCATTTTTTTAAAGCAAAAGACGGAAACCCCGGCGGAAAAAATAAAAGACACGGTAAAAACGGCAAAGATCTGATAATATATGTTCCGCTTGGAACTACCATTTACAAAATAGACAAAAAAAGACCTTTAGCCGATCTACTCTCCGCGGGGGAAAAAATCAAAGTCGCAGAAGGCGGAAGAGGCGGGGGAGGTAATATAAATTTTGCCACTTCCACCAACCAGGCTCCAAGAACCGCGACTCCGGGTAAAGAAGGTACGATGAAAACTCTTAATTTGATATTTAGCCCTAAAGCAGACATTGTTGTAATAGGACCTCCAAATTCCGGAAAATCTTCCCTAATAGCAAGCATTACCGGAAACTCACCTAAAATAGCCGACTATCCTTTTACCACTAAAAAACCGCGTTTGTGGACTTATGTACATGATTTCTCAAGGTACACTTTTATGGATACTCCACCTCTAATCCCCGAAGCAACTGAAGATATTAAAATACTCTTGAGGAGAGCAACAATACTCTTAATCGTCCTTGACTGCACACAGATTGAAAAACGGGATACAATAAAACCGATAGTAAAAGAACTTGAGGAATATTTTGAAGAAGACCCGCGCAGGAAAATCGCCTATGTATTTGCAAAAACCGATAAAGCAGAATCACTCCCTGATATTCCTACTCCTTATCCTGTTTTTCCGGTATCTGTTGAAAAAGAAGAGGGGATTGAAGAATTAAAAAAATTTCTCTTTGAAGAATAAATAGCCACGAAGACACAAAAAAAGAAGTCAGAAGTTAGGAGTTGGAAGTTAGAATCCCATCCCCACAACCATATTATCCACATGTAGAACATGTAGTACCTATTGTTTTTACTATTTAACCATTCAACTTTGATTCGAAGAATCAATTATTGGGACGCAGATTAACAGGATTTATTGTTGTTGTTTAAAACCCAACCCACAACCTACGAAATAGCCTCGGATTAACACGGATTTTTTTGTTTGTTTTAACTACTATCTACTCTCTACTATCTTCTCTTTATTTTTGATTTGTAGTTTAATTCTATGATTTCTCCGGATTTGCTTACTTCTAATATGAAACCGTCTAAGTATTCGGAGGATGATTTTCTGTAAATTGCCCATTTGTTTTCACCCAGAGATTCTACATCTTTAAGTCTTGCCCCGCTTAAGTATAAAAGAATCAGGGCCTTTCCTAAATTTTTTACGTCTTCTTCGTTATTTATTTTGACATTCTGATCCTTGCACATTTTGAGTCCATCGTTAAGGGGTACATCCGTTTCCGGACTATAATGGATATAAATGTTTTTGTTATCTTTGCTAATAGCTGCTTTCGCTACCGGAATTTTGCCAGAGATTGTCCCATCCGGTGCTTCTTTTTCTCTTATGATAAGAAAAAATTTCAAGCCGTGAAAGCATCTGCTTATTACAGTTGCTCCAAATTCTCTTACTTTTATTGTTCCTTCTTTGTTTTTTAGTTCTATCCCGTTTTTCTCCAATTCTTTCAATACAGCTTCTTGCTTTGGACCTAAATTTTCAGGTTTTTTCGGTTTTGCTTTAGCAGTAGCTTTTTCTTTTTTTGCCTCGGGAAGAGGGAAAAATCTATAGTCTTCAGGTAGTTCAAACAGATTTTTTTCTACAGGCTCTTCTTTGATGTTTTCTAAAATTACGTCCTTTTTAGGTTTAACTGCCATTTCTATTTTAATCGGCCAGTTTAATTTTTTAGAAATCCAAGCAGTCGTTAGATGCCTGTCTTTTTTGTATACTTCTATTTTTCTGCATTCATAACCATTAATAACTTCGGAGCCTTCTCTTCTTGAAGAGTGTTTTTCCAGCAAATAATTAAAATATTCAAAAGGATTGTTTTTTAGGCTTTTAGAACTGGTGTTCAAGTATTCATATGCAACTTTTCTCGAATGCATAATAACTTTGTGTTTGCCGCTTTCCCGGTTAACCAGAATGCTTATTTCTGCCTCCCCTTCTTTTATATCCATTCTGTATTTATTGCCTTTTACAAATAGCTTACCTTCTACCCTTTGATTATTCACTTCCTGAACCATATCTGCTGTAAAACTTTCTACAGCGGGATTCCTGTGACAGCCAAAGACCATCAGTAGAATTAATGTTGTAATGAAGCTTTTAATGAATTTTATTCTCATAATTTTCTCCTCCCTTCTATAATATTGGGATAATAAAAGACTTTACTGGATTGTCAAGGATAGTTTTTAAAAAATTAGGGTTCGAGGGTCCGGGGTTTCCAGGGTTCAAGAAAAAAACAACAAAAAACTTCGTGTCTTGGTGTCTTAGTGGCTCAATTAATTTTTGGAGTGGGGAGGGGATTCTGACTTCTGATTCCCGGCTTCTGTATTCTCCTTTTATCATTGCGAAAATTGCTGTATCTTACTATAATTCGCATATGATAAAAGAAACAAATCTTCTAAAATTATCCAACATAAAAATGAAATCTTCGAGATTAAGGAAAATAATTAACAAAAATAAAAAAATCCTCGGAAAAAAAGATTTTTTTGAAATATTAATTGATAAAAAAGAGGTAAGAAAAGAAGAAGTTTTAAAGCCTAACAAAAATTCTCATCTGGAAAAACAACTTCGGATACTGAACGAAGCTAACGTTAGAATGGTTACAATTCTGGATAAAGACTATCCTCTTAATTTAATCGACTTAGAAGACTCTCCTCCTATTTTGTATTGCAGAGGCAAATTGTTAGGGGAAGATTCCAATGCCGTATCAATAGTCGGAACAAGAAGAGCAACACAGTACGGAAGAACGGTCGCAAGAGTACTTGGAAAGAAACTTTCCGAAATGGGAATTACCATAATAAGCGGCATGGCAAACGGAATCGATACTCAGGCTCACATTGGTGCTCTTGAAGGAGGAGGAAGAACCCTTGCTATAATGGGAACGGGCATCGATTTAATTTATCCTTCTTCCAACAGAAATCTTGCCACAAAGATAGTAAAGCACGGAGCATTAATAACGGAACTGCCTCCTCTTTCTCGCGCCCTTCCATATCATTTCCCAGCGAGGAACAGAATCATCAGCGGCTTATCCAAAGCTGTTATCGCGGTTGAAGCTCCTTTTAAAAGCGGCGTTTTTTCGACCATCAGGTGGGCGCTTGAATACGGAAGAGACGTTTATGCCTTACCCGGAGATATAAATAGAAAGGTCGCGGAAGGGACAAATAAACTTATAAAAAACGGGGCAATTCCTTTAACGAGTTACAAAGATATATTGGAAAATACCGATCTTAAATTTAAGGAAAGGAAAGAAAAGGATATAAAAAAGATTCCCGATTTAAGCGAACAGGAAGAGATAGTATATAAAGCACTTGAGATAAAACCAAAAAGTACAGACAACCTGGCAGGAGAAACCGGACTAAAACCTCAGATTATTATGACCGCAATGGCACTGCTTGAGCTAAAAGGACTTTCAAGAGAAGTCGCAGGCAAGCGGTTCATTAAAGAGGAACAATGATTGGAATAATAGATATAGGAAACACAACATATCACTGCGGAATATTTGAAAACAAGACCTTAATAAAGGAAAAAAGGACGGATAGGACTTCGGAAGTAAAAGATTTATTTGCGAAAACCGATCAAATTCTCTGCATCTCGGTTGTACCCTCAAAGAAAAAATTAATAGAAGAAATTATTAGTTCTAATATGCTTTATTTCCCTCTAAACCTTGTCCAAATGGACTATGAATCAAAACCCGGCGAAGATCGCCTGGCTAATGGGCTTGGGGTAAAGGAACTAACAGGTCTTCCGGCCATTGTTGTTGATTGCGGAAGCACTATAACGATTGATTTGTTCAGCGCCCCAACCGACTCAAACTTCCTGGTAAAATTCGACGGTGGCGCGATAATGCCCGGGTTAATTCCATATTTTTCCTCTGTTACAAACACGGGCAATCTTCTCCCCCGTATTGAACCTGAGTTTCAGGATAAACCGGGGAAAAACACAGAAGAATGTATTAAATTCGGGGCATATGGAAGTCTTATCGGCGGAATAAAAGAAATTCTGCAAATATTAGATTATAAAAATAAAAATTTAATATTTACGGGCGGAGACGGAGAAATTTTTGCCGAATATTTTATAAGTAAATATGCTTCAGCTCTTACTCTTAAAGGGGGACTAATTGCCTACAACGAAATCTCCTGAAAAGACAATGCAATTGGCTGAGGATCTGGTCAAAAACATAAACTCACCCGTATGTATAGCTCTTTTTGGCGAACTCGGAGCGGGAAAAACGGTTTTCGTTAAAGGCCTGGCAAAAGGACTTGGAATAGAAGACATTATAAGAAGCCCTACTTTTGTCCTGATGCGCTCATATTCCGGAAGATTGAATTTGCATCATATCGATCTTTACAGAATAAAAAAAAATGAGGAATTTCTACCTTTTGAAGAAACTTTGATGGATGAAGGAATTACAGCGATAGAATGGGCAGAAAGGGCAGAAATGTTTCTTCCCGAGAAAAGAATAGAAGTTAAATTTAAAATACTTACCGCAAACAATAGAGAAATCACTATAAATGATTATAGGAATTGACTGCAGCAGCAAAGAAGGCGGGCTTGCCACTTCGAAGAATTCTTTTTATCCCCTCGAATGGGTAGAAGATATTCCCGAAAAATTAAAAGAACTGGATATAAAGAGTAAAGATATAGAAAAGATATTAATAACTCATGGTCCCGGTTCCTTCACAAGTCTCCGGGTCGGCCTTGTAACAGCACAGGGGCTGGCTTTTCCTCGAAATATCCCAATTCTCGCATACTCGACTTTCCTCGCTATGGTAGAGGGAGCTCCCCCTGGAGATCTAATTCCTATAATTCCCGCAAGAAGTAAAGTTGTATACGCTGCCTATTACAGGAAAACAAAAAATGACTTAGAAGAAATTTTTAAAGACAGGATTTTTAAAGTAGAAGATTTGATAAATTATCTCGAAAACAATCTTGAAAAAACAAAGCCTGTCATTTTTGGTAAAGGAGCAGAAACGAACAGGGATTTTTTTGAGAAACAAGGATTCTCCATTTCCTCTTACACTTCGAATCCCCTGGTATGTAACTTATTTAATCTGTATGAAAATAAAGGTGAATGTGTTACAAATCCGGTCGTTCCTTTATACCTATCGAGTTCAGCCGCAATAAGAAAAAGAACCGAAGCTGAGATTAAAATAAGAGAAATGAAAGAGGAAGATTTGCAAAAAATTATAGAAATCGAAAAGGATGTCTTCCCGAATCCATGGCCGTATGAGTTTTTCTATCCCCATCTTCTATCCGATACCTGCGTAAAATTGGTCGCGGAACTTTCAGGTGAAATTGTAGGATACCTGATTGGCTGTAGCAAAGACAGCAAATTCCACTTAACAAATATCGCGATTTCGAAAAACAATTGGAGAAAAAGCTTTGGGACAAAAATCTTATCTTATATTCTGGAAAAGCTCGCGGAAAATCCGGAAATTCATTCATGCTACCTCGAGCATCGCATCGAAAACGAAGGCGCTTTTGAACTTTATAAATCTTTAGGTTTTACTTATCAGGAAATAAAAAAGGACTACTACAAAAAAGGCGAAGATGCGGTAGTTATGGGAATTGACTTTCCTAAAAAACTTTAAAACGGGTGTCCGAAGTTAAGATAAATTTTCCCTTTATCTTCGGCAGAAATTTCTTGCGTCGCTCTTGCGTAATCAAACCTTATTACTCCAATGGGAGAACTATACCCAATCCCGAAACCTACACCTGTATTAAAATCATTCAACGAGGCATCAGCCAAATCCATCCAGAGAGAACCAAAATCAGCAAAAATTATTGCGTATAACCTACCATAAACAGGCATCCTGAGTTCAAGGTTAAACAACAATTCATTGAGTCCGCTCATGCGATCCGGTCTTATATCGGGAAAGCCTATAGAAGCTTCATTATATCCTCTAAGAGAACCATACCCACCCATCTCAAGACGAACATCCGGACTAATGTCTTGTGGGTCTCCTCTCGGAAAAGTAACAACAGCTCTTGATCTCTGAGCAATTATTAAGCGAAGAGGCAAAGGATAGTAAGAAGCAAAATCCAGGTTCAATCTGTCAAAATGGTTATCCCCTCCTAAAATTCCTCCGGCGTAGTCATATTGAAAAAGCAAACGCAGCCCTTTACTCGGATTGAGAATATTATTTCTTTTATCAAACAAATATCTTGCTGAAACCTTGTTCGTAATACTGATTGTATCAGCCTGTATAGATGCTCTTCTGTATTCATAGGGAAAAGAAATAACAGAAAAAGGGGCAATTTCTCTCTCAAGCACAAACTCCATAGACAAATCAGACTCAAATTCCCTCCTCTTAAGAGCCGGAGACATAATAAGATTAAACCCGGTCCCGAGCAGATAAGATTCCCTGTAAATCAATCTGTAATCCTGCTCCCATTTATCAAAGATTAAACCTCCACCTTCTTCACTAATTCTCGGCTCACCTTTGAAGGATAAAGAAACAATCAACCTCTGAAGATTTCCAAAAAGATCCAAATCACCCCATCTGAAATCAACTATTGCCCTACGAGGAGACTCATACCCGAAACCAAATTGAAAAAACCGGGATTTTTCTTCCTTTAAAAGAAAAGTTATATCAACTAAATTATTCTGGACTTTTTCTTCATGAACTTTTACATCAGAAAACAACTCGGTTCTGTACAGGTTACTTTGTGAAAGATAAACTTTTGAAGGTATATAAACATCCCCTTCTTTTATTCTAAGTTCACGTCTTGCAACCTTAAACCGTACCTCCTTTAAACCTTTAATCTTGACATTCCTAACCCGCATCTTTTTACCTTCATCAATAGTTATTTTAAGGTAAATACTGTTTTTTTCTCCTTTACCGTTTAAAAAACTTCTTCCCATTATTATTGACGCGTCGGCATAGCCTTTCTCCGCATAAATACTTGTCAGAACATACTTGCCGGCATCCAAAACTGCTTCATCATAATACATTCCCTTCTCAACAGATAATTTATCCCTGATATACTTAGCAGGAAAAAGTTTATTTCCATCAATTTCAACACTATCCACTTTACTCTGGAGCCCTTCAAAAATATGATAGGTGATAACAAACCCGTTTCTCCTCTCGACGAACTCTCCCTCTCTTTTTATCACTCTCATATTAAAGAAACCTCTGCTCCTGTAATAACTGACGATTCTATTCGGCCCTTCTCTTGCAAACTGCTCTATATACCGATCTCCCTCTTTTACCGGAAGTACTTTCCTTAATTTTTGATCGGAAACGAAACGATTTCCCTCAAAATTGATTTGCGCTACCTTTACTTCCCCCTTTTGCCGCACTTGTGTCATACAACCAAAAAAAGAGCAAAAAAGAAGCAGAAAGGAAGAATAAACCCCTCTGATCCAAGAATTTCTCCATAAAAAATCTAAGTTTTTTTTCGCGGTTTTTATCCTTAAACTAAACACCAGCAATCCTCTCTATAAAGAATATTTCATTTAGGGAAAAACGCAAGCAAAAATTCTTAAAAACTAACAGCTTATCAGAACGTATCGTATATTTAATACTTTATAATAACCACAAGATTTCACGGATTAACACGTCTTACCCAACCTCCCTAAATATTTTTTACTTTTAAACAACAAAATATTTTTTAAAATCTGTGTTTATCTGTGTCCATCCGTGGCTATTATTGGGGTATTGGGATGGGTTTTAAGAAACACAATAAAAATCTCTGTGCGCTCTGTGTGTTTTCCTTTTTCTCTGTGTTCTCTGTGGTAAAATTTATTTTTGAATTTTGATTTGTATTTTTACAATTTGATATTTGATTTTTACATTTTAGCGGCTTTGCTTGCCCCGTGGAATAGGAGTTCATCAGGTAGTTTCTTCTATTCCACGGGGCGAGCGCTATGATTCTACTTACTATTGGTTACAAGCATTTCATTTAATTCGTCAGGATTTAGAGAAATACGCACAGCTTCTTTACGGCTAATAATTTCTTCGCCGATTAACTCAACGAGAGATTTATTCAAAGTTTTCATTCCCTCTTTTGTCCTGGTCTGCATAATTGAATATAATTGATGAGTTTTTCCCTCTCTTACCAATTTTCTAACTGCCGCTATCGAGATAAGAGTCTCCGTAACCGCAATCAATCCTCCTTGTTTCCTGTTTTTCACCAAATCTTGAGATATTATTCCAAGCAAGTTCGCAGAAAGTTGAAGCGTTATCTGTCTTCTCTGATGGGGAGGAAAAATATTTATGATTCTATCAATTGTTTGAATAGCGCTTCTTGTGTGCAAGGTTGAAAGGACTAAATGTCCGGTTTCCGCTGCTGTTATCGTTATCTGTATTGACTCCCTGTCACGCATTTCTCCGACAACGATAATATCCGGATCCTGACGAAGAGCAAACTTCACCGCAGAGGCAAAAGAATGAGTATCGTAACCCACTGCTCTCTGATCTATAACCGCTTTCTTATCTTCATATATGAATTCAATCGGATCTTCCACCGTTATTATGTGAGATGTTTTTCTTTCGTTTATGTATTGAACTATAGAGGCAATCGTTGTTGACTTGCCGCACCCGGAAGGACCCGTAATAAGTAGTAGGCCTCTCGGCTTCATTGCGAACTCTTCCAAAACTTCGGGTAAATTCAAACTGCCAAGCTCCGGTATCTCGGCCGGAATTAGCCTGAAAACTATCCCCGGACTCCTCCTCTGCATAAAGAGATTTACCCTGAACCTGGAAAGCCCCGGAACATTCACCGCAAGATCCATTTCCTTTTGCTTTTCAAATTGTTCCAATTGTTTACGTGACATAATACTCCCTGCCACACCTCTTATGTCTTCCCCGCTAAGGGCATCATGCTCTTCTAACCTGATTAAATCCCGCTCTTTTCTGATAATAGGGACTGAATTTACTTTAAGAATAAGGTCGGAAACACCATCTTTTTTCATTTTACTAAGAAGATCTCCAATATTCAAAGACATTTTACCCTCTCGCTAAAGAGGCTTCAAACATTTTTGGATTAGAAGCTTTAGATAGAGCCTCCTCATAATCAACATGACCTCTAAGATAAAGCTCTTTTAAATAATCGTCCAGCAATTTCATGCCAAATTTTCCACCTGCTTTTATTATGTTATAAATTTGCTCGATTTTTCCTTCTCTAATAGCATTAGCTACCCCTTTGGTCCCAATAAGAATTTCATAAGCACCGACCCTTCCTTTTCCATCAGCTTTCCTGAGTAACGTCTGAGATACTATGGCTCGAATTGTCGAAGCAAATTGTACCCGAATCTGATGTTGATGTTCAGGCGCAAAAACATCCACGATTCTATCAACCGTCTGAGGCGCGTCAGGAGTATGAAGTGTGGCAAAAACAAGAGAACCCATTTCCGCCGCATTAAGAGCTTTTTCTATTGTTTCTCTATCTCTCATTTCTCCAATCATTATAACATCCGGGTTCTGCCGCATAACTCTTTTCAGGGCTTCTTCAAAAGAATTCGTATCCACTCCTATAGCACGTTGTTCAATTACACTTTTTTTATCTTTAAAAACATATTCGATCGGATCTTCGACAGTAATTATATGCTTTTTTTCCGTAATATTTATCTCTTCTATCATTGCGGAAAGGGTTGTTGACTTGCCGGCACCAGTCGGTCCGGTTACCAGCACAAAACCATGTGAAGAAAGAGCGATTTTCTTCAATATCTCCGGGAGCTTCCATTCCTCTATTGTTTTAACTTTTATAGGTATAACTCTAACGGCAACACCAATCTTCCCTCTCTGAAGAAAAACATTCATTCTGAATCTGGCAGATCCGGGAAGCTCATAAGAAACATCAAGCTCCCATTCTTTTTTAAAACGTTCCTTTTGCTCATCTGTCATTACTTCGAAAATAATGTTTTGAATATCTTCAGAAGAAAAAGGTTTATAGTCTTCTAATCTCTTTAAAGTCCCCTGTACCCTTACTATAGGAGATTCATCTGCTTTAAGGTGAAGATCGGATCCTTCAAGTTTAACGACTTCGTTCAAGAACTCTTCGATTTTAGCGCCCATGATATCTCTTTATTATTACTTACACCCGAAAGGATTCGAACCTTCAGCCTTCCCGGCCGGAGCGGGACGCTCTATCCATTGAGCTACGGGTGTTAATCTTTAGAAAAAACTTTATTCTCAACTTCCCTCTTAAGGACCTTGGAAGGTTTAAAGGTAGGCATCCACCTGCCAGGAATTTTTACCTCCTCATTCGTTCTTGGATTTCTGCCTATTCTACCTTTACGAAATTTATTTCCAAAAACGCCAAAACCTCTAAATTCGATCCTGTTATTAGAATAATAAACTTCCTTAACCTCTTCAAGAAAAGCTTCGATGACTGTCCTAACTTCTTTTACTGGAATACCTGTCCCTTTTGAAATGTTCACTGTAATATCTGACCGGGTCTTTGTCATAAAATAACCTCCTTACTATTTTCGCTAATACGTTAAAATACATTTACTTATACTACTTATATACACAAGTTTAGCCTTAATGTCAAGGGTATTTCCGTAACACCTCTCCCAAACCCCAAAAACAATTTTTACCACAGAGAGCACAGAGAACACAAAGAACACAAAGAAAAAAACAAACTTTTTGTTGTTTCAACTTCCCAACCTCCTAACTGAAAAAAGCCGGATTAACACAAGATTCTTCTTATTATTTCTTTTTGACGCACGACTCGGGACTCTCAGTGCTCCGCACCGAGCCCTTGACAGATAAAGATTTAGACTTTAATATCTAATTATGATTCAAGATAAAGATTGGGTTCTTCTTCTAAAAACCGACCCTGCTCAGGGCGAAATGATTCGAGGCAAGCTTGAGACCTTCGGAATAGAGGCAAGACTTAAACAGGAAGCTGTAGGTAAAATATTGGGTTTCACAATGGACGGTCTTGGAGAAGTCAAAGTATATATTCAAAAAAACAAATTAGAAGAAGCAAACAAAATACTCGAAGAATAGTCAATCGTAGGCAAAATTTATTTAACTTTTCTAAGCTCCTTAACCGCAATCTCAGGAAATACAGGATTAATAGAAATACCCGTCCCTTTCTCAAACCCCGCAGGAATAGTTAGTGTAGGCATTATTTGAATATTCCAGTGGCTATTTGAAACATCCTCTCTCAAGGGAGGAGTATTAACAAAATAATTAAAAGGAACATTTCCTAGCAAAGCTTTATACTTATTAAAAACTTCCCAGAAAACACCGGCAAGCAGAACCACCTTTTCGTCGGGTAATTCTTCAAAACGGGGCTCGTGAGCTCTGGGCAAAATCATAAGTTGATACGGGAATTCCGACGCATAGGGCGCAATAACAACAAAACCGCTGTTCTCTAACAATACTCTATGTTCATCGAAAGCTTTCTCGATAAGACGACAGTAAATGCAAAATTGAGATTTTCTAATCATTTCAGTTTCTTCTTCAATAAAAGGAGGAACTATCGGAAGAGCAAGAATCTGTGAATGGGAATGAGAAAGAGAAGCTCCCGCTGCCCTGCCATGATTTTTAAATATAAAAACGGATTTTATATTCTTCTTTTCTTTCAAAATGCTATATCTTTTTCTGTACATTTTTAGAATAAGCAGCATTTCATCTCGACTCATACTGTATATATCTTTTGTATGTGATGGTGTCTCTGATATGACTTCATGAAAACCATAGCCGCCGGCTTTTGCCAGAAAACTGCCTCCTCCCTGGGTTGTTTTGATTTCTTTATCTAGTACCGGATATTTATTCGGAAAAACTCTTAAAAGCCAGCCGGGTTCATTCTCTTTTCCTTTGGTTCTGAACGAATCAACCTCAGGGGGAGTCATACTCTCGTTACCTTCGCAAAAAGGGCAAACTTTTACCTCTTCCACATCTCCCCCTTCACACTCGTTAAAGAACGCATGCGGTCTTTTACCCCTCCTGGGAACGATCAAAACCCACTTGTTGTGTAACGGATTTTTTCTAAATTCAGTCATTTAAAAGAATTTTATATAATTAATCGCCTTAACGCAAGGCTTTTTTTGTCTAAAGCCAAAAAACGTTAGGTCGTCAGACTGTGTGAAAACCCTTGCGTTCAATTATATATCCAGTAAATTAGATTAGAATAAACACAAGGGGGTCTAATGTCTTATATTGAAGGAGTTTCACGTAATCAAAGGATGTTATTTCCTGACGCAATCGATGAATACATAGATGAAGATAATCCAGTAAGGTTTATAGATGCTTTTGTTGATAGTCTTGATTTAAAAGGACTTGGCTTTACCCGTGCGGAGACCGAGCCTACAGGTCGTCCCCCGTATGATCCAACTGATTTATTGAAGCTTTATATTTATGGTTATTTGAATCGGGCTCGCAGCAGTAGAAGATTAGAGGCGGAAACGAGAAGGAACGTGGAAGTAATGTGGTTATTGAGGAGATTAACTCCCGATTTCAAGACCATAGCCGATTTTCGTAAGGACAATAAAAAAGCGATAAAGAAAGTATTTAAGGAATTTGTTCTTCTATGCAAGAGATTAAATTTGTTCGGTGGGGAACTTGTAGCAATAGATGGATGTAAGATTAAAGCTGTCAATTCAAAAAAGAGAACTTTTAACAGAAGGAAATTAAAAAGGAGTATCGAATATATTGAAAAACAGATAGATGAATATATTCGCGAATTAGAGAAGAACGATACTGAAAACAAAACACAGAACAAACCTCCCAAAGATATAAAAGATAAAATCAATATGCTTAAAGATAGAAAAAAAGATTATTCTAAATTATTAAAAGAATTAAAAGAAAGCGGAGAGCATCAAATTTCCTTAACCGACCCTGATAGTAGGTTAATGGTAAGCAATCAGAGTGCGGATGTATGTTATAATGTGCAGGTAAGTACGGATAAAAAACATAAATTAATACTTGATTACGAAGTAACCAATAAAGTTACAGATCTCGAACAACTTTCAGGGATGGCAAAACGCGCCAAGGATATTTTAGGTTTAGAAAGAGTAGAAGTAACCGCGGATAAAGGTTATTATAATTCATCGGAATTAAAGAAATGCGTTGATAGTGGAATAGTTCCATACGTACCGAAAACGTCTCCAAATGTCAAAAAGAAAACCGAAGTCCCAAAGCCTGAGTTTTGTAGAGATAAATTTGCTTATAATCCGAAGAAGGATGTATATGTTTGTCCGGATGGAGAGGAACTCTCTTTCTGGAAAAAAGTGATTAAAGATGGAAAAGTAATGAAAACATACCGAAGCACATATTGTAAGGAATGCGCGTTAAACAAGGAATGCACTAAAAATCCAGCGGGAAGAATTATCTTTCGATGGATATATGAAGATATCCTGGAAGATATGGAAGAACGGATAAACAAAGAGAAATGGAAAGTTAAAATCAGACAATGTTTAATAGAGCATGTATTCGGAACAATGAAGAGAAACTTTAATCAAGGATATTTTTTAACAAGAGGAAAGGATAACGTATCCGGAGAAATGGGATTAACCGCACTTGCTTATAATATAAGAAGGGTGATGAATATATTGGGAGTAAAGAAACTAATTGCTATCGCGCAGGCAATGAAAGAGGGAAAAGAAAATATTATTACAGGTATTATTTCTATTTTGCGTTATATCGCCAAAAAACTTGAATTTTTGACTTTTTTGTCCCTTGGAATTGAATACAATGGAATATAATGCCGTTTGATGATTGGTTTTCACACAGTCTGTCGTTAGATCGTTAGATAGTTAAGAAAATCTCGAACCAACGAACCCACGACCTAACGAACCAACAAAAAAAAGTATTGACTATAAATTCAAACTACATATTGTTTTAATATGAAAAAAATTAAAATATCGTCCGAAAGTATAGGTGAAGTTTTTGCTACCTTAACAGAAGAAAACCCTAAAACAGCTAAAGCCTTTTATTCTTGCCTCCCCGTCGAAGGAAAAGCAAACCTCTGGGGAGAAGAAATTTACTTTAGAATGCCAATCGGGGTAAACAAAGAGAACTCCCGAGTGGTATTAAAAGTGGGTGAAATAGCCATATGGATTGAAAGTCCTTCCTTTTGCATTTTCTTTGGAAAAACGCCCCCAAGTACAGAAAAAGAAATTCGCGCTTTTAGCGAGGTAAATGTAATAGGTAAGGTTGAGGGTGACGCAGGCGTTTTCAAGAAGGTAGTTCAGGGCGAAATAATCAGTATAAAAAAAGCTGTTTAGTCTTATTAGGATATAGAATTTAAGAAAAACAACACTAATATCCTGTTAATCCTTTTTTAACCTGCGTCCCATTATTGGGGTGGGGTGTGGCTCTGCGTTCTTTGCGTCTTTGCGGTAAAATCCAGTAAATCAGCTTGACAAAAACGAATGAACCAGTATACTTTAGTCTAATTAAGGAGGAAAAATGAATAAATCTGATCTTTTTTCTTTATTACAAGCAGGAGAAGTAAAAGCTATCCGTTTATGGTTCACCGACATCCTGGGCAAAGTTAAGGGTTTCTCAATAAGCCATAAAGAAGCGGAAAGAGCTCTTGAAGAAGGTATAAATTTTGACGGTTCTTCTATTGAAGGTCTGGTGAGAATAGAAGAGTCGGATCTTACCGCAAAACCAGATCTTTCCTCCACGTATATTTTTCCGGACGAAAATGATAAAAAAA
>Ga0315552_1001194_pt1 | contig 15815 bp, 11 predicted proteins | sample SalMarSW160170MG_2_FD_203102 | JGI IMG/M metagenome (GOLD analysis project Ga0315552, IMG submission 203102) | Salt marsh sediment microbial communities from the Plum Island Ecosystem LTER, Massachusetts, United States - Salt Marsh Sediment SW1601-70 ...
GTTTTCCAGCCTATCATTTGATCTATTCCAGCTTCATAAATTCCTTGGTCTTTAAACTAATGTCTCCTCCAGACACATAGGTGCCAATGATATTACCCCGGGTAATCGGCAAAAGTAAATGCGATGGATATTGGGCATTGTGATAAATTGTAATCGTATTGGGTATCTGACTGCAAAGATGATACATGCGTACTTGGGTCAAATCTTCTGGTTCATCATCCGCACTGCTGATTTTAAGGACTAATCGATGGCCAGCTTTGAATAGAACGGCAGCTGGATTTAGATTGATAGAAATTGGGTATACTTGGCCGGGAATCAGCGGCTTCGGATTGGTATGGGTATAAACGGCCAGCCAGGGCTTTGATTTCTCTATGTCTAGTTCGCGGTGCGAAGCCTTAAGATAGCCGCGAGTCAAAAAGGTCTCTTTGCCCTCTGGATCAGCATCCCACAGGCTTACCAAGAAATTCATATCTGTGCCGCGGCAGGACGCATAGAGGTTTAAGAGAATTGGCCCGGCTACTTCCATATTTTCTACCATCGGTGCCGAATAATATTTCAGGAAACCACGATTATTCGGAGCATCATCATACGAAGCAGACTCCGCTTCTGGCCAAGGCTCTATTTCACAGAGACTGCGGTTTTCATGTAGATTGAAAGGGATCCACTTCGTGCCCGGGATAGGAAAGTCATCCGCTGTGAGCCACTCGTCAGCCCCTTGGATAAATAGCCGCACATTGGGCTCATCCATGATACCGGTATCGATATTTTTCAGCCAGTAATCAAACCAGCGCAGCAGTTCCCAGGAAAACTGGTAGAAAGGCCTATCAGTATAGGCTGGAGGGCAATTCAGCAACTTCTTGGGCATCTTCATTTCAGGCCAATGATAGAAGGCGCCTGGGCGGTGTGCTGCGGCAACAATGTAAGCTGGAACCTTAATTTTATCATAATCAATTACTGCACGGTCTTGCCAATATTGGCACCATGTAGGATGAAGAAGCGCATCTATTACCGTTCCGTTAGTAGGTAAATCCGGATTTTTTAAGGCATCCACCAGTTGCGGATCGGCGCAAATATCCTTGTCCGCCAGCGCTCTGGCTATGGCCTCTTGGTATCCTTTCTTTCCTAGCTCTTTGAGTAGCACTTTCTCATCAGTGTGACAATCTAGATTAGCTAGGGAAATCAGCCATCTGAGGAAACCACTGGAGAGCAGTCCGCCAGGCCACCACAAATAGTTATAAACATCCAAAAATGGGCTGACAGGTGCGATGCATTTAAGATGGGGCGTTTCCAGAAGAGCAACAGGAAAATGATGTGTAGCATAGTATCCAATGCCAATCATAGCTACGTTGCCATTGCACCATGGTTGCTTGGCCGCCCATTCCACTACCTCACTGGAATCTTGCATTTCTTTAGGTCCCAAGAAGTTATAGGCCCCTCCAGACATTCCTGTGCCACGCACGGCGCCAACAATATGGACATAGCCTCGCCTGACGAAGAAATCTGTCGGCCCGGCTTCAATAGAGGCGTCTGGAGCGCCGCGGATGCGTCGGCTTCTGGAGGCCGCTGGCCAGATACGATCAGATTGTATATCTTTATTAAAGCCAGACATAGCTACTAGTGCCGGGAACTTCTTATTGCTATCTGGTCTGAAGACATCTACGGCAATTTTAATGCCATCAGCCATAGGAATCATGATATTGCGGTTTACAATAATTTCGTACTCTCTCTTTGATACCTGTTTGTCTCCAAATATAGCGTCCAACTTTTTTCACCCCCTTGGGTTATTCTATATCTGTGATTGATGCTTTCGCTATAATGCCAGACTCTTCTATTATAGTAAATGTTTTGTTTAAGCACCACTTAGCGGTCATTATCTGCGCATCTCTTTGCGCCTAGTAAATTGTATCTTATTAAACTACTAATAGCTTAACAACCTTAGTTATATCGTCGATTTCCTCCAAGTTATTAAGCATATCAAGCACTTTTTCTGCATTTTCTTTCGACACCGTTTTCGAAAAAGCAACATTAGATCTGAATTTCTTTTCTATTTCTTCTTTACTTAGCGGTTTTTCAAGTGGATGACCTTTAGCTACATCTTCATAAGCATAAAATTCTCGCCCGTCTTTCATCTGCACTCTTACCTCAGCAGCCTCAATCATATTGGGTGGCATAGTGCCCGTTACATTTACCTTTCTGGCAAGGTCGCCAACCTCAGGATCACGTATTAGTTCCTCCGTTAAATGCTCCAACTTAATATTTTTTCTTACCAGTATATTCGCTACATGGTAACGCAAACTAAAATTAGCATTGCCCTGCGGGAAATCGCCAAGCTCGAAAGGTTGATTTAAAGGAGAATCGAAATGCATGGGGGCAACATTAATGGTTATATTATCTATATCTTCGGTGATTATATCGTATTTATGTACCAATTCCAATGCGCAATCAATAGTGGAATGGACGAAGCGGCAGCCAGGGTATGGTTTGAATGTACAATCTCCATAGAATTTTTTACCCAGGTCCCTGGTCAAAATCTCGGGGTCATATTCCTGGCAATATAAAGCAAAATATCCATACTTGCCCAATAAAGGGTCTTTGCCTCCGGTCCAACCCTTTCCAGCTAACTCCGCAGCAATGATACCATCGCGGGCAGCTAAACCTTGGGCCAGTTTAAAGCAATGAGCTCCATCATTGATGGCTTGAAAGCTCCCTGCGAGTTGATTGAGCACAATACCAAAAGCATTTATTATTTTACGTTCTTTTAGTTCCAATAGCCTACAGGCAATAGCAGTTGCTCCAAATTTGGTCACTGTACCCGGAGTATCCCAGCCCGCTGATATAAGACGAGTGGATGCGGCGCTTAGGCGAGTAGCAATATCATCGCCCAGTAACATGGCAGTAATAAGCTCTTTGCCGTCTGCATGCTTCCATTCCGCCACGGTGATGGCCGTCGGGACGTTGGTTTCGGCGATATGAGCCCAGACTGCTTTATCTCCGATGTAAGGTGTTAGCACTCCGTAGTCAAAAGACCTGGCCATAATGCTGTTTATCATGGCCACGTTGCCGGCCGGTGCTTTCCCACCATGTACCAGAATAGTAGCGTCTTTCCTCCCGTCCCACTCCCTCACCAAGTCCCTTAACTCTCGGCAGCCCCCCGCATTGGCCCCGCCGATGACACATCCGACAATATCAATGAGCCGGTTCTTAGCCTGTTCTACGGTTCTACTGTCAAATACTTCGAAGTTGGTCTTGACTACGTTTCTGGCTAATTCCTCGACTATCATTTGAAAGCTCTCCTTCAGCTCTTAACGCTATTCACCCCACCACTTCGCATTCTAATCCAAAAGATTCAAAGATTTGCCTGGCCCTCTGAATCTGGGCATCCGTTTGGGTTGTCAGTTCTTCAAGTTGGTATTTTCGGTCAAGCATCTGATACTTGCCCATGCCGAATCTGTGGTAAGGTAAAAGTTCAACTTTGCTGGGCTTCTTCAGAGAACCGGCAGCGAGGCGCGCAATATTCCTGAGTTCCTCATCCGAATCGTTAATACCGGCAATGAGCGGGACCCGTATTACCACCGGGACCCCCTTTTTGACGACTAAACCTAGATTGCGGATAATCGTTTCATTTGACCTGCCTGTCCACTTCCGGTGAGCCACGGGGTCGGTAAGCTTGACATCAAACAGCACCAGGGAGGTATATGGCAGAACCTTTTCTAACGCTTTGATACTGGCATACCCGGAGGTATCGATACAGGTATCAATGCCTTGCTCCCTGCATAGATTGAACAGTGCGGCTACGAAGTCGGGCTGGGAAAGAGGCTCACCGCCGGAGACGGTAACCCCTCCCCCGGAATTACGGTAGAATTCCTCGTCCCTTTTCACCTGCTCGAATACTTCCGTGGCTGACATCTTCTCTCCAAATACCTTGAGAGCGCCTGGGGTACACACTTCCACGCATTTGGCGCAACTGGTGCAGAGTTTCCGGTCGATGGATATGCTTTTATTGCCTAGTGAGATAGCCTGAGGGCTGCAGACATCGACGCAACGGTCGCATTCGGTACATAAAGAGTCCCGGTGGGCTATTTCCGGCTGGAAATTTTGGGATTCTGGATTAGAGCACCATAAACATAGCAGCGGACAGCCTTTCAAAAAGACGGTAGTCCTTATCCCAGGTCCATCATGTATGCTGTATCGCTGGATATTAAAAACCGTCCCTCGCACATCGCCCCGATTTTTCTGAACCCGGACTAAATCATCACGCACTGCCGACATTGGGTGCCCTTTTCAGACCAGTTTAATTCAGTCCGTGTTCTGTCCGGGCAATGATCTCGTCCTGAATCGCAGGCGGCAAGTCCACGAAATAAGCACTGTACCCGGCTACCCTTACGATTAGATGCCTCCATTGCTCAGGGTGCTTTTTTGCCTCCAGCAGGTCTTCCCGGCCAGTGATATTGAACTGAACATGCCACCCGCCCCTGTCAAAGAACGTCTTCAGCATCGCCAGCATCTTTTCGATTGACGGCAGTGTTTGTATCATTGAAGGAGTAAACTTCATGTTCAGCACCAGGCTATCCATATATGGCGCAATGTGATCTGCCTTGGTGGCTGATTTTATCAGGGCGGTAGGTCCATTAACGTCCGCGCCTACCATGGGGGACAAACCGGCGTCGTACAGCGGCTGCCCGGTTTTCCTGCCATTGGGTAAGGCACCGGTTACTTCGCCGGCGGGATAGTGCCCAGTGAGAGCCGGCCGCGAAACTCGCCACGGTCTCCCGGTACAGGGATTGGGTTTATTCAGAATTATTTCATTGGACTTCAACGAAACGTAGTTAAAGATGTCGTCAACATAATCATCATCATTGCCGTATTTGGGCGCCTGCAAGCATAACTGATAAATGTCTTCATAGCCTTCCCAGTTGGCTTTCAAAGCTGCCATCAGCTTGGCCATGGTGACCTTCTTTTTATCGAACACCAGCTTCTTGATGGCGGCAAACGCATCCGCCACATCCACGCACCCGCGTTGGCCGAAATTGACCCCCATCTCGGGATACCGCTCGCCGCCTTCGTACACATCGAGTCCCTTTTTCAGGCAATCTTCTATTATTATCGAAGTCAAAGGGGTTCCCAGATGCTCTACCTTGGACGAATAACCTACCCAGTATTCCATGGCGGCTTTCTCGACAAAATGGTCATACTGCGTCCAGAAGGCCTCATACAATTGCTCCATCGTGGTGAATTTGGTAACGTCGCCCGTCTCCTTGCCCACCTTCAATCCCGTCCTGGGGTCAACGCCGTTATTAAGAGCTATCTCCAATACCTTGGGTATAATGATGTAAGCCGCAATTTTACTGGCTAAATTACAATGGCTTACAACATAAGACAGACATCCCGCGGCGCTCCACTCTACGGCATCTTCGTAAGTATATCCAGTAGCCAAAAAGTTCCGTATGGCAATGCGGTCATTGAGAAAGGCCGGGATCCCGCCCTGCGTATCACGGTTGGTCTCGATTGCCTTGACCATGAAGTTATAGTCCATCCCGTTATGCCAGCGGATATATATGCCGGGCTGGGGCATTTTTATCTGCCGTGCTACCTCCAGAATCAGGTAGGAAAGATCGTTAGTGGCGTCCAGACCGTCTTTTGTGGTACCGCCAAGGGTAACCTGCTGTAAAAGTGAGCCGGCCGCTTCTTTTTCAAAGTAAGAGCCGCTTACCATTTGCAATTCGTTTAACTTTACCCACACCAGTCCGAGCAGCTCAGCCGCTTCCTGGCTGGTAAGCCTGCCTTCCTTTAGGTCCTTCTCATAGTAGGGATATAACCACTGGTCCATCCTGGCCGGGCAGGGGCCGGAGTGATAGGGAGCCTCTTTCCGAAGCCCGATATGAATGAACCAGTAGAACTGCAAAGCCTCGCGGAAGGTCCGGGGCGGGTTTTCTGGTACCCATTCGCAGCACTCCGCTATTTCTTCTAATTCCTGCTTTCTTACCGGATCCCGTTCTGTTTTAGCCATCTTCCTGGCTAGGTCAGCGTACCTATTGGCATATTTGATCAACGCCTCGCAGGTCATGACAATTACGTCGAGAATAACGGTCTTATGGAAGATGGCCGTGTAGTCATTCGGTACACATTGGGCCGACTGGATGGTCTTTTCCTTCTCTTCCTTGGCCCGCCGGATAATGCCACCTAGACCGTCTTTCATGATTTTCGGGCTAAAGATTGTCTGCGTCTTATAGACCGTACCGTTGACATCGGGGAGGATTGCCACCTTGCCCTTCCTGCCGTCAATCAGGTCGGTGTAACTGTCTCCCATTTTATTTTGCCACGCCCGATATACAATGTCATTGACCGACCTGCCGATCCAGTAATTGGCCACTTCTCTGATACCTGCCTCATCCGGATCTATGGAAGCCATCATCACTTCGCTCATCGTTCGGTGCTTCTGCTGTTCGAGTGCCTCCAGAACATCGTAAGGACTGCACTCCGGCACGATTTCAGCGCCACGGACAGCTTTGGTCTCGACACCTACAATAAGCTCTCCATCCCGGATGATAATGGGTGAGTCTTCAAGTACGCGGGCAAAGGCTTTGGCCCACCTTATACGGTTGGGGTCAGCCTCCGTCTCCTTCCATGAATTTGTGAGCGAGCGGGCCCTTTGAAATAAGACCTCCCGCGGGGCATTAATACATTCTTGTTTGCGCTTTTCCACACGCTCAGTAAGAACGTTCACTTTGCCGGTCTCTTTTACCGCTAGAGTGCTGATAACCATAGCCACCTCCTTGGCGATTTTATTATACTCCTTTCTGGGTGGTCATGCAATTGATGGAAACTGCTTGGATGTGCTTGTATCCCCATTATGCCAAAATCTTTTAAGACCCACATTGACGGTTTCAAAAAACTCCCCTAAAATAGTCCTCAAAACCTGGGGTGCTAAACGAGCCTAAGGAGGAAATGAAACATGGCTGATGACCTCGTAAACTCACTAGCCAAGGCATGGATAGGGGGCAAATAAGTGGATACTGAATGGGCCGGGTTATCACCGGAAGCAAAGCTGGAGAAGATGCTCAAGTCCTGGCTTAAGCCACAGGGGCTAGACTTTATCAGTTTGGAAGCAGAGAAGGCATACCAGGAGAGGGTGACCAGGATAAAGGACGCTATGCAATTGCGAGTACCGGACAGAGTCCCGGTCATCCCTTATATTGGGAATTTTCCAGCCCGTTACGCCGGGATGACAATTCAAGAAGCCATGTACGACGCCGACAGGGCTTGCCGTGCAAGTGAACAATTTACTTTTGACTTTGCGCCAGATGCACATCGCGGTTCTGCCGTGCCCGGACGGGTCTACGATATTATCGACTATAAGCTTTATGTGTGGCCGGGGCACGGGATCGGTCCTGATATGCCATTCCAGTGCATTGAAGGTGAGTATATGAAAGCAGATGAATACGATGCGCTGATTCAAGACCCGTCCGATTTCTGGCTGAGAATTTACCTGCCTCGAGTTATCGGTGTGTTGGGGCCTCTCAGCAAGCTCTCGCCAATGCCCGATATGGCCGAAATAATCAGCGTGATCGGCTTTATCATGCGGTATGGCATGCCGGAAATCCTCGGCGCCTTTGAGTCCCTTGCCAAAGCGAGAGAGGAAGCTATGAAATGGGGAGAGGTTATAAGTGCCAGTAATAAAAAGGTAATGAAAGCAGGGTTCCCCCTGCTTACTGGCGGTCACTGCAAAGCACCTTTTGACGTGCTCGGTGATACCCTCAGGGGAACCCGGGGCATAATGCTGGATATGTACCGTCAACCTGATAAGCTTCTCGAAGCTATGGAAAGGCTAACGCCCTTGATGATTAATGAAGCGGTATCAAGCGCACGTTCCTCGGCCAGGCCTGTGGTGATGATGCCTTTGCACAAAGGCGCTGAGGGTTTTATGTCTGATGAGCAGTACAAGACGTTCTACTGGCCCACTTTCAGAAAGGTTATGCTGGGTATAATTGACGAGGGCCTCATACCGGTGCCCTTTGCCGAAGGCTCCTACAATTTACGTCTGGAGATTATCAGGGATTTGCCCAAGGGCAAGGTCGTATGGAGGTTTGACAAAACAGATATGTCCAGGGCCAAGGAAGTCCTGGGTGATATAGCTTGTATCTACGGAAATGTGCCAGCGCCGATATTAGACACCGGAACACCTGATGATGTGAAGGCTTACTGCAAGCAGCTTATCGACGTTGCCGGTAAAGGCGGTGGCTTCATATTATCTCCTGGCTCAAGTCTTGATATGGCCAAACCGGAAAACGTGCGGGCTATGATAGAATTCACCAAGGAATACGGCATATATGGGTGAGCAGTAAATAATGGCATCGGCTCGCACATACGAAGGTGAGCCACGCTAGCTGTCATTATTGTACTGGAAAGACATGGCAGAATATCACGCAACACCATGCTCCCCACAGTATCCATGGGGGAGTAATTTACTTACTAGTGGTGGTATGTTCCCAGTGAAAGGGGACGACGTACCCGGATGGGTACGGATGGTAAGCAGTGGGCATCGCATCTGGTTTCACTGGATAATCTACCGACTCGTCAACTACCGGGGTCTTTAACCAGCCGTCCTCATATGGAGTCCGAAAAGTAAGGTTGAGATGTAGTTTCTTGAACTTCCATTTCCCGCCTTCTTTTATGTACTCGTTTTCATATATCCCATGTGCCCAGGTTTGCCTTTGTACCCCTTCTATTGGTCTAACCCCCATTATCCAGGCATGCCATCTCCCCTTTGCCGTCTTGCCGCCTGGGTCTACATCAACAACACCCTGCAGTTGCATAGTAATTTGCATATCTCCCGGCATAGGTGGTCTTTTTTTACTCCCTATCACCGCTTCACCAAAAAACTTCTTGACCCCCTCCTTGCCCAAGAATAAACCGCGGTCAGCTATCTCAATAGACTCTGTATTATCAGAGAACATGTCAATAATCTTATCCTCCCGGTTGGTGTATAAGTAATAACCATACATTCTTTGCAGTTTCTTTATCTCCTCGATATCCTCTAAGGTCGTAATCCTTGCTTCCAATTCTTCTAAATTCATGATGCACCTCCTTTTTTATTCCCCTTTTAGCCCAAAAAACCTGTCGTTTTCTTATCATCGGGGAGCTAGGTAAAGAAAATTGTATAGGAAATTCGGGGAAGATTCAACGCAGTTTTAAGGACAGTTTCTCAATAAGCAGTTCGACCAAGAGCTTGACAAGCGTAGCGCAGAATTTTATTCTTGTGCTGAAAGAATAATTAACTTTTTTCAACGCAATTTGTGTCATCGAGAACCGTGTGGAGGAGAGAGACGCTAAAGCGATTACACAACTAGAGGAGGTAATCTAAATGGAATTGGGGAGTATAAACCTGGTCGTGGAAGACCCGGATGCAGCTTTAATAACATATTTGAAGTTGTTTGGGACAAACAACGTCCCAGAAGTGATAAAGCTAAAGGGATTAAGCGATACCGTTGACACAGTAGATGGGTATTACCTTAAGACAAAACCAGTAAATCTTGGAATTTTCAAGCCACGTGAATCAACAGGCAGAATGGGAGAATTTCTCCAAAAAAATGGGGAGGGAATTCACCATATTGACCTCCATTTAGGACAAGACGAATTTGAGCAAACTTATAGCAAGTTTAAAAGTAACGGTCAGCCAGTTTCCGAGAAATTGGTATACATCGGAAAATTCAGCGAAGCAATATTCTGGCTAGAAGAGAGTGGAGAACAGGGGTTACCGATTAAATTTGCTACAAAGGCTTACCACGGTTTAAAGATGTGGAAAGATACGGTTTACCTGGACACCCCACAGAGATTCGAGACAATTAGTATTACTGAAGAATATCCTAGGCCAAGAGTAACTTTGGGAACTATTATGATCACTGTTAAGGAGTGGGAAAAACAACAGCGGATTTGGTCAAACATCATTACACAGCCCATGCTGGACGTTGGCAACCTTTCTACACTGGAACAGGGGGAAGTTGACGACGGTCGTGGAAACATTTTTGTACCGGTCAAATACCGGTTTCCAGGAAGTGGGGCAATAAATCTATATTGTGCGCTAAACAAAGATGCACCGATTAATAAGGTTATGGCTAGGCAGGGGAAAAATGTGATGTACCATAACATATGCGGCTATGTTACCCGAGACAGGGTTCACCAATACTGGAAACAATTGGAGGAAGCTGGCTTTGCCATGGTCGATCCAAAACCCCTGCTTAACAGCAATACCGGTAACGGGAATTACTTCTTCTTTATCCATCCGATAAGTACACATGGGGTACTATGTGAGGTCGTGTCAGCCTACATAATGGACGAAGGGCGTGGAGCGGTTTACGATTGGAGTGATACCGAAACGTATATGGTACCTCCTGAGATCCATTGATTTCAATGCTTTAGGCGGGAGCTGCTTAAACCAAAAAGGAGTAAGCGATGGAAAAATTTGCAAATATTGAATTGAGATTAAACAAAAGTGCAAAGAAGGGGGACAAAGAATCTCTGTTCTCGCTATTCAGTGCTGCTGAAAGGTTTAAGCATACGGAGGTGCTTACGAATGCAGATGAGGGTGCGAGCATTAAAGTCGTCTTAGAAGGATTGGGGGAAGTTGACCTCAAGCTTGGTGATGATATGGAGAAGGGGCAGCAAAAAACTATTATGACTCTTTTTTGGTATAATGAAAAATCGAAACCGATTGAAATAAAGAGGAACGCTGAAGCGGGTGAGAGCGTCATTGTAAACATGTGGGCGAGTATCCGTTAGTGTTGCGGATTATTTTTCAGTAGGCGGAAATATTCAATATTGGAAATCATCAGGAGGTTGCTAATGGATGCTATCATCGGTACTGGGAAGATATCTAAAAGGGAGTATGGTATTGCAGCAAACAGTGATATAACTGTCCCCATGAGCGATGGCGTTAACATTAACCTTGACATCTTTCGCCCGGATAGTAAAGGGAAATTCCCAGCACTGGTGGCGATGTCAGCATTCAATAAGGAGATTCAATCGGATCGCGTCTGGCCTTCGGCGGCAAGGAGCCGGCGTATTCGGGGCACACCAGACGGGTGCTTGGAAGCCGGCCCCACAGATTTCTTTGTCCGTCGGGGTTATGTGCACATCATCGGCAGTGTGCGCGGAACAGGGAAATCGGGGGGTGCCTATAACTATCTTGGACCTAGGGAAATTAGAGATACACATGAGATTATAGAATGGGCGGCAAAGCAGCCCTGGTGCAACGGCAACGTGGGTATGATAGGAATGGGCTACTATGCCGCGCATCATCTTATGGCGGCATCCCTGCAACCGCCGCACCTCAAGTGCATCGCTCCCATCGGCGCATTTTGGGATAATTACCGAGAATTTTGGTGGCCCGGCGGCATCCTTCAGAAAGGGTTCCTCAGGTGGTTTATTTCTCTGGTTAACCTCGATGTTCACACTGAGGAGAGCGTGCTCCTGAAGGAACTGGGGGAGGATGGGTTTAAAGAGGCAATCGCCCGTGCCCTGGCGGATAAGGATCTCAGCGGTGCTCCGGAGATTGTGGAAGCTTTGAAGAACCCCGATGTTCTCACGAACGCGAACTATTTAGACATACTTCTTCGTCCGACAGACGGCCCTTACTGGCAGGCCCGTAACCCAGACTATGACAAGATCAAGGTACCTGCCTATCTGGGAGCGGCCAAGCACCGTCCCGGGCCATTCTACCACTGGGCCGAAATGAAGGTGCCCAAGAAGCTAATCTTCTTCCCGCCCAGTTATACTGACCGTCCCTTCTACCAGATTTCATGGGAACAACTGCGCTGGTTCGACTACTGGCTGAAAGAGATAGATAACGGCATCATGGATGAGCCGGCAGTCAAGATGTTTGTCCGGGGCTTAAACGAGTGGAAGATGGGAGACGACTGGCCTTTTCCAGAGACGAAATGGATCCCCTTCAACCTCCACTATAACAACCGCATGCTGTGCGAGGTAGAGCCGTGGCCCGATGCACCCTCCTATTCATATACTGATGCTCCAGGAGATCGCGGATTTCTTAAATATTCCTCGGCGCCGATGGTGGAGAATACGGAGGTGGTGGGCCCGATTACCTTAAACCTTTATGCCTCGTCTCGTGGCACTGACATGAATTTCCTTGTCGGACTGTATGATGCAGACCCGGAGGGCAATGAGGCTCGCCTGACCGAAGGTGCACTGAAGGCTTCGCACCGTGAGCTGGACCCGAAGCGGTCAAAACCGTGGCTTCCAGTCCACACGCATACCAACCCGCAGCCTCTGGTGCCGGGACAGGTGTATCAGTTTTCCATCCCTCTATTTCCCACAGCCAATCTATTCAAGGCGGGGCACCGGATTGTCCTCAAAATCAGCAGTGCCGACGATGAGCCAGAAGATATACACCAAGTGGGTTTTGAGCATCTTTGCCGGCAGACGCCCAACACGATTACAATTTATCACAATGCCCAATATCCATCGCACATGCTTCTACCCATAACCAGAGGTAATATCATCGGTACTTACGTGTCCGGAGGAGAGATTAGTTTAAAGACCAAGGAATTTATGAAACTGACTTAAGCCCGAAGATAGGAACTCGCAAGCTGTCTGCGCCCTCAGCTTGGACAACTCGTTACACTTGCTTCAACTTTGCTACTGCCCCTGAAAAGAGGATAATTGGCTAAACTATACCATCTTTGGCCAGTTTCGTTATTTCCTCCTCAGTATACCCCAGCATGCCAGAATACACCTCAAGATTATGCTCACCGTGGAAGGGAGCGGGAGTCTTTACATCTCCTGGTGTCTTGGAGAGCTTAAACACGGAGCCAGGCGTCTTGACTTTACCAGAAACGGGCTGCTCCACCTCGATAATCATCTCCCTGCTCAAAAGCTGCGGGTCATTACACACTTCGTCAAAGGTGGGGACTTTCACACACGGCACATCAATGTTCTTGAGTTGTTTCACGATTTCTCCCGCACTCCTTGTTTTCGTCCACTCCGTCACTGCAGCATCGATTTGCTCTCTATACTTTATTCGCTCCTTCTGGTTAGAACAGAGTGGCGTGCCTATCAGGTCTTCTCTCTCCATGACTCGGTAAAGCCTTTCAACTTGACTAAGTGTGCCAGTATCGATTCTTACCGAGCCGTCTCTGGCAGGATAAAGATTACCGGGTGTCATCGCGGGATGGCCATTCCCCAGTCTCGGCGGAACCCTGCCATCTATGAAATAATGGGGGGAAAATTCTATTGACGTCAGAAGCCATACACAATCCTGTAAGGACATGTCTATCACCTGTCCTTCACCTGTTTTCATTCTATGCAGTAAAGCAGCCACGATGGAAAACGCGGTAAAGAGGCCAGCGGAGAAGTCGGCTATGGCTACCCCACATTTGGTTGGGGTATCGGGCATGCCGGTAACGCTAATCAAACCTCCCATGGCCTGAATGACTGGATCATAGCCCATATCGTCCCGACGAGGACCCGTATGTCCATAAGCAGATACCGAAGCATATATAAGTTTAGGGTTCAGCTTACAGAGCTCTTGACTGCCAAGACCTAGCTTATCCATGGTGCCAGGGGAGAAATTTTCGACTACTACATCCACTTTCTTGGCTAATTCCCGGCAAATATCACGACCTTTCTCAGACTTTAGATTAACGGTAATACTTTTTTTACCCCGATTTAGTATAATAAAAGTGCCGCTCTCCAAGCCTTGGGTGAGCGGGGCATCGTTTCTTACGGCGTCTCCCCCCTCTGTCCTTTCCACTTTGATGATCTCAGCCCCAAGGTCTCTCAGCAATAATGTGCAGAAAGGCCCTGCAAACACCTGAGTGAAATCTAGTACTTTAATGCCATCTAGTGCGCCTGCCATTTCATCCTCCTGATACCCTGACTTATAGAACTGTTTTGGTTGTGTTGGCTACCTGAGAAAAACCTCTCTTGGCAGCATAGATATATTCTACCATAAGCCTCCAACGATGTGTGAACTGAACCATTTCTGATGTCCCAAGGTCAAAACGGGTAATTTGACAAGAATTGAGAGCGGGTTGTATCATTTTAGCACCGTCGATTTTTCCGAAAACGGCTGAAGCATTAGAGTTACAGATATGAAATACTAGTAAGACAATGCGGCGGTTTTTCAGGGAGAATAATTCTAAAATATCAGCATGGAAAGGGGGCAGGCTATATCCGTTAGTTGCGGCGTTATGATTGAAAGTCTAGGTGGCATTACAAAGAAACTTAACTTACTTGCGAGGAGGTATAGCCATGGAGTTTGAAGGGAAGGTGGCGATAGTTACTGGTGCAGGACAAGGGATAGGTAGAGGGATTGCTCTTAAACTGGCCCAAAAGGGAGCTAATATAGCTATAGCCGATTTAAACCTCGAAACCGCCGGTGGGGTAGCCGGTGAAATTAAGGCATTAGGACGTGAGTCTATTGCTATCGAAACAGATGTTACCATTAGCTCCCAGGTAAATCAGATGGTACAGCAGGTGCTTAAAGAATTTGGCACGGTGGACATTCTCGTTAATAACGCGGGGTACGTTGCCCCCATGATGACACCCTTTTTTAAAGAAACTGAGGAGTATTGGGATAAAGTAATAGCGGTGTGCCTCAAAGGTGTCATCCTCTGCTCTAGGGCGGTGGTTGATACTATGATAGAGAAAAATAGTGGGAAGATTGTAAGTATAGCCTCAGACGCGGCCAGGGTTGGGCAACAGGGACAGGCTGTTTACTCCGGTGCCAAAAGTGGCGTGGTAGGCTTTTCCAAAGCTATAGCCAGGGAGCTAGCCCGCTATAAAATTAACGTTAACTGTGTTGCCCCCGGCGCCACCAATACCCCAGCGTTTGCAGCTGCGCCAGCAGAAATGAGAGAGGCGGCAGCCAAAATATATCCCTTCAGGAGAGTAGCTGAGGTAGAGGATATTGCCAATGCCGTAGCTTTCCTCTGCTCAGATGAGGCTTCTTTTATAACGGGACAGACGCTCAGTGTTAGTGGTGGCTATACCATGATATAGGACTACTCTAATGCTCACACAGGGAGATTGAAATATGAAGTATACCGATATCATTGTAGAGAAAAAGGGTGCGGTAGCCTGGATTACTTTGAACAAGCCCCATGTCAAGAATGCGTTGGGCAGGCAGACGTTCATAGACATATTAGCGGCACTGGACGATTTCGAAAAAGACCCGGCGATAATGGTGGTAGTTATCAAAGGAGCTGCAGACACGTTTTGCGCAGGGGTAGACCTGAAGGAGCACGCTCAACGTGTGGCTACTGGGGACCTGTCACTTAAGGCCGAATTCAGCGCACTTGCCGATAGAGTATTCAATAGCCTGGAAAACTTCCCCAAAGTCACAATTGCTATGGTACAGGGGGTCTGCATGGCTGGAGGCTTCGAGCTAGCCGAGGTTTGTGACTTTATCATCGCCGACGAAAACTGCCGTGTGGGAGACGGACACATCAGGACCGGCCTAGTACCTAATGCTGGTGCTTCAATCCGAATGCCGCGGAACATTGGCATGAGGAAAGCCAAGGAGCTTCTTTACACTGGGGACCTTATCAGTGGCAAGGAGGCTGAGCGAATTGGACTGATAAACAAAGCAGTGCCCGCCGATAAACTGGAGCCAGCGGTTGAAGAGTTTATCGCTAAACTGGTGGATAAGCCCCCACTAGCATTGCAGGCCATGAAGATGCTCGTCAATCGTGGCCTGGGCTGTAGCGTGGAAGCCGGTTTACAGCTGGAGCATCAGACAGTGAAGGTTCTGGAGGAAACCGAGGATTTCAAAGAGTCAATAGCGGCTTTTGGTGAGAAGA
>Ga0315552_1001195_pt1 | contig 15799 bp, 23 predicted proteins | sample SalMarSW160170MG_2_FD_203102 | JGI IMG/M metagenome (GOLD analysis project Ga0315552, IMG submission 203102) | Salt marsh sediment microbial communities from the Plum Island Ecosystem LTER, Massachusetts, United States - Salt Marsh Sediment SW1601-70 ...
AGTTTGCTTGGCTTTTTGCTGCGATGTTTACCGTTTTCTTAGCAGTATTAGGATTGCGAAGCCGATGACTATCGCGATGACCGCTGCGCTTCCAAACCCTATCACGTACGTGTCAGTCATGGGAGCCGGCGTTGGTGTCGGCGCTGGTGTAGGGTCTGGTGCTTCTGCCACGCTCATGTAGGTTATTGCTTGTGAGGGTCCGTAGGCTGCGGATCCTGCGAACGTAGCGATGATCTGGTAGTCGCCTGGAACTGGTGGTTCCCACGTTACGCCGTAGGCGCCAGTTATGTCGCTTGTTGTGTTGCCGATTTCGTAGAAGTTGCCGTTAGGATCCAAAGTCTCCAACACTACTTCAACGCCTTTTGCGTCTGCTGGCCTTGCTTGTTGCATGAACAGGTATTCCATCCATGCGCTCATGTCTTCGTCGGATATTGCTGGAGTGCCTTTGAGGCTGAATTCGAAAATATCATTGGTGTTACGTCTGCCAGTTTCAGTTTGATCAGTGACTGTGCCGGTAATCACTACGCTGGATCCCACTGTTGGAACAGTCTGTGGCGCGGAAACTGTGGTGGCGCTTGGTCCCTTGCCGAAGGCGTATATTTCATTGTCGAAGAAATTGAGACCTACGATAATGCCGTCTGCCATGTACGTGTTTGGCGAGTTGGGAGACATTCCGCCTCCCCAAAATAGTATTTTCCATATTTCCTCTCCAGTTGTTGCGTTGATGCAGCGTAAGTTTGGACCGCGCCATAATGGCTGAGTGGGCGAGTGCTCACCACAGACCGTGTAGAGTTTGCCGTCAGCGATGACGGCAACACCGATTGGAGAGTTGCCGCCGTAGCCGACTTCTTGGCCGACTGTTGTAGCGTTGTAGGTCCACAAGACTTCTCCTGTCGTTATGTTATAGCTTCTTATTTGTCCGCCGTAGCCATAAGTTAAAAATTGGCCTTCGTAGACGTTTTTAGACGTGCCATAGAAGTTCATTTGTACTTCGGGTTCACCCTCCCAAAGCTGTTCCCCTGTGTCTAAGCTGTAGCCCCAATATTTCACCTGCTTATCCGATCCAAAGATGAAGACGCCATCTTCTGGATACACACCTATCATGCTAAACCCGCCTGAAAACATGGCTACTCCTGAAATGTTTTCTAATTGCGATGCATATGGCGGCGTAAACGTCCTGTCCCACAGCTTATTGCCTACTTTCCCTGGTTCCAGACTCAAACACGCTATTTTACCCTGAACAATCCCGCGCTCGTCTTTTCGTCCTTGAGTTCCAATGATTACGTATTCATCCTCACGCACGCAACGGATGCTACCCGTTTCATTTAAAAGTTCATTCCGTGGACCATATACGTCCGTGGTCGCTATTGACGCGTTTATTGAGTATGCATTCATCCCGTCGTGCACGTAATTCTTCGAAAAAGCTCGACCTGTACCGAAAGCGCCTCCCGAAGGTCTCCATTGCCAAGCTGAAGTTCCCGTTATGTCCCCAAGCATTGTTGGTATTGCAGACACGTTCCACACTTGCAAATAATAGGCGGGTTCAGCGCCCCGTGGTGCAAGATTATTAAGCTCGTAGTTGCATAAGCTTCCGTCTTTGCCGTAGACTCCAAATCCGCCGAAGGTCATGCCGAAAAAGGACATGCCAAACGACACGTTAGCTACTTTACATATAGAATTTCCTGTGTAAGCGTCAAGCAGCTCCCAGGTTTGACGCCCTGAAACGGTTATATCACCCTCTGGTAGGGTGACGCCGGACGTTTTCCACATGTATGCGTAGCCTCCGTGCTGGTTAGGCGACTCATAGTTGTATATCTGACCTCTTGACGGCATAGTATCATTCACGTATTCTAGCGTTTCACCTGTATACAGATCAACGACCATATAGCCCTCTGTGTAATGTGCGTCTGCGCGGTAGGCGTAGTAAATTTTGCCTTGGATGATCATCGCTGTTAAACCAAGACCTTGGTAGTGCGCCGTTTCGTAGCCTGTGCTACTAAACTCTTCGTCCATGAGGCCTCCAGTGTAATACGGCTTTGTCCACAGTATGTGAGCGCTTTCCGGCCCTATACCCCCGACGAAACGATCAGTTACTCCGCCCGAAGCGCCTGCCGGGTAGTGTTGAAAATCACCGCCCAGCCAGTTTCCTGCGAGCACATACCAGTCTCTGCTTGCAGTGTTTATTGGGCGCTCCCAGGTCCCTGTTGGAAGAGGCGATTCAGACCATGGCTGTATTTGTTCCTCCTGCACGGTAAATGTCACTTCAGAGCTTTCAGCTTCGGAGTAAGTTCTTTGATTTGTTCCATCGTCCTTAACCGTTTTAGGGAACCAAGCTTGGACAGTGTATGTGCCGATTTGATCAGGCGTATAAAGAGTCCAGGCAGCGCCCACTGGATCGGTCTTTTCAATCGTTATGGTTTCGGTGGTCCCTTCAGGGTCTGTAACGTAAAATCCTACATTATACCACGCGGCTCTCTCACCAGCAGCAGCAGCAATTTCACCGATATCCGGCGGCAAATCTGCAGTCCACATGACAAGCAACACCTGTTGATTGACACCGATAACGTTAGGGTTAGCAGCACAGTAAACGTAGCTATAGTAGGAGTATTCAGCAGCGTTGACGATTGGCAAAGTTATGAGCGTAACAGCAATAGTTAACATCAGAAACAAAGCAATCGCAACAGCAGTTTTGTTTTTAGACATTTTTCTTTCTCCTATATTTTTGTGGTTAACCCTCTCTGCACAGTTAATATATAAGTTTTTTTTAATAATAACTAAAAAAGTAAAAAAATCCAATTAATAGTAAGGACTTCGGGAGACATCTCCACAAAAGCGAGGTTTGTTTAAACACTTTTAAACTTGCAATGTTGGTAGCCTTCCCCTAAAGGAAGAAATTTTGAACCTTAAACCGCTACTTCTTGTGTCTTTTTATTCTTTCTTGCCGTTGGGTTTTCTTGCGCCAATCTCTTTTTCTCTGAGTTTGCAGGGAAAACCTTTCATGGTATAGATTAGACGACATTTTTCGGTGATGAGCTATGTTCCTGTAAAACGTTTCGCAGTCTATCCTGTTTTCTTTGAGAGCTTCAATGTTCCTGTTTAAATCTGCCTTAGCTTCAGCGTCAGTTGCGTTGTCAAACAATTCCGAGTAAACAAGGTAAGCGGCATGGAACGGAAAGTTTGTTGGTTCGTCAACCAACAGTTTCTCTGGAAAGGGGGTTTCATTCTTGTTAGGTTCTTCTGTCATGTTTTTCCCGCTTTTTGCAATGAAGCATGTGGGTTTTCCCTCTTTTATAGGTGTTCCTATACAAATGGATTTCGGATAAGGTTCTTCCATAGATCAGCATCAAAAACACGTTTGCGCCTTCTTGCTGAGTGAAAGGATTGTTTTGATGTGAGCCATTTTTGAAACCCAGCTGTTCAGATAAATTGCCTTATCCTTCTTGCGTCATCCTCTAGCGCGTTTGCGCCGCGGATTTTGCGATGATGCAGAAATGAATGTTGCTTGTTCATGGGGATAACGTGGACGTGAAGGTGAAATATCACTTGACCAGCGGCTTCGCCGTTATTCTGCACAATCCTTATGCCTTCAGCAGATACTGCGTTCTTCACGGCATAAGCCACTTTCTTCACGATTTTGTACAGGTGCGCCACTTCTTCCTCTGGAATCTCATAAATGTTCTCGTAGTGTTTCTTTGGCACGACGAGTGTGTGACCAATGTTTATGGGCTGTATGCTTAGAAACGCGATTACTTCGTCATCCTCATAGACTGGGCGTGCAGGCGCTTCTTTGCGCACTATTTTACAGAATGTACAAGGCTCAGACATGGTGATTCCCGCTTTAATTATCCCAACACGCTGTGGTTTTTTAGTTTTGTGTAGACGTTAAAAGTGCAGCTATAGGTTTAAAAGAATTCTATAGGCAATATAACGTCATGGATACGTTGGTTGACGACATAGGGAGTTTCCCGTTACCGCTCGGCGTTAACAGAGAGACATTCAACAAGGCATATCAGCTTGCAAGAGAAGCCATAGTCAACCGAAGGGACATTAGGAAAGACGATTTTCTACTGAAAAATTTCTGTGCAGTCACGCTTGATTCATTTAAGACAAAAATCATCTCAGGATTGGATGTGGTTAACTATCCACAGCAATATGATGGGATCAAGCAAGTCGGCGATGCCATTCACACGGCAATGGCGAAAGGCTCTTTCCTAGTCGAAGAGAAGCAAGCGGTTCTGCCAGAAGTGCAGTTAATCAGCGAAGAAGCAAAAAACCTTAGCGAAGAGTTTAGAAAGAAAATTCTGTTACGCGTGTCCCTGTTTGGTCCTATGGAGCAATACCTGAAAGAGATAGGAACAACGCCGTACAGTGATGTACTGGAGAGTTTCGCGGAGACTATACGGCGTTTCGCCAAAAACTCCATCTTGAACTCCAAGTACATCGAGACCAAGGTGGTGTCTATAGACGAGCCAAGCTTTGGGTTTCTAAGCATAGCCGCTGGAAGCAATTTGATACGCGATGTTCTGGAGAAAGCCTTTGACTTTCAAGGCGCAGTAAGGCAGATTCATCTTCACTCATCGTCAAGGTTGCCCGACTTGTTGGAAGTAGGAAATATTGATGTGTTGTCTTTTGAGTATGCCGCATCGCCAAAAAACATCGAAAGTGTCTCACGGAAAATGTTGGAAGACGTGGACAAGCAGGTACGCGTCGGCGTTTCAAGGACGGATATAGACTCGATCATGGCGGAACTGCATGATAAAGGCGTGACGAAGCCAACTGCGGAGCAGCTGGTCGAAGGCGAAGAAGCAATAAAGAAACGCTATGTTTCAGCTAAAGAGAAATTCGGAGACCGAATGACGTTTACGGGTCCTGACTGCGGCCTCGGAAGCTGGCCTTCCCAAGAAGCAGCCCAGCTTTTACTGAAAAGAACTGTGGACGCCGTAAAAAAATTGTAATAAGTGGATTGCGGCTGTGGCTATATATAAGGGAGGGGGCTATAGTCACCGCAGAGCATTAAAGCGCAATTATGATTTAGTTTTTAGGTGCTGCTTTTTCTACTGCGTTGTTTAGGCTAAGCATTTCTGTGTGTGCCTTCTTGACCAAGTCTGCTATTGTCTCTTTTGTGGGCATTGCGGCGTTCAGCGAAAGCGCAAAGGCTTTTTGATGGGCAGTTTTCAACAGCATGACCATGTTTTCAGGTGTCGGATAAGCTATGCTCAACGACAAGGCGAAAGCTTCCCTGTGGCTTTGTTCGAAGCTCTTGCGTGCTTCTTCAACATCGATTTTGAGTTGGTTTCCGCCTATCATGAGGCCCTCATCCAAAATCGCCCTCATGGACAAGCCAGCCTCAACCGCCTTGATTCCAAGCTTCGACAGCACAGCTGCGAGCCTCTCCGAAATAGCTTCGCCCTTCCTAACCACTAATGTGTCTTTGCTTACCCAGACGCTTCCAGACTCGATTCTAGTGGGCAAACCAACCGCGTTCAGCTGACCTATTATCGGACCAGGCGGCTGTCCAGTGTTCCCTGCGGGAATAACAACGTTCATAGCGGCAATATCACCCGATTTGGCTGTCGTCTTAACCTTGCCGCGTTCTAAAAGAAGCGCTAACTTAAACGGGTTAAGATTGGTGAATAGGAAAAGGTTTGATCCCTCCAAGTATTCCTCGAGCTTCTTCAGGTCATCTCGCCTTATGTCTTCGATTGCAAATTTTGTCAGCGTGTTCTTCAAGACTCTCATGTAGACCTTGCCAGCCAGGTTCTTCTTAAACTCCTGAAGCTGCGCAGCGCGAACCTTCTGTAAGCTGGCGATCCCTATCGATTTGTATCCTTTCAGCAAATCTTTTATCTCTTCGATTTCGCTGGTTTTTTCTTTTAATACTTGTTGGGATGGCATCAGATTCCTCTCTTGTTAAGGTTTAATTTTTACAGGCTCACCCATGGATGTCTTAATAAAGGCAAATTTGATGTTCTTGAAGCCCCGTTTAAGTTTTCCCTCTACAACCCTCAGAACAGCTTGGATGTTAGCAACCAGCTCTTCATCTTTCATGTTCTCTGTTCCGATGGGACACTGAATTATCGGTTGGTTGCGCATTTTCACAACAACCGTCTTGCGATGCTTCGCTATCAGGCTTGCTATGTCCGCGTTGGGTGGAACAGGCACGGGCAGTTTTCCCCGTGGACCCAAAGCTGGGCCAAAAATCCTGCCTACAAGCGGCATCAACGGAGCCTCAGAAATAAACACGTCATAGTCACTCGCTAATTTTCGCAGTTCCTTTTTCTTGCCCGCTAACGCTTCAAGGTCTGCTTTTTCGATAACGAGTTCCGCTTTCGCTTTTCTAGCTTTAAGTGCCAATTCGCCAGGGGCAACAACGCAAATCTTGTTCGGTTTCCCTGTGGCATGAGGCAGCTCAATAACCTGTTGGATTTTTCCTTCAGGAGATTTCATGTCGATTTCTTTAATGTCTAGGATTAGCTCTATTGTTTGGTTGAATTTTTTTTGTCCAGATTTTGCTTTTGCCTCTTTAACTGCGTCCAATAGCGTTTTCTTGTCTAAGGGCATTATGGGAGCCTCGTGCCAATGTGGTGTTGGAACCCAATTATAAAAATATTCGCTTATTCTTCGCCTTTTCCAAACAGCTCTTCATAGCTACCTTCATCAATTTCCTTTTGCACTTCGCGCGGGTCTTTGCCTTCAACGGTCACGCCCATGCTGACACAGGTTCCCAGCATTTCCTTGGCGGCACCCTTCAAAGTTGATGCCAACAATTCTGGACGCTTCATCTTGGCTATGCGCACAACCTGCTCCATGGTGAGGTCGCCCACTTTCTCCGTGTTAGGTGCCCCTGAACCTTTTTCAATCTTCAATTCGCTCACGATTAGCGCTGAAGCGGTGGGAGTGCCAACGCTAACTTCGAAGGTTTTGTCTTCAACGTCAACAGCCACTTTCACAGGAACCTTCATTCCAGCGTAATCTTTCGTAAGCTCGTTAATCCTGTTCACAACAGCCATGGTATTGATACCCAAAGGTCCGAGTGCAGGACCTAACGGTGGACCCGCGGTTGCTTGTCCGCCGCTTACGAGTAACTCTACAACTTTTTTATCAGCCATTTATGCTTCACCAGTCTTAGTTTTTGCTTTTTCAACCAACTTAACGTAGTCCGAATGAACCGTAATCGGCAAAGTAAACGTCGCCTCCAACAACTCAAGCGTAACTTCGTCTTTAGATTTATCAATGCGCGTTATCTTCGCGCGCATCCCCTTGAATGGCCCGCCAGTTATCTCCACAACATCCTCCTCGTCCACGTCTTCAAGAACTGGTTTTCTGATAATGTACCGTTCAATTTCGGAAAAACTCACCAAACCGGGAATTCGAGACCGCACATGTCTTACCCCGGCTATGGCTTCTTCCACCAAGTGCGGGCCATCAGCCTCTATGAAAACGTACCCTTTTAGCGTGTCAGGAACAAGTATAGCCTTTATCGGAATATGGGTCATTTTAACCTTCGCGGTGACAAGCCTTGCCACGTTGCGCTCTTGCCCAGTTGTCGTTTTGACCACAAAAATATTCGCCGAAAATGGCTCCTCTTCTTTTTTCTCCATAGGCTTCTTCCTTCTACGTGGCTGCAGTTGCGGCTGTTGCGCCGCCTGCTGCAAGAGACAACAGTTTAATTATGAAACCGACAAGCCCGACTGCACCTATGCCTAACAAGCTAATTTTTATTGATAGCCAAAGCTCGGTTCTTCCCGGTTTCACCGCTAACTTTAAGGTTCTCGCACATTGAGATAGAAATGACCTTACACCCATATTTACCGCACACTCAAGATTTCACTAAGGAATAATAAACGTTACTGTGATTTTTGAGGTTTAAAAGCTAACTGCACCATAACTATTAAATTTTCTTGTATGAAAGCCCAATTTCCTGTAGCGCCGCCAGCAATTTCGGCTTATCTGCGCTCTTTATTCCTTTCCAATCAAGAATTGCGCAATCAATTTTTTCCACGGTCTTTTCCACGCACTGGCGGAGCATTTCAGAGTCCACCCATGGAACCGCGTACTTTGGAATCATGTGGCTAAAAAACGCTTCACCATCCAAAGCCATGCGGGTAAATCGCTGATTGTAATGTGTTCCGCCTATGCCGAGAACCGCTGTTTTCTCAGAAACGCCGAATTTGCCAATTGCCGACATGGCAGCGTGAGCAACAGCTTCGGCAGCCTTCGAATCGCTCCATTGCTTCGGTGAACTGCCCAACTCCACAAACATGGCAGGCACATCCAACGAAGGACCATGATGGGTACACTCGTAAGAAACTTCATACTCAAGCGTCATTCCTTCTTTGAAAAGCATCAGCGCCTTTAGCGCGTTTCGCATTGCAGTGGCGGGTGAGACAGAAACTTGTTTTGGCAACCCGCCGAGTTCTGCCGCGGCGAAATTGCCAGGCGTGTGAACTGAAAGCGTTGGCGTGCCGCTTGTGCTGCTGTGCCGTGAAATGAAGACGATTAGGCTTAGGTTGGCGAAGCTGTCTGGCAGGTGTTGCGCGTTTACTGCTTCTTCGTTTAGTATGATGAGGGTGACTTTTTTCCTGTTTATATCGGCTGAAAAAATGGGGTTTTCCTGAAAAGTCTCGCCTGTGACGCTGAAAGGATAGTGATTAAGAACTTGTTTTGCGATGTTTAAGCTTGCAGTGTCTTTGCGTGAAGCAACAAGCAGAATCATTGCCTGATCACCCTAATTGAAGCGCTGCGGCGAGAAAAAGGTTTCCATAAAGCTTATTTGCTAAACTCGGTTCAACCTTTCTGTGAGAGAGACGAGAGAAAAATGCACCTGATCAATTTCAAGGAGTTATCCGCTAAGCAGCTTAACGCGTTCATTGACATGGGCATCGAGGTTAAACGCAACCCTGAAAAGTACTTGAAAGCGTTAGACGCTAAGTCGTTGGCGTTGATTTTCCAGAAGACCAGCACGAGGACGAGGGTTGCGTTTGAAGTGGCTATGACGCAGCTTGGCGGCCACGCGTTATACATAGACTGGAGAACCACGAACTTCATTTTAGCGGACATTTACGATGAGACGCAATATTTGTCGCGCAACGTTGACGCCGTAATGGCGCGGTTGCTGCGGAACGCGGATTTGCAGCGGATGGCGAAGGCGTCGCGTGTGCCAGTGATAAACGGGTGCGACGAGAAGTACCATCCCAGCCAAGCCATAGCCGACCTGATAACGATTAAAGAGCGGAAGGGCACGTTGAAAGGCGCAAAACTCACGTTCATAGGCATCCACAACAACGTCTGCAACTCGCTGATTGAAGGCTGCACCAAAACGGGGGTTAAGCTGACTACGGTGACGCCGATAATCAACGAGCACGCACGGGATGAGAAGCTGATGCAAGCGGCGAAAAAAACGGGGTTGTGGCAAACCACCTTAGACGCGAAAGAGGCAGTTGCGGATGCGGATTTCGTTTACACGGACACGTGGATTGACATGGAATTCTTCACCGACCCGAAATTCGCAAAGGAGAAAGAAAAACGCCTCAAACTCATGATGCCCTACCAAATCAACAGTGCATTGCTGAAAGGCAGCAACGCCTACATTATGCATGACATGCCCATCCACAGGGGATACGAAATAAGCGCAGACGTAATTGAGGACTCGCGTTCCGTAATCTACGAGCAAAGCGAAAACAGGCTTTACTCAGCCAAAGCCATACTGCTAAAACTATTGAGCACTTAAGCGCTCGGAAAAGACTATACCCCCTTATTTAAAGACTGAAACTCTGGTTCACTTTGCGGAATTTCAAGCTTTCGATGTTTTTATATAATTGATAGAAACAAAAGAATTTCTGGAGAAGGAAATGTCTTCACCCAATTCTACCCTTTTAAAAGGGATGAACATAATCGCTTTTGTTTTAACTGTTCTTGTCAACGGCTTGGCAGGCAGTACTACAATTCTCGGTGGCAAGTTTACAGCTGAAATTTCTGATGTGAACCCGACGCTCATAACTCCTGCAGGTTACGTTTTTTCGATTTGGGGCGTTATCTACATCTTACTTGGGATCTTCGTAGTGTTTCAAGCATTACCCAGTGAGAAAGGAAAAGACTATCAAAATAGAATTGGTTGGCTGTTCGTCCTAAGCAGCCTATTGAACATTGCTTGGCTTTTCCTTTGGCAGTATGAGTATCTCAGTTTGTCTGTTGTTCTAATGTTCCTCCTTCTCGCAACCTTGATTGCGATCTACCTGCGCCTCAACATCGGCAAGTCAGCAGTTTCTTTGCGCGAAAAACTCGCTGTCCACTTGCCCTTCAGCGTTTACTTAGGTTGGATAACTATAGCCTCTATTGCCAATGTGGCTGCTTTTTTGGTTTCAGAGAATTGGGATGGCTTTGGAATAAGCCAAGCAACATGGGCTACTCTGATTATAATCATCGCCTTGCTGATCACGCTACTCGTTATAGTCACTAGGAAAGATGTAGCGTATGGGTTGGTGATTATCTGGGCACTAGTAGGTATCGCGGTGAAACAGAGTGAAAACCAAAACATCGTTGTAATAGCCGAAATAAGTGTAATCATTATTGCAATGGTTTTAGCTGCATCAATACTCCTCACAAGACTTAGGCGTAAATGAAGGAAAATGCAGAAAAAGCTAAAATTTCGCAGGTTCCAGTCTAAACCGTTTACCTTAGGATCATGTTGACGAATTTTTCTGGGTTAAACAATTCTAAGTCCTTGTACGTCTGCCCCACTCCAATAAACAGGATGGGCTTCTGCGTCACGTACGTCACGCTTAAAGCGGAGCCGCCTTTAACGTCCGCGTCCACCTTCGTCAGTATCGTCGCGTCTACGCCTATGCACTTGTGAAATTCTTCAGCCTGCATAACCGCGTCATTACCGATAAGCGAATCCAAAGTCAAAACCGTCAAGTCAGGCGAGACAACACGCTTCACCTTCGCAAGCTCGTTCATCAAGTTCTGGTTCGTCTGCATCCTGCCCGCCGTGTCAATCAAAACAACGTTTATCCCCTGCGCCTTAGCGTGGCTAATCGCGTCATACGCCACAGCTGCAGGGTCCGCACCATACTTGTGCTTGATCATGCGCATGCCCAAACGCCGAGCGTGCTCTTCCAACTGCTCAATCGACCCAGCGCGGTAGGTGTCGCTGCAAGCAAGCACCACCGAATAGCCCTTATCCCAAAGGAACTGCGCAACCTTCGCTATAGTCGTCGTTTTCCCCGTGCCGTTAATGCCCACAAAAAGCAGAACAAACGGCTCGTTTTTCTTGCGCTTCTCCTCCACTTTTTTCAGCAAATCGATTTTGTTGTTTGTAAGCATAACTTCTAAAAGCACTTGCCGCAGGTTTTCCTCGACAATTTTCTTGCGGTCTTCTAAACGCTTGACCTGCACGCCCACTAAGCGTTTTTCAAGCTCATCGCATATTCGCTCTGCCACAGGAAACGCAACATCATTCTCAGCAAGGTTCATCTTAAAATCTGAAAGAATAGGACTTAGGTTTTCAGCCGTAAGCTCGGCTGTGGTGACTTTGGTTACGAGCCCTTTAAAGCCTGACTTGAGCTTCTCAAACATCGCTTCAAGTTTTCCCTTCTCTCACAGTGGCAAGTAAACTTTCAAGTCTGTTTCTGCCCGCGTTAATTCTCTGGGCAACTTGCGTAAACTGCTGTTGCGCTGAGCGCATAGTTTTTTCTAATTCGCCTAACCGTTCTTTGACTATTTCCTTTGCTTCTGGCAACGTTTTCTCAACGGACACGCCTGCGCCCATTCCGACAACCACCTTGTCAGGGTTCGCCAGCTTCACTTTGATGTAGGAACTGCCGCCTATTGGGACAAGGAGTTCCGCGTTCTCTTTTTCCTGTTCTATACCCTCCAAAGTCATATTAGCGTAAGTCAAGTCTGTCATAACCGCGTTCATCATGCTAATCCGCTGTTGCAGGGTTTCGGCGGTCTGCTCTAGAAAGCGCATTTCAACGCTGAGTTTGCGGAGCTCTTCTTCCTCTTTGCTTATTTTCGCCACATCTTACTCCCCAGCGACCATTTTCTTCAAAATCGGATTTTCAATCTCTTCAGGCGAAACCTCTTCAACATTCAATATTTTAATATGAAACCTTTTAACGCGGTGCTTGCTGCCGATTTCCGCATAAACTTTCTCAACCGCATGCTCAGCTTTAGCAACCACCACTTCTTTTACGAATGACGTCTTGAAGTTTGGCTTGCTGATTTCGCCGGTTACTCTGAAAACCTTCATTTTACTCATCTTCCTGCACAACATCCAGTGCATTCCCAATTATAAACATCTCGGGTCCCGTGGTCAAAGAACCAGCTACAGCAGCATGCCTGTTGCCTATTAAGCCAGTGCCCACATAAGGTATTCCACAGTTAACCGTGCCAACGTCAACGGGAACCTTGAAAACGCTTTCCAGAATTTTTCTTTCCTCGTCCTTCAACAACGGATGAGCCAAAACGCCTTTGTTCGTAGCCACAGCCAAAGACCCAACATAAGGCAAGCCAGCAATCTCGCCTGTAACCGCCTCAACGCCTAAGGTTTCGGCAATTTGCTTTATTTGTGATTCTTTGAAGCGCGGGTCAACAACCGCTCCATGATCGTTGGCTAACACCAGATTGCCGTAAGCCGTCTTTTTCGTCTCCATCACCGCAATGTTACCATCAAACACCGATTTAATCGCGGATAATTCTTCTTCTCTAATCGAATTGGGAAGCAGAATCCCATTGGAGTTTGCACATACAAACGCGCCAGTCAACACGGAGCCGCTGATGGACGTATAAACAAGCTTCACTTTCAACCATTCAGCCGTTCTCTCGGCTTTTTTCAGCGGAACCATTTTCGGAATTATAACAATCTTATCATTGGCAAGCGAGTAAACGCCTATGCTTGCACTTCCAACAATGCTCGATAAGTAAACGGCCAAGGATTATTCTCCTTCAGCCAAATAAAGCGTAACATTACCCTCTTTGTCTTTAGCGGCGCGCACCCGAATCTTTCGCGGAGGCTTCTCTATGCCTCTACCCCAAACTTTCTCGTTGACATCATTGCTTATAACAAGCTTGGGTAATTCTCCTTTTTCCTCTTCCGCTTCAACACGCATTTCCAACTTCATGTGCTTAGTTATGAAGGCTCTAATCATCTGCATGGCTCGAGGAGCTCTTTTCTTCGGCGGCCTAACCAACGCCTTTCCCAACGGAATCGTATAGATTCTTTCTTCAACAAACTCTTCTTCCTCTTCCTTCTTTTTCCTTCTAGAAGGTTTAGCTTCTTCCTCTGCTTCCGCTGGCGCAGCTTCCTCTCCCGCTTCAACCGTTTCCTCCGCAGTTTCTTCTTCCAAAATTTCTTGAGCAGCTTTTTCTTCGCTAACGCCTGCGTCTGCTACTTCTTCTTCAGCCTGTGTTTCTTCAGAAACTTGTTCTTCTTCTTTGGCTTCTTTTTCCATAGGTTCCTAATTCTCCTACGCCTTTATTTTCCGTTTTCTCCAATTTCTTGTTCGCTTAGGGTTCGTCCTAACCTTTCCATCAGTCCGCACAATTACCCATGTTGGAACAGCCTTTTTCTGTTTAGTAGCCTTAGCCAACCTACGCTTTTTAGCTGGAGGTTTAATTCGCGCCATATTCATATCCTTCTAATTTTTGTTTCTCGCTTCCGAGATTGAAGCTGGATTAATATTTGTTTCAGTTTAGCATCCGACAATGGTATGGGTAATTTGCCTACTTGCGCCAACTGTATTAGTTGGAGCTCCAACTGCTCAGTGAATTCCGGCTTAACCATTTTCAAGTTCGTCAGCCTTTGCCTAGCTTCAGGAGAAAGTATCTGCCTCAGCAGCGCCTGCTTCTGCGCTTCTAACTGTTGCTCAGCTTGAGCTTGTTTTTGTTCATCAGTCATTCTTTGCTGCAGAGCTAAAAGTTTTCTTCTGCGAATCTCCTCAAGCTCTTCATCCGACATCTCATTCGCCTTGATATTTCCTGAGTTCAGGAACCGCTTTCACCAGTTCTTTCTGCAGGTCCTCAGCTACTTCCTGAAGAAGTTTTCGCCCTTTTGGAGCCATTGTTCTTCCCTGAGGGCGTGTCGTTTGAACTAAGCCTGCTGCTTCTAGCTGCTGAAGGACTTTTCTGATGCTGCTTCCACCAGCTTTCACCGCGTGCTCGGGTTTAACGCCGAAGTCTTTTCTTCCTCCGTAGTCAGCGCGCAGTTTTTCTATGCCCATGGGACCGTGAACGTAAACCTTACGCAGTATTGAAGCGCTGCGTATGTACCACCAGTTGGGGTTTTGCGGTTGTTTTTCCACGTGAGTGCCAGTTTTAGCCACGCTTGCCCATGCTGGAGGTTGCACCTCGTCAACGTTTTCCCTTAGGTATTTGGCTAGTTTTTCAATAAATTCGTATGCTGGAACGTCGTAAGGAGTTGTCAAGATGCTTGGTTCCTTTTGGTTTTTCCTTGCAGTAAAATCATGAAGCTAAATATAAAGGCTTTCACTTTTTGTGGCGCCTATAAAGTATGAAAACGTGCCCTCTGACCTCTACTAACGCCGCGGCAGCCTGTTCAGCAGCCTTCGTCGCGATGGCCTTCGCGGTTTCCTGTTGCAACGCGCTTTTTAAAATCTTGACTTTAAGCATCTTGTTCTTATTCAGCTGTTTCTCAATCTCACTCGAAAGCTGAGGAGTCAAGCAGTCTTTGCCGATCCATATGGTAGGCTTTTCGTCTTTCAGCTTATGCCTGACGTGGCGTTTCATTCGGGTAGTTATCTTGCTCAAGTTTGGTTTTCTCCCTTTTCTTTTTCAAGGGTATACGCGTTTTGCAGCCGCAGCTTAGACACGTAATCACAACGTGGGGTTCCCTTTTCTGCCTTATGCGCACGCGACAATTGTCACCCGGCACAAGCAGCACATTGCAGTTTTTGCAGATTTGGCGCTTATGCTTTGTTGGTAAGGGTATTTTTGCGGCCATAGCTATTTTTCTGGCAGTTGCAATGTAGCGGCTGGAGAGCTGAGGATTGCTTTTGTAGACGTTTTTAGCTTGTTGGAAAAGAACTTGTATTCTCTGCTTGGCTATTTGCTTTGCAGCTGATTTCATTTTGACATCTCGCTTTCCGTCATGCGTTATTCGAGTTGCGACTAATCTAGAGTTAGGATTCTCGGTTCATAACGCTTTTGTTTGCAACCAGAAACTCTTAATTTAGGTATAAAAATGAGCGCAAACCGTTTAATGAGTAGCCCGTGGTTTTATCGCATCTTCCTAGCTATCTGGGTTGTCAGCGCAGTTATTGTTATGTTCTTGTTAACCAGATTTGACATGCTCGTTCACGGCCAGCTTTACAATTTCGGCTTGCAGTTCGACCCAGCATGGGCTGACTCGTACTATTTCTATACGCAGCTGATTTACGTTGGTCTAGGCGTGCCAATGACCCTGAGCATCTTCTTCATAGCGTTAAGTTTCACGAGGAAAATCGACAAAGCCTCAGAACCAGCCCCCAAACAAGAGCTAAAGCCCCAGCCCCAACCTCGACCAGTCGTCCGCGAAGAGCGAAAAACAAAGGAAAAAAACAACGGCGACCACAGCATGGTTATCTCCTGCCCCAGCTGCAAGAAAGTGTTCAGCACACCTCTAGTTATGCTTAACTTTGAGGGCGGAAAAACTAGGCTTGTGAATGTCTGTCCCTACTGCAATCACGTTCTAGGCAATGCAGAAAACGAACAAACGCCCAAGAGCGACTTTCAAATCGTAGATGCAGATAAGAAACTGACACATTAAAAATCGCTCAGATTTAGAAAATTGGTGACTTTT
>Ga0315552_1001198_pt1 | contig 15779 bp, 17 predicted proteins | sample SalMarSW160170MG_2_FD_203102 | JGI IMG/M metagenome (GOLD analysis project Ga0315552, IMG submission 203102) | Salt marsh sediment microbial communities from the Plum Island Ecosystem LTER, Massachusetts, United States - Salt Marsh Sediment SW1601-70 ...
TGGAACGCCTGAAATACGAGGTAGTCTCCAGAGAGGTCATCAACCAGGCAGCAAGAAGAGCCAGTGTGCCTGAAGTCGCATTGGCGACAATTGATGATCTGAATTTATTCGGAATCCGACCATCTGCTAAAGCGCGCCTCGCTTACCACCAGGCTATCCAGGAAGTAATGGAAGAATATGCCGCTGTAGGAGATGCAGTGATTATCGGTAGAGCGGGACAGGTGATTTTGAGGGGATTTCCCAACGTCCTGCACATCAAGGTTATCGCACCAGCCTCGATGCGGGCTGAAAGGATCGCCCGTTCAAACAATATTTCCTTCGTTGCAGCACAAGCCCAAATTGAAGCCAGCGATCGTACTCGCCGGAATTATCTGAGGCGCTATTATCATGCTCGTTGGGATGACCCTGCCCTTTATGATCTCATTATCAATACATCCCGCTTAGAACCAACCAATGCCGCCTGTCTGGTTTGCCAAGCTCTAAGCCAATGCTTTCAAGGGACCAACCAGATCCAAAATGCCTCAAAATATCCCCAAAACGACATTGAAAAAACTCTTTAAAGAAGAAACTCACCCCCATTCCAAGTTTGCCCACCCATCCGAAGAAACATTCGCCCGTATATTGGAATATTACGGCATTGAGTGGGAATATGAACCCAGGACATTTCCTTTGGAATGGGACGAGCAGGGAAACGTTATCGAGGCCTTCGCTCCAGATTTTTACCTACCCAACCAGGATCTCTATATCGAATTGACGACCTTACGCCCACAACTGACTACACGCAAGAACCGCAAAATTCGGCGGATGAATGAACTTTACCCCCAGGTGCATATTAAGCTGTTCAAAAGGCGCGATCTCCATAACCTGATGGTCAAATACGGACTGGACCAAGAAGCACAACAATTAACTGGCACACAAGCTCAAGAGAGAGAACCGTGAGTACCGATCCAACCGATAGATACCGAAGGTTGGCGAGCGATCTTAGCGAGATCTTGATATCGACTGAGCAAATCGAAAAGCGCGTCATTGAGTTAGGAAATGCCATATCTCAAGATTATGCCGGAAAAACCCCAATATTGGTTGGTGTACTGAAGGGTGTACTTATCTTCATGGCGGATCTGTTGCGAGCTATCTCAATTCCTCTGGAGGTCGATTTCATGGCCGTCACCAGCTACTCGTCCGAGACACGCGCCAGAGGGGTTGTACGTTTGATAAAAGATTTAGAAATACCTATTTCAGGTCGAGAAGTCTTGTTCGTTGAAGATGTGGTCGATACCGGATTGACCTTGAATTATTTATTACACACTTTGAGAAGTCAACACCCTGCCAGTCTGGAAGTTTGTGTGCTCTTCAATAAGTCAAAACATCGTCTGATTGACATTCCGCTGAAATATAAGGGATTTGATTTACCAGACCGGTTTGTGGTCGGTTACGGTCTTGATTATCGCGAACACTATCGCAACTTACCATTTGTAGCCTTATTGAAACCCGAAATTTTCCAATCAGGAAAATAAACAAAACTGCTAACAAATATTCTTACCTGTTTCCTTACTTTTCCCATCCTTGATGTATTGAAAAGAACCAAGCTCCGATTCATACTTCTGGGAGCTTGGTTCTTATTAAAAACAGGGGCCCCAACTAACCATCCAGCATTTCCCGTCAACCCTTGGCAAGCACTTGGTTATGTCCTACTGCTTTCGCAGCATTAATAACCAACCTCAGTGCGTCCCTTAGGATCCTCTCTCAGCTCCACTTTCTTGACTAGTTGTCTGAAAACTGCCGGGGTCGAGATCCTTTCAAACAACTCACTTCGAAAGCTTCATAACCTTGAGATCTGTCGGTCACATCCGCTCCTGGTAACCCTTAGGTGGGTCTCCCTCCGGGATTTCTCTCCGGAAGCTGTACCAAAATTCGGACATCACCTTCACCTGACGAGGTAGCTTTCCAATTCCTTGGGGCTCCCTCACCTCTCCGAAGCATATTTTTACAAACAAGCTTCCTAAAGGCTCTTAGACTATACCTAATTTCCTGATATAAGTCAATATCCCCACCTTAAAATTTCTATTCTCAAATCTTAAAAATTTCTTACAGTATGATAAACTTCAAGCCTCCCTCTGGTCCATTATTTGAACGGTTGTGAATTATGAAAAATTTCAAACGCGGATTTCTCTTCACCATAATTGCTTTTTCTTGTGTGTCATTGGCTTTCCTTTCAGGGTATTTCCTACATGCATTTTTAAACCCCAGTGGGAATAATTTCCCAATCCTAAATGAGGCTTACAATATTTTAATCACCCACGGCCTTTATCCCACTCCTGTTCCTCCAGCCCTCGAGCATGGCATGATAAAAGGAATGATTCAGGCATACGACGATCCCTATACTATATTTGTTGAACCAGTACAACATGAACTTGAAAGCGAGAATCTCCAGGGAAGTTTTGGTGGGATCGGGGTAAAACCAGCACGCAACCAGTCTGGTGAGTTAATTCTATTTCCCTTTCCTGGTAGCCCGGCCAGTCGCGCTGGCATCCAAGAAGGAGACATCCTCATTGCGGTAGAAGGATTGGAAATTACCCCATCCATAGATATTGATACAATTCTAGCCTCTATTCGGGGGCCAAAAGGAGAAAAGGTCGTATTAGAGATCTTGCGCCCTCCCGATCGCAATCCAAAGAAGATTTCCATTACGCGTGAAACGATCCCCCTGCCATCAATAATCTGGTACCTGGATCCAGACAAACCTCTCGTTGGGATTATCCAGGTGAATATCATCGCCGCCAGCACACCTGGGGAGATCCTGAATGCAGCTTCTGATTTACAAATGCGGGATGCCACCTGTATTATTCTTGATTTGCGAGATAATGGCGGTGGCCTTGTATCCTCAGGTATTGATACTGCCCGTCTCTTCCTTAAAAACGGCGTGATAATTCAGCAGCAATTCCTTCACCAAAATATTGAAACATACCAGGTCGAAGAACCTGGTTTATTAGCCGAGATACCCTTGGCCATCTTAGTAAATCATGGAACAGCCAGCGCTGCTGAAATTATCGCCGGCGCTCTCAAGGCTCACCATCGGGCAGCATTGATCGGTATGCCCACTTTCGGAAAAGATACCATCCAACTGGTATATGACCTAGAAGATGGCTCCAGCTTACACATAACTGCTGCTCACTGGTGGATTCCTGATTTATATCCTCATCTGGCAGGCAACGGGCTACAACCAGATGTGCGGGTTGAGGGGGCATCATCAGGACCTGACCCGGTGATATCTATGGCGGTGAAGATTCTCCTCAGCAGCCAGTAATCCCACCATCTTTATATGTTAAAATTCCTGTTATGGGAGTAAAGACCGTCGCCACGAATCGCAAAGCCAGACATGAATATTTCATTCTGGATACATATGAGGCCGGTTTGGTATTGCAAGGAAGTGAGATAAAATCTATTCGAGCCGGCAGAATTAGCTTAGCCGAAGCTTACATCAGCATAGAAAATGGGCAGGAAGCCTGGTTGGTTTCCGCTCACATCGCCCCATACGATCAAGCCAGCCATTACAATCACGATCCCACCCGGCCTCGTAAATTATTATTGCATCACAAAGAAATTAGCCAGTTATGGGATCAAATTCGCCAAAAAGGGGTCACCATCATCCCTTTAAGGGTTTATTTAATAGACGGTCTCGCCAAGATAGAAATCGCAGTGGCTAAGGGGAAAAAACTTTATGACAAGCGTGCGGCTATCGCTAAACGAGATGCTGAGCGCGAAATCGAGCGCCAACTGCGCCAGCGAGGATAAAGATGCCACCCAGCACAATAATGGGGATAAACCAACTCTCCTCTGTAGAAAAACGAGAAATCTACGCTCGGCTTATCCCTACAGAACTGTTGGAACGCTTTAACTTAAGTCCTTACCTGGTGGATAAGGCTGGTCGTGACCTACTATGGTTACATTGCCCGGCACAGGAAGCCAACGTTGAAATGGCGTTACGGCACAAAGCCGGGTATCCAGATCCTATTCTCTATGGGCACATGACCGACACCCTTAACGGTCAAATCCACATCTTACTCTATGTACTCAACGACCCTGATTCTCCCCGTTTTGATATTGACCGCTTGCCGGATGGCACCTCAACAAAACTTGGCACGCAGTGCCGGAATATCGATGCTGAGCTAGCAGCTATGAGAGCCGGACTAGCTCCCGGACAAATCCGGGCGGGACTACGCTTCCTTCCACATGCTATAAAAGCTTTTGAACTTTTTATCGAGAGCCTGGGGCATGAACTGCACTTCGCTGAACCACTTTATTACCATAATGCAGCTCTATTCGAACGTTATGGTTTTGCCTATGCGAAAGGCAGGAGATTGATGGATCGCATTCAATCCGGTTTCAGCCCAGGCGGGGATCTGCTTGCCTTGCTAGATGGATCTAATCCTTTCCGTCTCCCAGAAGCTGCCCGTAGCATTCGATTACGTTCCTGGGCCATCCATGATGGCATTTTAGGTGAGCCTTTTACGGATGTCACCATGTACAAAAACCGTTTAAAATCGGCAGGATTATCCACTTCTCAAGGCTGCCCTTGGTAGTCCATGCTGTCAAACAACTTATTCGCTCTGGTCATTACTTTTGCACTGGCATTGGCCTGGCTCAGATTGAACGATTATTTTGCATTCCGAGGCTGGATCAGTAGTCAGCTCAGCCGTAAGATCATCCACATGGGCACTGGCCCCATATTCGTGTTTTGCTGGCTGCTTTTCACCCGGGCAGCCAGCTCACGTTATATGGCAGCCCTGGTTCCTACTACGATTACGGTTCAGTTTTTACTGGTCGGCGTAGGTTTGATAAGGGATCAAGCCGCAGTCCAGGCCATGTCCCGAACTGGTAACCGTCGTGAGATTTTAAAAGGACCCCTTTACTATGGAATCGTCTTCATTCTCGTGACTGTAATCTATTGGGATACCACCCCGATAGGCATGGTAGCCTTAATGTTGATGTGCGGTGGGGATGGAATGGCAGATGTGATCGGACGACGGTTTGGCATGCACAAATTGCCCTGGAATCCGGGGAAATCTTGGTTTGGTTCCTTGGGTATGTTTTTGGGCGGCTGGATTTTCTCTTCCCTCACGATCGGGATTTTCATAATTTTCAATATCTATTCCCAGAGTTACTCTTCCTATTTAATTCCGATTTCTTTGATTGCATTGGCTGGAACGCTAGTTGAGTCTCTTCCGATTAGGGATATCGATAATATTACCGTTCCTTTTACGGCGATCCTGCTGGGCCACCTTTTATTCTAATCGGGACTTGCAATTTCCCATCCGGCTATGTCATTGGTGATGGCTCGTAAAAAACCAATTGAAATGAAAAGGTAGAGAAATGCTCCTCATTGATGGAAATAAATTAAAGATCAAAGACGTGGTGCAGGTCGCCCGTCATGGCGAGAAAGTGGGGTTAGCTGAACATGCCCATCAAAGTATGGCTCAATCTCAAGCTTGGGTGTCAGCGATAGTGGAATCTGCCAAACCGGTATACGGTATCAATACCGGATTTGGGATCTTTTCTGATCAACGTATCTCTCCCAATGATTTCAAGACGCTCAGCCGGAATCTGATCTTAAGTCACGCTGTTTCCACCGGTCCTGAACTACCAGTGGAAGTAGTCAGGGCAGCTATGCTGATCCGGGCAAACACCCTGGCGAAAGGCTTTTCTGGGGTGCGGCCTGAAATTGTCGACACTCTGCTTGAGATGCTGAACCAAGGTGTAACCCCACTTGTTCCGTCCCAGGGGTCTTTGGGTTCATCTGGTGATCTGGCCTCTCTCTCAAATCTGGCGCTCGTTTTCACCGCGGACGCAAAAGACTTAGATGAAGAGTCAGGTTGGGCTTACCTCAATGGATCAAACCAGTCAAAAATGAGCGGAAGAGCTGCCATGAAAGCCGCAGGGATACCCAGACTGATCCTCGGTTCCAAGGAAGGTCTGGCATTGATAAATGGTGCCACCTTCTCTACCGCGATCGCTGCCCTGGCTGTTTTTGACGCTGCCCGCATGATCCACCTAGCAGAAATATCCTTATCGATGAGTCTGGAAGCCTTACTTGGAGTCTCAGCAGCTTTTGATGAACGGATTCACCAAGCCCGTTTACATCCCGGTCAAATCAAAGTGGCTGCAAAAATTCGCCAATTGACCCAGGGCAGCACGCTAATAGATTCAGCTGGCCGGGTACAGGACGCTTATTCCCTTCGCTGTGCCCCGCAAGTTCAGGGAGCAGCTCGGGAGACGGTCGCATTCGTTATGGAAATTATCGAGCGAGAGATAAACGCTGCAACAGATAACCCCTTGCTCTTTAGTCAAGATGAAGCTATCTCAGGTGGCAATTTCCATGGAGAACCGGTCGGGATGGCGATGGATTTCCTGAGTATCGCCATGGCGGAAGTAGCAGCTATTTCTGAAAGGCGAACCTTTCGCCTTTTGGATGCCCAATTGAACGCAGGATTACCCCCCATGTTGGTGGATACCCCGCAAGACGCCGGCATAAACTCCGGTATGATGATGCTACAGTATACGGCAGCTTCTCTAGTTCTGGAAAATCAGACTCTGGCTAATTCCGACTCGATACACTCTCTGCCCACCTCCGCCGAACAGGAAGACCACAACGCCAATTCGATGACGGCTGCCCGCCATACCCGCCAAATTATCGAAAATATAACCCATATCCTGGTTATCGAGGTTTATTGCGCTACCCGTGCCTTATACATGCGTCTGAGGGAATCTCCACAGGCCAAGATGGGGAAAGGCGTTCAGGCAGCTTATGATGCTCTCCGGAGTCGAATTCCATATACCGTTGGAGACGCCTGGTGGACGCCAGAGATTGAAATCGTGCAAGACATGGTGGCAAAAGGGATTTTTGACACTATTTCAGCATGACTTCTGTCAAGGTTGTTATATTGACTACATCACCTAATTCTGATAGAATTTACCTTATAAGATAGGTATCCCATCATTGAAAAGGAAGGTATTATGCTTCTAGAACAAACCCAAACAGATCAGATTACGATCACCGAAGCAGCCGCGCTAGCAGTCAGTGAATTACTCACCAAACGCAACCTGGAAGGATATGCCTTACGAGTCTTTGTTGCAGGAGGAGGTTGTTCCGGATTTCAATATGGTATGGCGCTTGAGGGGAATATCCGGGATACTGATCTGGTATATAACCAACATGGAGTTCAAGTAGTGGTGGATGAGATTTCGATTGATTATCTCAATGGTTCTACCATCGATTTTGTTGACGAAATTATGGGGAGTGGATTTAAGATCGAAAACCCCAATGCGGTCGCATCTTGCGGCTGTGGGAACTCCTTTAGGACTAAAGAAGATCCCGCTGATGCAAGTAGCAGTTGTGGCTGTAATTAGATGCAGATCAAGCCTGGATAATATTCACTCGTCTTTCAATCAGTTACTTGGGAAGATCATCAGGGCGCCATTAAAGGCGCTCTGTCTTATTTAACGACCACGTAAGAATGATATTAGTGTCCCAAAAAAGCCGATAACCCCCAAACCAACGATGATAAAACCTATTGGAACGCCAGCCGTTCCTGAGTTTGAGGTATCCGGTTCAAAAGTGGGGATTATCAAAGGAGGGGGCGCTGTAAAAGTGGGCAGGCGTGTGGGAGGCACCTCCACAATGAATTGAGCTGCCAGGGTAGGATCGATCGTTGGTGTTGTGCGAGGAGTCGGTGTTGGAGGAGGCTCGATCAAGGGTAAATTCCCAACAACATCAACCAGAGGGGCATATACCCATGCTACCCCTCCAGAAACACCGGGATACGAAATTTGCACCCATAAACCCCCGACCGAACGACCCAGAGCTGGTACTTGTTGACCAGCAATTAGCACGCCTACAATTGGATAGTCCGTGCTGGGACCACCCCTGACATTAATTTGTTCTTGATCCGATTTAACAATAGCGGTCGGCCCGAGTGGTGTGCCCGTAACTGTTGGGATGGATACAGTAGGAATTTGGGCTTCAGGATATGCCCACGCAACAGGCACAAAGATTATATAGGAAACAAAAATGCTCAAGCCAATGAATAAAAAAACTTTATAAATCTTATTTGTCATCAAACCTCCGGAATCATCAAAAAGATGTTCCTGATAAGACTAAGGCCGATTATAATCTAACTGGAATTTTATCGATACCCTACCACATTGGGATGGTTTATTATGGATGGACGGATATTTCACGGGGATATTACCCCGAAAGAAGTCAGTCGGGCTTTACTCGCCCATTTCAACCGGAATAACTGGGTGGCCCAACAATTGGGGAGTGATGACCAAATAGTGGTACAGATTGCTACACGGCAGCGCCCTGTTTCTGGAGGACAGACCGCTCTCAGTGTTACACTCCAAAAAGTAGAGGATGGTCTGGCTATCCAAATTGGGAAACAGGCCTGGTTAGGTGTCGCGGCAAGTTTAGGCGTGACCGCACTAGCAGCATTGAGGAATCCTTTCAGCTTGTTAGATCGTTTGGACGATCTGGCCCAAGACGTCGAAAACTTGCAGCTCACCCAGGATGTTTGGGGAGTTATCGAAAATTTTACCAATCTGCGGGGAGCTTCCTTTGAGCTTTCAGAGCGATTGAAGCGCATAGTTTGCGAGTATTGCAGCACAGCTAACCCGGTAGGCGAATCGAATTGTATCGCTTGCGGGGCTCCATTAGGCAAAGTACAACCACGTACATGCCTTAATTGCGGCTTTATTGTCAAGTCAACTGAAGTAACTTGCCCGAACTGCGGTAAACCCTTGTGAAGAAGTTCGCAGTTTCCTACCAGGCGCTATCAGGCAGGAGCAGACAATAATAAATTTGTGAAAAGAGATTCATCAGGGGATAAATAACTGGCGATTTCGTAGCGTTTTGCGCTCGAATGGGACACCATTTCCTTTAGCAGATAACAACCACAATGTGAAAAGGGCTCATGGTGCCCGTAGGAGAGTCAGTGTACGGTGAATTGCTGGAAGCAATTCTTGGTCTTCAGATCTGGTAAGCGGTACAAAAGACATAGCTCGTTGCCCATTCACACGTGATTCCAAGCGTGATTCTAATCGTTCCAGTTGGGGTAATGCATCTAAATAACCAACCCGCCCGATCTCTTCCACTGCTCGAATACGCACTTCCAAAGTTGCCGACCGATCGGCAAGAATATCCACCAGATGAGTGCAAGCAAAAGGACAGGCGTCTAGCAATCGGGCAACGTTATTCTCTAACTCGGGGTGTTCAACCAACGCTTGTAGAATAGAATAACTCTCGCGGGTACGCATTTGAGCTAGGTAGGCTGTTAATTTGTGACGCACCTCCTCCGGCGCAGGCTGACCGTTGCGATCAGGCATCAGCACTTCACCCAAGGCCCGGACGATTTGAGCTCGCACGGAAAGATCCGGGTCCGTTAATCTGGTAGCCAGTAAATATGCCACGAGACTGGAAAATCGTGGTGCTTGAAAATCAATTAGATGCTTAAGCCCATTTTGGCGAACTTCCGCCTCAGGGTGGATGAGCTGCTCCGCTGCACTCCAAACAGCAGGGAACAGTTCTATTTTTCCAGTGCTTTCTTCTAAAGTAAAAAGTGGGGGTTGAGGCATTTCAGGGGATATGGATTTCCTTGGCATATCCTCAGTATACCTTAAATCATCTTAATAACTGTTCGATGTTTTCCAGACCTTGCTGATACGTTTCCCCAAGAAACTTGCCGGGCATTCTTGAGCGCCATTCAACTTCCCTAGTAAAGACCCGTCCACCATACCCCACAATCGGCCTACCAGTTTCAGCAACCTCAGGAAGCCATTGGGCCCATTCAACCAGTTTAGTTGCGGATTGCTCCATCATTGCGACGAGAACAATCATTGACGGATTTATATCGCGCACCAGGCTTGCTAAATCTGGCAACGGGACTGCCTGTCCCAGATAAACAACCGGCCAACGGCGACGTCGCAGGATCGTACCCAAAATTAATAGGCTGCCTTCGTGCCACTCGTTAGGCGCGCAAGCCAAGATAATTGGGGGAACTGGTCTGGGTGGCGGGCTATTCAACATCCACATTAGCATGTGTTGGCGTAAGTAATTGGTTGCTAGGTGCTCCGTTGCCACCCGGATATTGTGGTTTTCCCAGGATTCTCCTACTTCTGCCATCGTAGTAGCAATAACCTCCAGGATTATTGTTTCTGGAGAATTAAAAGCTGTCGCTTCACCCAAAATGAGGTCTGCCTTCGATAAATCATGACTAAGGACAGCCGCGATCAATTGCTCTCTTATTACGGGAAGATAAGTTTTTTCTTCGAGTGCCTTTTCCCGGATAATAACACCTTCAGGCTCTGTAATAAGTCGACCGGCTTCTTGTTGATGACGTAAAGCCTGAATAGCCTGAGAGGTTTGCATGCCTTCATCAACTCGGGCTTTAACCCATTTCAAGTTCATGACATCCTTTTCTGAGTACAATCGGTGCCCACCAGCCGTACGCTTTGATAAAGGGTAATCATAACGCCTCTCCCAAGCCCGTAAGGTAGCCATAGATATACCCGTCATTCTGGCTACTACCCCAATATTATAGAGCGGTTCTTCACTCCCATCGTAAACATCAGGTAGTAATGTCATAATCACTCCAATGCTTGAGAACTTACCGTAAAAGTTTACCATTGGTCAATTTTCTTGTCAAGTAATATAGACAATTACTATTTATTACCTTGACATTTCATGTACATATAGTTTGAATCTCTTCTAAATCTATCTCATTATGTATCTCGGTTTAAGCCCTTATAAAGCCCCGGTCACATTTTCTCTGTGCAATACACCGAGATGGTTGAAGATGTTTGGTTTCCAAAGGGAGGTATGTACCAGGTGATAACCTCGTTGGCTTCGATTGCAGAGAGATCAGTTGCCCACTTTCTTTTTAACTCTCCTGTCTCCAGGATTGATGTTGAAAATGAACAGGTGAACTGGCAATTTTAGATTTGAATGAAACCGACATTGCTGCGGAGAAAGTAAATGTAAAATGGAGCACTTTTCTTCAATTCTAAATCAGCTTGTCTTTACCGGTAAATCACAGCCGATATCCTCACCCATGATGGGGATGTCTTCCATCATCGTGCTCACATAAGCACTTGGTGTAAACTTCGCCGTTTCCAAGCATCTGGCTGCGTGTCAGGAAGTTATCATCCACCGGATAATTAACTGGTGCGATAAATCAAAGGATCGGGACAGTTCAACTTCTACATGATCATATTAACCTGGAAATCTGTATAGACAGGAACAGGAAAATCGCATAAGATCAATGTGATATTTAGTCGATAGAAAAAATTTCAGGAGTAAGAAAAGATGATACTCATTACTGGTGCATCGGGCTATGTCGGCAGTCACCTCACTAAACGGTTGGTCGCTGATGGCTACCGCGTACGAGCTTTAGTGCGGAATAAACCGCGAGCTCAGGAGGAAGAGCGCCTCGAAGGTCTTGAAATCGAATGGATGGAAGGAGATGTAACCAAACCAGAGACTTTGGTTAACGCCTTCAATGAAGTCGTGGCTGTTATCCACACTGTGGCTATCGCAATTGAGAAAAGCGATCGAAAATACGAGCAGATCAATTACCAGGGCACGGTTAACTTGGTGGATGCAGCCAGGAAAGCTGGTGTAAGCCGGTTCTTGAACATGTCCCAGTTAGGCGCGGCATCTCACCTTCCTTATCGTTTTCTAGCTTCAAAAGGCAAAGCCCAAGATTATGTTGCCGCCTCCGGATTAGATTGGACAGCTTTTCGGCCTTGCGTTATTTGGGGTCCGGAAGATGAATTTGCCAACACCTTCGCTAAATTGATACCCTTATCTCCATTGATTTACCCAATCGTAGGAGACGAAAATACAAAGTTTCAACCGGTGTGGGTCGAAGATGTGGTTACTTGCTTCATAAAGGCGCTTAGCGACCGGGGGACGATTGGTAAAGAATATGAGCTTGGGGGTCCTGAGATCCTGACTTTGGAAGAAATCGAACGCCGAACATTGAAAGCAGTTGGAGCCCGGCGACAGATGCTTCATTTCCCCATGCCTTTACTACGAATTATCGTGGTGCTCCTGGAGATGTTGCTACCTAACCCGCCCATAACTCGCAGTTTGCTTGAATTGCTGGAGGTCAGCAATGTCACCGAAGAAAACGCCATCCACCAATTTGTATCTGAGCCGCGCCCCTTTACTGTCGAGAATATCGCCTCCTACATGCGAAACTTCCGTCTTAAGAACACCCTTTCCCAGTTTATGGGAAGGTAATTTCCTTGAAAGAACCGATTTGGAGTCACAGCGATGAATGATAATCAAACGGGAAACACCATCTCCCTGGGTGAAACCGGCCTACATGTCCCATCCATAGGCGTCGGCACCTGGTCCTGGGGGGAAAGATTGTTTTGGGGTTTCGGAAGGGGTTACAACGAAGAGGATGTCAAGGCTGTTTTTGATATCAATCTAGCTGCAGGTATAAATTTCTTTGATACGGCCGAATCCTATGGAAGGGGAAATTCTGAGCATTTGTTGGGAAAATTCGCCTTTGACCCTGAAAAAAAAGTGATCATCGCTACCAAGTTTATGCCTTATCCCTGGAGGTTATGGAAGGGCAGGCTGCTGGCAGCTCTGAAAAATAGTCTGGAACGTCTCAAACGAGACTCTGTAGATCTTTATCAGATCCACTGGCCTTTTCCACCCGTTCCAATTGAGGCCTGGGTGAACGGCTTGGCTGAAGCCGTGGAAAGTGGACTGGCCAGAGCCGTAGGTGTCTCCAATTTTAGCCCTGAGCAGATGCGACTCGCCCACGCCACGCTCGCAAAGCGAGGTATCCCATTAGCAACAAATCAAGTTGAATTCAACTTGTTGAACAGGAAAGTGGAGCACAATGGGTTGCTTTCGCTTTGCAATGATTTAGGGATCACCTTGATCGCTTACAGCCCTCTCTCCCAGGGGGTGTTGACTGGAAAGTACACATCTGAAAATCCACCCTCCGGAATTCGTGGGATGAGATACCGGGCTGGGTTGCTGGAAAAGATTCAACCACTAATCAGGTTGGCTAGGGACATCGGTCGTGAACACGGAAACAAGACCCCGGGGCAGATAGCGATCAACTGGACGATTTGTAAAGGAACTCTGCCTATCCCAGGTGCTAAGAATGCCCGGCAAGCCCAGGAAAACTTAGGCGCATTGGGTTGGCGATTATCCGAGAGTGAATTGATTGCCCTGGATAAAATCAGCCAGGAGATAACTTCATGAAAACAATAATATTTCAACATTAACCTCAAAATCTTCGACAATCAGGCTGGCGTTCACTATCTTACTCACCACAATATGGCTACGCGCAGGGCTTCTCCTGTTTCTATATTGAAAAGCAGAAACGTAAAATGATTAACTTTACGAGTAAATTCTAAAAATTATAGTAGTTACGCAGTTCAGGGGAAAATCGTGGGGGGATTGTCGCCATCCTCGGTAAGAGCGGAAGCGGAAAAAGTACCCTCCTGAACATCATCAGCGGTATTGATAAAGCAGATCATGGCAGCGTCATCCTCGATGGCCAGAATCTGACCAATCTCAGCGAACACCAGCGAACCCTATTCCGTCGTTAGAATATCGGCTTCATCTTTCAAATATTCAACCTTATCCCCACGTTAAATATCCTCGAGAATGTCCTTCTACCGCTTGAGCTCAAGGGCATTGATTCGAAGGATTCTCGCCAGAAAGCCGCATCCATGTTGGAGGCTGTGGGTTTATTTGATAGAGGGCAGGCCTTTCCAGATGTGCTTTCAGGCGGCGAGCAGCAGCGTATCGCCATTGCTCTTGCCCTCGTCCATGATCCCTTACTTGTGCTCGCCGATGAACCCACTGGTAACCTGGACCAGGAAACCGGTCGACAGGTGTTGCAGCTATTGGACGGACTTACTCGCCAGTCTGGCAAGAATCTGATCCTAGTTACTCATAGTGTTGAAGCAGCCAATTATGCCGATCGAGTCCTGAAACTACAGGATGGTGAACTTACCTACTCTTGATTACCTTCAAATATATGCTATTATCATAACCTGGCTGGTTGTCAAACCATAATAATCACTTTCCGGAGTGTGCTATGCTGACCATCGAACAAGTTGATTCAACCTCTAAATCCCAAGTAGATCGCTTCGTACGCCTCCCATTCAGGTTGTATAAGAACCATCCCCAATGGGTGCCTCCCCTGCTAATGGATGCTAAGATGTACCTCAACAAAGAGAAGCATCCCTTTTATGAACATTCCGAGGCTGATTTTTTCCTTGCCTCCCAGAGTGGGCGCGATGTAGGAAGAATTGCGGTGCTCAACAACCGGCGATTCAATGAATACCACGGTACTAAACAAGTCCAGTTCTATTTCTTCGATTGTGAAGACGACCTGGTGATCGCTAAGGCCTTGTTTGAAAGAATCTTCGAATGGGCACATCAGCGCGGATTGGATCAAATTGACGGCCCCAAGGGATTTGGCCCCCTCGACGGCTACGGTCTTCTCGTCAAAGGTTATGAACACCGTCAAATGATGAACATGATGAATTACAATTATCCGTACTACCCCAAACTCGTCGAAACCCTGGGTTTTGAGAAAGAAGTTGACTTTGTATCTTGCTATCTCAATAGTGAGGACTTCATATTACCGCCGCGGATACATAGCATCTCTGAGCGAGTTCAAAAGCGTGGCACGCTCACCGTCCATCGCTTCACTAAAAAACGATTGTTGGTTAAGTGGGCTAACCGGATCGGTAAGGCTTACAACGATTCCTTTGTGAATAATTGGGAATATTACCCGTTAACCGAGAATGAGATTAGCTTCGTCGTCGATAATCTGATGTTGGTGGCCAATCCTCGATTGATAAAAATCATCACTCACGACCAGGATGTTGTCGGGTTTTTATTCGGCTTTCCCGATGTCTCTGCAGCCATGCAAAGAGCACGGGGCCGCTTATTTCCAACCGGCCTAGTTGATATCCTTCTTGAAATGCGCCGCACAAAATGGGTCTCCCTTAATGGTGCTGGCATCCTACCGGAATTCCAAGGACGTGGTGGGAATGCCCTGCTCTATTCTGAGATGGAAAAAACTGTGCGAGGTTTCAGTTTCAAGCATGCTGACTTGACACAAGTTGCTGAAAGCGCTGTTCAGATGCGCAAAGACCTTGAGAACATCGGGGGAAAACCTTATAAAAATCATCGCGTCTTTCGTCGTTCCCTATAGCAACGCTGATTTTGTTCGATGAAACATCTGATTGATTTTCCGGGGAAATCCATTAGGTTTTACCATGTGCCATTTAACTGTTAAAACCTGACAGGTCTGTGGATGACCATCCCACGTAAGATTTGGAAGGTAGGCTGGCGCTATCTTTTCCGCCATCCCTGGCAATTTGGCTTGATGATCATTGGAATTGCTGCCACGATATTATCTGCCCTACCCCCAGCCTGGGAAGCAGCCTCCGTTATGCCGCGAGCAGCTCTACATCGCTCTGGATTGGAAAACAAAGCTCAAAAAACCATAAATGTTACTGCCCTCGCCGGGTTCATGTTTTTTTTTATGTGGTACGCTGCTGTTGTGGCTGCCTGGGATGGATTTAACCGTCAGCTTCGCAGGGACATTCGCAATCATTATCGGATACGCTTTGACCGCTCCTATCGTCATGAAATGGTTCATGGGCGGGATCTCTCCAGTGGTGAGTTATTTCTGGGGTACCCTGGGGAAAATGGCTCCGCGTGAAGTTATTAGTTC
>Ga0315552_1001202_pt1 | contig 15728 bp, 10 predicted proteins | sample SalMarSW160170MG_2_FD_203102 | JGI IMG/M metagenome (GOLD analysis project Ga0315552, IMG submission 203102) | Salt marsh sediment microbial communities from the Plum Island Ecosystem LTER, Massachusetts, United States - Salt Marsh Sediment SW1601-70 ...
GTAATTCTAAAGACCTCTCTTATCATCTGTCTATCTACACCCGGCTTTCCGATCTTGTCCAATAGTTCGTCGTCTCCGGTTTCGATACCATAATGGATTCTGTTGCACCCTGCCTGTGTCATTTTCTCAAGAAGTTTTTTGGAAATCCTATCCACTCTGGTTTCGAATAACCAGTTTACCCGCAGCTTCCTCTCCATCATAAGCTCACAAATTTCTTCGATCCGCTGCTGGCTTGCAGTAAACACCTGGTCCCTGAAAAGAAAAGCACGCACAGCAAAATTCTCTGACAGGTACTCCATCTCGTCGATGATTTTAACAGGCGACTTGAACGAAATCTTTTTTCCAAAACCAACCGGATAAGGACAATAAATGCAGGGAAATGGACAGCCTTTTGCTGAAAGGATGGGAAAGTAATTAAGAGGCCTGCCCTCCGGACTAAAAAAGCAAAGCCGGTATCCGCTTACAGGCAATGTACGATAGCTTTCCAGGTCAAGATTATCCAGACTCTGCTCAGTTCGTGAAGCGCCAAGTTGATTAACGCTGATAACATTTTGAGCGTCGCGATTATCTCTGAAGATAAGTCCCGGCACTTCTCGTAGAGAATTCTTAGATCCATCTTGTAATGCACGGATAAGACTCACGACGCCATACGAATAGAAGGGGTATTCTCCATCCACTATATAATCTATTTTGCTCTGGCCCAGAACTTCATCTGCAAGAACCCTCGCAGTGACGCCCAGAACTACTAAAACAGTTTCAGGAAATTGCTCCTTTATTCTGTTCAGAAGCTGAATGTCACCATAAAGTGAAGGCAAAGACAACATCGAAACAACAATGCCGGGTTTGGAATTGCCTATTGCAGCTATTATGCCATCTAAATTCAGACGCTCCACCTGTCCATCCAGAACTTCCAGATTGTGACCTGCTTCATTTAAGCCTGTGGCAAGATAAGGCATGAACACTCCAAAAAGAACATCCCCGGAATGACCGTAGTCCTTTCTTCGCACCAGGCGGGCATTGCCGAAGCCTCCCGAGTAGTCTCTATTCACATCCATGCCCGCAGGGCTTGGAAGGTTCAGTATCATTACCTTCTGACCATTAACCATCCTTATCCTCCTGTTAGCCTGATTTGCGTTGTTTGAATAACCTGCGAAAAGACTTTAGCCAAGAAAACAAAACCATCGATATCACGCCGCCACATTCGGTGAGGCTCCAGCACAAATCGATACACCCACTCAAAACCCATCCGCCGTACCCACGCTGGGGCCCACTTAGCATTGCCTGAATGGAAATCAAAAGCTGCCCCAACACCTATCATTGTGCACGCGTCAATCCTGCCAATATGGGCCGCCATCCACTTCTCTTGTTTCGGCGTACCCAGACCCACCCAAACGATATCCGGATTTGTTGCGTTGATGCGTTCCACCACCGCATTATCTTCTTCAACACTAAGAAACCTAAACGGCGGAGAATATGTCCCCACCACCTTCAAGCCCGGATACAATGATAACAATTTCTCAACAAGCCTATCAGTGACCCCTTCCGCCCCACCATAGAAAAAGTGTCGACAATCGCCTTTTCTACCCCAGTCACAGAGTTTTAGCATCAAGCTGGGGCCGGTAACTCGACCGTTATGCGAATAGCCCAGAATCCGCGCTGCTATTACTACGCCAACGCCATCCGGCAATATCAGGCTCGCGGCCCTCGTTGCGTCACGCATTGCCGCATCTCTCAGGCACATCATGACGCTGTGGGGATTCGTCATAACAACATAATGTCTCTGTCTATCATGCCTCCACTTTTCAACCGTATCCAGCACAGTACCGTAGCTAACCAAGTCAAATTCTATATTTAGTATTTTTGACCTCGAGCCCACAATAAGCAATCCCTGCGTGACACACTCCTGCTGCGACAACTATTGCTTTCCATTCTCCAGCCAATTCGAAGATAGGATTGCCAAGTCATTTGCATCCACGCCGCCATCCCCGTTCAAGTCACCTAATATAGGCTCAAATATAATAGTCACAGCACCTCCCGCTGGAAGTGCATCGTACATCAAACATGTCTCTGCAGCGACAGCCTCTGCACTTGGCTGCTCCGCATCCGAATGCAGATAAATTTCGTAATCGAGCTGTGTTCCGCCTTGAGCAATCACAATATTGCCTACTAACCAACTGTCGGGCACTTCAGTTGTCAGAGTAAGTGGCTCATTAAATATGTCCGCATCTCCCTCGAACTGCAGGTCGACTATGATAACATTATCAGATACCCGGTGTGTTTTTATGGTTGTGCCGTCTCGTTCCAAATAGTATCTGGCAACCTGACCTTGTGGAGCTATCCAGAGCTTCTGTATAAAATCTTCCACCAGTTGCTCCAGGTGCGCCCGGTATACCCTCTCGTTGACCGCCTGACCGCTACTTGGTTGATTAGGATCCTCAGTCAGATTATGCCACATCTCCACACCCCACCCTCCGACCGCGAGGACATCCTCAATATACGTCCGCAACTCGCCTACATACACATTATCCGCCAACGTTGTACCCCAAGGCGATGGATAAGGCGCAACATATAGTTTGAACAAATCTGCACCAACACCACTGTTAACTCCCCAATGGACCCCCCTTGCAGAAATATAGAGTTGCTTAGCAACCGCCACGACATCATCACCCAGCTCTCCGTAGGGCGCTGTGTATGTAACACACGGCTGACCCGTAAGCTCTTCGATGAACTGTTTGGATTCACTTAGTTCTGTCCATATCACATCAGCGTCTGCTCCATTCAAAGGCGGATGGTTCACAGTGTGACTACCGAGCTCGTGCCCCCGACTGAACATGTCAAGAAACACTGTCTTGTCCGCATAGCTTGTGATAATATTGAAAGTACCTCGCAGGCCATACTCTTCCAGTATAGCCGCCTGTTTATTGCGCATAACGCCATTATCGTCAAATGTAATGGACAAAGCTCCATACGCCCCACCCTTCCATCTCGCAATGCGAGTTGTTCCATTAGTATCAGCAAAAGCACCTCCACATAACAGACAATACGAAAGTCCTAATACAATCACCACCTTTAATAGTCGCTTCTCTGTGTATACTCTTTGCAATCTCATAAGTTGACCTCTCAATAAAGTAAGTAATCCTGGAAATGGTGAAAAACTTCGGCAAAGCCCTTAATAACAGACATGCCGCAAATCATCTAACTTGAATCAAACTCATAGCCTTAGTGTAAATCCCCATCAATCGATCATAGTAATTCTCAGTAGAGTACTCGTGTTGAGCCTTATCCCTACCTGCTTGGCCCATACTGCTGCATAGGTCTGGCCTACTCCAGAGGTACCTGATCTTCTCTCCCAGTTCATCAGCATTTCCCGGCTCGAAAAGCAGGCCGGTCACGCCATCCTCGACGATCTCCTGCAGTCCTCCGATGCGAGAGCAAACAACAGCCCTGCCGTGCAGCATTGCCTCAACAATAGTGTTACCGAATGTCTCAAGGCAAATACTCGGTAGGACTATAATGCGAGCATTCTTATAAAATTCGTGTTTTTTGGCGCCGTATAGATACCCTACCAACTCAATGTTTTCAGGTCTTTCAACTGGTAAACGAAATCTCTCTGCAACTGCCCCCGCAAGCTTAAAGTGTATATCAGGATTTTTGCTGGCAGCCTGAAACAGATTAATAATCCCCTTCTCGGCGCTAATCCTCCCAATATAGCCCACGTAATCGCCTAAGTCCGATTCTGCTCGCACACTATTGAAGACAACTGCATTCGGAATCACCACAATTCTATCTGCTGGAAAACCCTCACGGATGAGCAATAGACGTTGGAACTGGGCCACTACAGCATATATCGTCACATTCTCCAAAAAGAATTTTCCTTTACGAGCAATATAATTGCGAACCGCATACCCGAAACTCCTAAATATGTCACTCTGACAGTTAAGAAAGATACACCAGTATTCTTTGCCCCCCGCGCATTTCTGGCACATCCGCCCATCTGTCATAAACAAGCCATTTGGACATATCAATCGGTGGTTATGGACCGTCATTACTACTGCAATGCCAGCCTGGCCGCATACCCTTAGCACTGACGGTGAAATAAGAGGAAAGAGATTATGGACATGTACAATATCAGGCCTGAACTCATCCACACATCGCTGCATGGTCTTCACTGATGATAAGTTGTATATCCCACTAAAGAATGCACGAATCCTTCCAAACCGCATCCTCGAAATCTCTGTGCTGCTGCGTGACAACCTAAACAACTGGTGACCGCGCTGGGCTAACAACTGCGACCCTATATCCACAATAGCTTCTTCGCCACTATAAGTACCATATTCATTATGTACAATGAGAACACGCAACGTTTATACCGTGGGTCGCGCCACCCAGCCCCCACTGGCTAAATTGCTCTGCTTTAACAGCTCCGAATATCGCAACATTACTCCGTAGATAAAGTTCCAGACTAAAGCACTAAAAGGTGACACCAATGTTGGTCCAAAAAACGCTGCACTGTAAAATCCACAGACGCAACACAAATAGAAGACCAATACATCCTGTTCTTGTCTGCGTCTCAGCCTTGTGCTCAAATGCAACAGTGCGATTGGTATGCCCATATAGAGAGTCACGGCCAGTGAAAGACCCACGAGCCCAAGGAATCCAAATATGCTAATAAAGGAGTTATGCGGATTCTTAAATGACACATCCACCAGTCGATTTCTAAGGCCCTGTCCGAAAACCACATCTTTTGCCACGGTGGCTTGTATTATGGACTGCCACATCTCAAGTCTATGAGCACGCGTCCCCTCTTTGTGCTCCAATACTTCCGATGTCCCAAACACAGTTTTAACTAACTCGCCCTGGTCACGCGCGTTAGTCAGAAAGGGCGCGTCGATATCAGTCAAAAGCAATATCGCAAATGCAAAGCTCAATCCAGCCAGAATGCCAACGACCTTTACTGACAACCTTCTGTACCACAGCCTCCAGTAAACCAACAGAATAAAACACACGCCCAGTATTCCCAGCAGCGCGCCCCGCTCCATCGATGTTAGATACCCGGCGAGAGATAGACACACCAGCAGCGTTGTGCGTACTACACCGAGCCGATAGGCAAAAATACATGCGTATGCAAGCCCAACAGGAAAGTAAATATATGACGAGTCACTATGTCCAAGCAGCGATATTCCATTGACAGTCGGTCCCACGGAGTCCAAGGGATATACGAGTGAAACAAGATGATGGATGTCACTAATGATAATCGCCCAATAAAACCATCGTATGAACCAAGCTTGCTCTTGAAAAGAGCTAAGAGCAGCATAGCCAAAAAAGATAAATATCGCATAGTAAGCAATCGCAGAAAGTTCAACGCTTAAAAGCCCGGCCTCTCCGTAAGCAATAGCCACATACGGCACTATCATCAATACATATAATGCACACGCTACACCAAAACCATTACGCAAGAACTGCCTGATAAATTCTAATCTGGCATATAGCAAAATCATGAGGATTATTGTGATTTCTCCCCCATAAAGCGGCGGAATGCCGCAATAAGCCGCACCTCTCCTCAGAACAAGAAAAACAAACCACACCGCAATCGCCAGACCGATTTTAGCTCGGCGCCATATTAGGTAATCCGGATACAAACCACAGTGCAGTGTTGACAGCTTGTAACTACCCTCTATCATGCAACACCTTTGCACGGAAAATCACAAACGAACATCGTCTACAAGTCACAGAATCCTAGCGCCTCCATAACCAGTTCTCAGCTAAAAATGTAAAGTCAAGGAAATTAACAAGACTATCGACGTTCATATCAGCCATAAGCGCCCGTTCCTCTGCCAACCACATATCAGAAAACACACTTATGTCTCTCATATCGACCGTCAGATCGTTGTTCAAGTCCGCAATATTAGGCTTAATAAATCCAATCTTCTCAAAGGGAATACGCTCAAAACCCGAGAGAGTGTAAGCTGGCGAATCCGCTCGTAATGCCAAATCCATATTCCCCTCATCAACGAACAACGGGTCTTCCTTCTCAATGTTGTCGTCACTGATCCGATAGAATAATTTAAATCCTTCACAAGCACCAAGGCAGCCATCCTCAAGCCAAACGTTGTTTTGCCACCCGATGTTTCTGATAATCACACAACCCTCTGGCTCCTTGGCCTGTTCGAGTCCGTTGTCCAAAATCCTGGCCAGACGTGGATACTTCTCACTCCATGGTGGTTCCTTGTAATGATAACGTTCGATATTCTCAAGTAGATGCCAACTCTCATCCAAATATGGCGCATCTATCCATACTTTACCTCTTCTATCTGTGTAGTGAGCCGAGCCGCACTTAGCGATTACATTATTCTCGATGGTATTATCCCGTCCTCCGCCGCACATTATTGCCCTGCCACTGATTTTATATAACACATTTCCAAAAACCAAGATGCCGCTGGCGCAGTCATCAAGGTATATCGCATGCACGCTGTTCTCACCGCTAAGCGAGCTTTTAATGTCGTGAACGAAATTGTAGCGGATGATATTACCCCGCAAACCCCAATCCCTACCGGCATAAATCGCACCGGCGTCATCGACTTCGTAACACACATTGTGTATCTCATTTAGTTCAATTAAATGCTCATTGCCGTCAAAAAGAATGGCCGAATGAGGTGCATCATGCACCAAATTATTTGTCACGATACAGCCTACGCCGTTCAAACGAATCGCTGGAGCATAAGTCCTCTGCCAACGACTGAAGTCGTATATATGGCAGTTACGAATAAAATTTTCACAACTTATAAGTTGATAACGATTACCTCCCCAGGCCAAAACTCCGGCTGTTCCAACTGAATTAATTACACTATTCTCGATACCATTACGCTCTCCTGATATACGCGCACCCGCTGCGCGTATATTACGAATAATACAATTACGGATAAGATTGTCGGTCCCATCATTGATATCGATTCCGTCACCGCACCCCATCTCAATCCTCAACTCCTGCAAACCTATGTGAGAAGTCTCATCAAGCCTGATGATCGGCTCGGCAAGCAGAGATACTAATATCTCGCTGCCGGAGATACCAGCCGGCGGCCAAAAATAGAGAATTCCGCCTTCGCGATCAAGATACCACTCACCAGGCGAATCGATTTCCTCCAGCAAGTTAAGAACATAATACGGTGTGCCGGCAATAATCCCGTAACCGGGTTTTTCCGTAAGTGTTATCTCTTTCTTGGCAGTATCAATCCTAGCAATCTTGCGAATCTCGCTGGCCCATCCCCACCGCCAATAGCCCATAGCCCATGCATCTTCAGCTTCCTGCCAGCGCTCCGGTCGAGGATCCTCATAACCAAATGTAATATCATCCTTGGCTGAAACCGTCTGCACAAAGCCTTCATTTGGCCACCGTGCCACTTGCATGATTTTGCCATCAAAGCTCAACTCCACCGCCAATGGCTCGCTATAATCACTAATTCCGTGTTGCTGCAGATCGATCTTCAAACACTGACCTCGTGCGGAAGCATCGAGCCGGTTCCAAACCGGACTGGATGCGGTAACTGCGGAAAACCAACTTGGTTCTATCTGACGGCCCCCAATGATTCGGACATCTTCGTTCGGATAGCTCCTGTAAACCACCGGACTGTCTTCACTGCCGGAGTCTTCGCTTGTCAACTCGAAACTTTTCTGACGAAAGTACTTTCCTGCCCGGATATAAATAGTAACATCGCCAAGCGGAAGTCCTTCCTGCTCTTTGAGTTGGCGAATCACATCACGCGCCTTTTCGAGCGAACCGAACGGTCTTTCTCTCGTCCCAGGATTAGTATCATTACCGTTGCTCGCCACGTAGAATTCAGTGGCAAAAACTGCCGCACCAAAACACGACAAGAAAATAAAAATAATTATTGTGCGTCCCATTTCTGCTCTGTCCAGGTCAACTCCGGTAGCGCGCCTGATGTCAAACGCTGAAAGTAAACCCAATGATAAGCTCGCCTTGCTGCACTCGAGAGCAGCATTCCAACCGCCGCACCAGTTGGACCAAACAAACTTACAGCGGGAATGCCGATAAAGATTGCTAAAGTACATCCAAGCAATTCAGCCTGAAAGGCTGCAACCGGCTTTCGCAGAGCATGAAGCCCTGATACAAGTGGGCACGCTAACAGTTCTACCCCCATACCGATTGCACATATTCCAACTATAGGTCCAGCACCGGCGTAGGATGGGCCGAAGATTTTCACAAGCGCCCATTCTCCGAAAAGCAACAAGCTCAAAACAAACAGACTCACAGGCGCTAACAATATAATCATGGCCAAATTGACCGTCCTGCGTACAGCCGCACGTCCGTGACAGGCGGCGTGGGCTGTGCTGGGTCCGAGATATCGGCTGACGCCCATCAATACAGGATTAACAGCGGTGGCTAAGCTCATACATGCGCCGTACACACCGGCTGCCGCCGGACTCTCAAATGCAAGGATAATCCAGGGATACATTTGCAGAGTAAAAAAACGCGCTGCCGTCCGAGCGACCAGCCATTTACCGAAACGCCAGTTCTCATGTATATGGCTGCGCAATTGACCCCGAACGAAACCTATCTTCTTTCTTTTAGCAAACAACATAATCAAAGCCGCCGAACCGGAAAAGCACCCCATAGTAAGGTAAACAACAGCGGGCGTTAGCCATTGCTCGAAATATGCCCACAATAGTACGCCGATCGTGGCAATATTCACAAACAAACCCATCAACAGACTTGCCCACACTTGAAGCTTCGCCAGCAATACAAGCCGCATGAAATCACGCAATAATACAGATGCTGAAGCAGCCGCAAGAGCCAACAATACTTTGGCAAAGGCAGCCGACTCCCCTACGGCCAAGGTAACAAATCCTGCCAGTATAAATACAGCCACTGCAATCGCGGAGATCATAATATGACAAGCAAGCGTGCTACCAAGATAGAGTCGGCGGCTCTTCCTCTTCAGGCGAGGACTAAAAACAGTAAACGGCGCGCCGGACAGACTGAACTGCACGTCCATAATGATAACAAGCAGGGTAAAGCCGAGAATATAAAAACCATATTCTGTCTTACCACAAATCCGAGCAACAAATACTCCCGCTAAGAAATTGGTGATACTATAGAGTCCTTGATCGAAAAGAACGACGAGTCCCCGCCATACAGCCGGATGAAAAAAGGTAGAGGCCCAACGGCGAAGAATGGATTGAACCCAAACAAGCAGCAGCCTCACATATTCTGAAATGCCAGGCGAAACGCTTGTCGTCACCTCATCCTCAGTAGCTATATTGAACCTGGACAACGCTCCTCTGCTCATCGTAGCTTTCATATCGAACACTTTCTATGCTTATGGCCTCGGACGTCATGGCCATATCCTGAAGTAAAACAGCCGTGCTTGGCTCTTCAATCAATCTACAAAACAAGGTAGTGCGATGAACCGCTGACTCGAGCGAACCGTCAACGTTCACGCTGGCTTCAAAGATCAGATTCAACTTGGGTTCAACAGCCCGAATGGGTATAGCAGCCCTGAAAACGTCTGACATCTCGCTATCTTCACCGTTCGCATGCCAGAGCAGCGATCGATACGTAGTACCGCCGTCTTTCAGCGTAAGTAACAATCTGGCAAAGCCTAATTGACGCGCCGCCAAACACACTACCATCCACCAGTCATCAAACGTTGTCACACACTGAAAATGCAACCGCACATCCTCAAAATTTTCTATTTGTGCCTTCCTCTGACAGGATACCTTGTGATTGTGCTGAAGCCGAGCTAAAGTCTCCCTAAGCCGGACCGCGCCGACTACCCGGAACACTAAGACCTGCGACACCAAAGCACAAACGAAGATAACAATAGCCACCGTTGATGTCACAGCAACTATAAGAATTCCCAAACCTGCAAAAATTGAAGTAATCGTATATATGATTAGAACAGCGCCCCGATGCGAATAGCCCAAGTCGATTAACCTGTGATGAAAATGGCTGCGGTCGGGTGATAACAGTGACCTGCGTTCCAAAAAGCGACGCAGCATAGAAAACAAAGTGTCGAAGATTGGTATACCCAAAGCCAGTACCGGCACGGCCATCTCAGCAAAGCTTGCCGACCCACCAACCACCATCAAACTGGCACAGGCAATAGTAAAGCCCAGGAACAGACTGCCACAGTCACCCAGGAAAACCTTAGCAGGATTGCGGTTGAAAAATAAAAAACTCGTCAGACTACCAAGCAAGGCCACAAGTAGTAAACCACAAACAAGGTCTCCGTGGCTAACGGCAATAATCGCAAGTGCAAAACACGTTATTGCTGATACTCCAGCCGCCAGACCATCAAGCCCGTCACTTAGATTTACGGCATTAGTAATACCAACTATCCAGAGAAGTGAAATTGGCCAAGAAAGCAACCCTAAATCAAAGGCAATTGACTCGGTGATTACAAGTGACTTGAATCGTATCCCGGCTGCACAAACAGCCATAGCTGCAACAAGCTGCACGAAGAGTTTTATCCGTGCTCTTAGATTCTTAATATCATCCACCAATCCAACAATGAAAACTAACGAGACAGCACAAAGTAAAACAATAATCTTTGCCTGGATACCACCACCATCTCCAATAGCACTGTGCAGATATAATGCAAGCACGAAGATCAACGTCACAGAAGTAAAGACTGCCGCACCGCCGATCCTCGGTATGGCCTTTGAGTGCATTTTTCGAACACCCGGGACATCAACCAAATCAAGTCGGTATGCTAACCAAATAGAAACCGGTACAGCTATTAGGGCTACCAACGCTGAGCCAAGGTATACAAATAAATACATTTCGATTGGCACGAAAACCTCGCAGCTAAAAACTGGTTCAGTCTCGCATATCCGGCTAGAATAAAATTCTTCTCGGACTCCGTCCCCGTCGGTGCATGTTTAACCGACTGCCTTGACCACATTTTATTCAAAGGTGCCCTGGTCGTATATTTCGACAGGCCACCCTCTGTTTTTGCTTAACAGCAAAACGTAGCGATTCACAGTCTCCTCCCCCTGCTCAGCACGCGCCAGCCGGACTATGTCCGACTGTTTCTCTTTGACAATACGACTCTTAGCTATCTGACTTCTACGCGCGTTTTAAATTCCCGGCCACCACAAGGTCGCCTTCTTTCTCACTCTGCCTCTCCCATTTCTTCTGCCCACACACATGCGTGCAGATATGGCGACGACGATAATCATATAAGCCGCCGTTGTGAGATACTTTATTTACAACAGCTCCAAAAACACGTGCTCCGACTCCTTGCAAAGCGTTACGAGTCTGTTCCAGATCCAAGCGAGTTGACCTTCTTGCACTATAGACGAGAACTGTCACATCACAAAGTGCCGCTAAAATGCAGGCGTCCGATGCGGATAGAACTGGGGGAGAATCAATCACTATATAATCGTACTTCGATGTCAGCACTGCCATGGTATTAGCGAACGCTTTGCTTGTTAGTGTCTCTGAAGGATTCGCTATCTTCGGCCCAGATAACAGCAAGTCCAGACCAGCTATACAACTATGGCGGATGACCTCATCAAGCACCTGACCATGCACTAAAACGCTCGACAACCCAGGTTCACCTGCAACTTTGAACACTTTGTGCTGCATAGGGCTGTGTAAGTCAACATCCACTAAAAGCACACGCTGTTGAGCCTGTGCCATTGTGACGCCAAGATTACTCGCGAGTGTGGTTTTACCATCACCCGCTGTTGGTGAGGTCACTACAATAGTCTTGACTCTATTCTTGGGATTACCGAACATCAACGCTGTTCTAACAGCCCGGTATGCTTCTGCCACACGTGAATTCGGTTCTAAATATGCTTTCCTTCCAACTGTGGAAATAGACTGCCTTCTTGATGCCGCAGGCACGGCACCCACGATTGGCACCCCGAGAATAAAGGACGCTTCCAGAAGCGACCTCGGCCGTCGGTCTCTACAACTTCGCAAACATGCCAACCCACACCCAAAAAGAAGCCCTGCCAGCAATGCAATGCCCATAACACGCGCCTTCTGAGGCTTAGACGGTTTTTCCGCAGCCCTGGCCTGCTCAAGGATGGCTATGTTAAGAGCTCCACCCTCTTCAGTAATATCAATTTCTTTGATCCGCTCATCAAGGATGTCGCACAGCTTCTTAGCTTGCTCCCAGCTTGATTCAAGTGCAGTGTACTGGGTCACCTGCTCATTCAGGGCAACGGCCTGCTGACGCTGCCGTTCAAAGTGCTCCCGTACCTGATCCTCTTTTTCTTTGGCCGTTAGATACCGCTGTTCAACGATAGCCAATTGGGCCTCGGCAAACTGCTTGTCAATTACCTCAAGTCGCTCCTTTAACTGATCAATCCTTTCATTTAAAAGCTGCACAGCAGGATGATTTGTCGCGACTTGCTGGGTCAGGCCATCATACCAAGTCTGAAGTTCATCGAGTTTAGCCTGCTGTTGTGCCCTCTCACTGGCTGCGAACGTATATGCGCCTTTGGCTCGTTCACCCTCGACAAACTGCTTTAACTTCGCTGGATCTGTCACCATCGACTGTGTCAATTGATAAAGTGACTCAGCCTCGATGGTCTGCAACTGGGCCTGTGTCATAGCCTCAGAAAGCTTACCGAGTCTGTCCAGTATTATGTTGCCCTGCCGACCTTCGAAAGCAAGGTTCACATTCTCCTTCTTGAAATCCATCATCGCCTTGAGCTTCTCAGCAATATCCTTGTCCCGCTGGAGCTTCTCTTTACGCAGTATTTTCAGTACTTCCCCGGCTGTATCACGTTTGCTGGATTCGTTATAGCTAATGTATGATTCGACCACCGAATTGACCAATTTCGCTGCTTCCGCAGGATACGCAGAACCAAAGCTGACGCTTACTATCTCATCATTCTTTCCGACTGAGACATCAAGGCTCTTCTTCAAAAAAGTGATCGCATCGTCCACAGTCGAGAAGGTCCTCATATTAACCATATCAAGATTATCAATGGCTCTAGTAAGTATGGGTGTTGACTTAAGCAGCTCAGCCTGTGTGTAGAGATAGTTCATGGACGGAGCAATGGTGCCTTCTGCTTCCTTGAGCAGCTTTGGTACGCTCTGCTCCACGTAGACTCGGGACGTGCTTGTGTAAATGGGCTTCTTGCCGAGAAGATAGATTACGCCAGACAGTAGCGCTACAAACAAAACGAGCAAAACAATCCACCAGTTCCGCCAAACAAGCTGGCTCAGACTCTCCGAAAGAATTCGATAATCCGGCTGGCCTCGCAGGTCGCTGTCGCCTTGTTCTATTGCTCCGCAAAGTCCTTCTTGACTCATCGTCTTGCTCCGAAACTTCCGTGCTCGCACTAACCGCCAAGCATGTATAAAGGTGCATATACACCAATGTTAGCTCGGAATGTTCTATCAAGAAACTGCTTTGTACGCGTCCGAGGCGTTTGTTCAATCACAATAATGTCACCCGGTCTTATGATGATATTCGAGGACTCATTTAGCTTTGTACCCTCGTTAAGTGCCAATGTAATATGAACGCTATCGCCGTTCCGCTTAAGACGATAAATAGTCGCGTACCGCGGATCTGTATCACGGTCCAGTCCGCCAGCAAAAGCTATAGCCTGCATCAGGTTGTACTGAACATCAGGTGGATAGGGAAAATTCCCCGGCCTCTCCACTAATCCGAAAACTGTGAACATTGGCTGTCCAAGTCGTTCGACCACCACTGTATCACCCTCCTGCAAGGCAACATCTGCAAACGGCGTATTCAATCCCTTGATTGGAAGTACAAACGTCTCAGACTCACGCGATAACGCTGTGCTGCCTAACAGAAAATCGCTATACGCCCCCAATTTCTTACCTGTTGCGCCACGCACATATTGAGCTCCACCGACCTCCACCTCTCGTACAGCGTCTCTGCCAATCATATCCAGGTCTACTTCTTCGCTCGTGTCAGCCCACCAACCATTTCCATTCACACACCCGGGTCTGAGCGTCTCAGCCAATGCGTAAAGTCCTTCGCGCACCTCACCGATTGGGACATGTGGCGATCTCGTGGTCAACTTTTCCAACACTGCTGTCCTATGAGCAGCGATCGTTACGTCCAGCCGTCCGACAGCCAACACTTCTTGGTTCTGCTCTACAATAAACAAACCAAACGTACTCGGTGGAGATGTCTGCCGATAAGTCAGGCGTACGCCAGTCCCATCGCTGCCATAAACGTGCAGTTGTCGCGACTTTGATCTGGGGACACCAAGCTGCACAGCCCCAAGAAACCTACCCTCCGGCGGTGAACGCATTCCAGGCCTACGCTGAATATCTCGCTGCGAACGTAGAATCCGTATAGCTGCCGCCCCCTCATCCACAATACCGCCTGCCTCCATGAGAAGCGCGACTACCGACATTTGGTCACCTCGCAGTTCATAGACGCCGGGATCCTCGACGGCCCCAACCACGGATACCTTGCTTTTCCTATGCTCAGCGACCTTAGCTACGATGGATGGACGAGTCACCGCATAATTCGGGTAGTAAGCATTGATCACAGTACGTTCGATCTCGTCAAGTGTCCTGCCAACAACTCGAAGTTCTCCCACCAGCGGAAGTGTGATTGTTCCGTCTGCGCTCACCCGACATGCGTAAGGAATGATCTCCGCTGGGCGCTGAAGTTCATCGAGCGTAAGAACCTGCAGTACTCTCGGCATGCTAAACTCGAGCACATCTCCAGCTACCACACGATACGGGCCCCTTTGTGCCTGAGCCGTAAGAAAATTTCCCGTATCCATCTCTGGACGAATACTATCCACCCCTTCAAATTCAGCCAACTGCTCTGTGGAAGACACACGCACACGCTCAGCGCACCCAGATACCCAAATGAACAATTGGACAACTAAAAGTAAAACCACCCCCCTTTTCCTGGTGATGTGAACCGCAAGACGACTACAAGCAATCAAACACACATGTTCCTCCTAACCAATCCTCAGACCAAGTCCTCCGCTTCTTCAAAAGCTATCCTATTACTCCTTAAATCTGTCAATTTTACAGTTCAGCTCGCTACCAACTAAAGACGATGGCGTACTGCGCCTACCACTCTGAACGGCATACTCTGAGTCTTGCTCAAGCCGTCCAGCGAATCTGGCAGAAAGTCCAGGAGGAAACCTCAGAGAGAATTAATGGCCCGATAATATCTACTAAAATGCCCATGTATCGACTTTTCCGCAAGTCATCAATATTTATGTCATCGATTCTGAGGGTGTGATTGCTGCCCTACTTTTATTGCGAAAATGGCGAAACACAAAGAGTATAAGCTCGCATCGATCTTGCACGCCAAATCGGGAAAAAAGTCGGCTAAGATGTGTCCGGACAGTTGCCACAGATATTTTCATATCCATTGCAATCTGCCGGTCTGATTGGCCTTGAAGAAGGTGCCTAACTATCTCCGCTTGTCTTCGAGGCAGTGACAGATCGTTAACAAGTTCGAACCATTCCTCCTCGGAGAATATTTCCATCTGTGCAAACAGACTTGTTTTGTCCATCCCTGACATCTAACCCACGCTCCGATTTCAGGCCACTTTTCAAAGCTGAAACGCACATCAGACGGCTCAACACCGCCGCAGTTTTCTAACTCATTAACAGGCAAAAGACGTAGTTATTAACTGCAAGACTGTGATATTATCAGTGTGAAATACTTTGGGGAGAAAATAAAGATATTTGCTCATCCATAAGCAACTCCTCCGTAACAACCGTCTTTGCCGACTATTGTGTT